>Ga0209188_1000703_pt1 | contig 30891 bp, 29 predicted proteins | sample C_130625_EF_Meta_FD_187307 | JGI IMG/M metagenome (GOLD analysis project Ga0209188, IMG submission 187307) | Freshwater microbial communities from Lake Croche, Canada to study carbon cycling - C_130625_EF_MetaG (SPAdes) (version 2) | ecosystem: Environmental > Aquatic > Freshwater > Lake...
AGCTTAAAATGGTACCTAAATCGAAATTTAGATTTGATGATTAAGAACCGATGAATAAAAACTTATAGATTAAAAAGTAAAACCATATAAACAGAAAGTTAAACTATATAAAAAAAAAGTTAAACCTATTAAACAAATAATATTACTTAGATCTAAAATGCCTCGAATAACAAATAGACGTTATTTATAAAAAAATGCAAGCCATATTCAGGTCGATATTATTAAATACCGATTTAATATTTATACTTTTTTCCTTATTGATTAGGGAATTTACTTCAAATACTTTTCTATCTTACTAAAATCAGTTGTTTTAAATGGTTTTTCCAAAAAAGCAACCACTTGAGGATACTTTAATACTCTTTCCTTGTCTGTTAAATCGGTTGATGATGTAATTATTGCAATTATAATTTCATTGGAAATATTTGATTCTTGCAACTTTTCTAAAAAAGTAAACCCATCCATTACGGGCATATTAAGGTCTAACAATACAAAACATTTAGAAGTTTCATCTTTGCTTTGTACTAAGTATTTTAAAGTTTCTTCTCCATCATAAAAGGTTCTAGGTGTAATCGATGGCAGACAATCTCTTATAGCTTCTTTGTGCAAAAAATGGGTTATTTTACAATCATCCACTATCAATACTTGTAACTTTTTATTCATAATTCCTAAATAAGTTTTTAATTTAAACGTTAGATATCTATTAAAATTTAATCGTAATTTTCTCTGTTTATTATTGGATTAAACCCACATTTCGAAATAATTTTATCATCTCCTTTTGCAATTATTTCCACATGAGAGGTTATTCTATCTAATACACCTATCAAGCGAAACCTCATAGATTTTACTTCAGATGCTACATTTAATCTAGTGTTGTTTAGTTTTACATATCCTACTTGAAATTCATTGATAAGCTCAGCAAAAGCCCCATCCTCTATTGGTGGTCTGTAATACTTATTGAATCCGAAAAACAAAAAATTGTGATACATTTTCTCTTGCACACTTATAGCAAAATCTCTCAACAAATCATTTGCTAGATAATGGTACTCTTTCGAACAATAATATATAGTGTCCATTTACACTTTTTTTAATAAAATGATTATTCAACATCATGAACATAAGGCAAAATGATAGTGAAGCTAGAACCGATATTCTCTTCACTTTTAAAATGCACTTTGCCTCCGTGCATCTCAATAAATTTTTTAGTAATAGACAAGCCTAAACCTGTACCTGCAATTTTTTTTGCATTTGTAGCCCTAAAAAAGGTATTAAAAATTTTAACTTGATCATTTGTAGGAATTCCTATTCCAAAATCGGTAATTACCAATTCTATTTCATTCAAATTAAATGTTATTTCAACGGAAGGAGCTTCCCTTTCAGTTGAATACTTAAATGCATTTGAGAGCAAATTACTAATAACTAAGTGAATGTATTTCTCATCTATAAAAACGCTTCTTGGGTTTTCTGAATGTATTGTAAGCGTTACTTTTCTGCTATCTTTTTGGTTTAATTCTATTTTTCTAGCACATTCCTTCACAAGTTGTACTATATCTACCCATTCTTTTTCTAATTCTAAGTTTTTATACCCCATTTTTTCTAAAATCAATACTTCGTCTATAATATTCGTAAGCCTATTTATTTCTGAATCTATTTCTGCAACATTTTCTAAAATCTGTTCTTTCAAATTGGGCTTATTTTTAGATGCTTGCATAAACATCAAATCGTTTACTGCTTTTACTATAGCTAACGGAGTTCTAAATTCATGTGAAACAAAATTTATAAATTCAGATTTTAAGTTTTTTAGCTTTATTTCTTCTTGCAATGCTTCTTGCAGTTTTGCCTCCTCTTGTTTTTTTATATCCGCAACTTTAGAGCAAAGCACCAATCTAGGTTTATTGCAATAAGTATCAAAATAGCGCTTTACTTTGGTTTCTAGCCAAGTAAACTCCCCTCCTCTTTTGCGAAATCTGTAGGTAATACTTTCATATTTTTCATCGCCCGTTTCTAAATATAACTGGTGATTTTGGGCTATTGTTATTAGGTCGTCTTTATGAAAATAGTCATAAGCAGATGTGCCTATAAGTTGAGAAGGATCATAGCCTGCAATGTCTTTTACCGAAGGTGATGCATAAATAAAAATTCCATCTTCTTCATGAATGCTTATAAAATCGCCTACGTTGTTAGATAATATTTCATAGTAATGCCTAATTTCTTTTTCAGGAGTTATGTCTATTAGCTTTCCAGAAAAATAAGCAATCTCATTGTTTGATGAGATGATAGCTGTATAAGTAACTTCAAACCATTTAAGCGTCTTATCTTTTGTAACAACCGCTACTTCTGCTGTAAATACATCTTTTGTTCTGTTGAGAATTAATTCAATCTGAGCATTCAATTTATGGGCATCATCAAGAGATATAAAATCTATCAATTGATTGCCAATGCCTTCTTCTATTTTAAAGCCTGTTGCTTTTTCCCAATACTGATTTAGAAATATAATTTTACCTAAAACATCGGCAGTTAAAATAATGGCTGGAATACTATTTAACACAGAATAATAGCGACTTTTTTCTATTTCTATTTCTAAATGCGCCTGCTTCTCTTGAGATATATCTTCACCATAGAGTGAAAAAGCATACACTTCATCACCTGAAAAAAGTGGTTGCACGGTAAGACGAATCCATTTGGTGGATAAGTCTTTATTGTAAACAAGGATATCAGATTTGAAATATTCTTTATTTGCAATAGCTTTTTGGGCATTTAGAAGTACTGCTTTATCAGTATTCATACCTATTAAAATAGCTGAAGCTTTCTTGCCTACAACTTCATGCAAAGAAAATCCATACCATTTTTCTGCTGTCTTGTTTATCCATTGAATATTATTATCTATTCCTATAATAGCTATGGAATGATCGGATTGGTCTAATACCTGATAAAAAGTGGGATGATTCCAATGATTAATTAAATGATTATTGGGTATGAAAGTTTCCTCTAAAAAGCTTTGTTCTTCTATTTTTTTCACTTGCATTTTCAATCTTAAAACTCAATCACCACTTATTTTTATGATAACGTTTGCAATATTAGGGTGGCTTTTTGACAAAATGCTTCACGAAATCGTCAATCTTTGTCATTTTATAATATACGAAATATTAGCAGAAAACTTGTTGATACAAATTCATCAATCATTTACACTTATTAACCAAAACGGCTATTTAGTATAACAATTATACTAGAATTTGCGTTTTCTTAACTCAAAAAAATATCGTTTATTTTTACTGTATTACGAAAAATTAGTTCAGGTAAAAATTTTAAGCTTTAAATATGAGAAAAGGATAAATGGATAGTCTGTTATGGTTTATCAATTTAATGATTCCTATTTTGTTGTGTATAATTTTGGTTTTAACTAGTTTTTTACGCAGCCATAATTTATGTTTGCATCATTCAAATATTTTCATAGATTTTATTTTAAACTTAAAAAATTATTATGTCTATCAAATCAAAGATTTTAATTATAGATGCTAATCCTGATTTTTCGCAAACAATCATGCAAGATTTAGAGGAAAACTATCAGCTAAAAAGCTTGCAAGATGCCACAAAAGCAATAAAAGTTTGTGAAGATTTTAAGCCAAATATTATTTTGCTGGAATTAGAATTGGTTGGCAATGTAGATGGACTTTTACTATTAAGAAAAATTAAAAGCAACCAGAAACTAAAGCAAATTCCTATATTTATAATGTCTACATTTTCGTCGAAAGAAATTTTTATTGATGCTTTGAGATTAGGAGCTACGGATTATTTTGTGAAGCCGCATCAAATAGATATCATGATATTGAAATTGAAGAATATATTGAAACTAATTGCTATAAACAGACAAGATGTTGTACTAGTGGAACATTTTAATTTTGATATAGAAGATTCATCAGCAAATAAAGTATTAGCCAATTTTGAAAAAATGATTGATGAAGTAATAACAAAGGGTTTGTCGGTTGTAAAAATAGCAAAGCGGCTAGATATTAGCCAAAGTACACTTACAAGATTGGTGAAAGAGAAACATGGGTTTACAACCAATAACTATATTATGAAAAGAAAGCTTGAAAAAGCAAATATTTTGCTAATGAGTGATAAGGGCTTAAACATTAAACAAATTTGCAGCGCACTTCATTTCAAATCATTTTCTTATTTTACCAAATGCTATAAACACTATTATGGAAAAATTCCTAGTAAAGAAAAATGCACAAAAACAATGTAAACTAAGCTATAAATAGCCATCTAAACATTTCAATTGTTCATACTTGGTTTTCGATATTATTTAAGATAGTTACAAAATCTTACACCAAATTTTTGATTATAATCTACTATTATTTTATAAAAATTTCACATTAAAACCACTACCAACTATTATCTAAATAGTTTTTTGTGCTTTAAAAAAGCATAATAATGCAAAATAAGAGGCACGAATTCGTCAATCATTATGAATTATTAGCTAAAAAGAGCAGTTTTAATAATAATTATTTAGGAAATTGCGTTTTTTGCACTATGAAGAAATCTCAAATACTTTTAGTAGATGATGAAATATTACTTTCTGAAAAAATTAAAAAGATTTTGGAGCTTGAAGGATATTCTGTTGATCTTGCTCATAATGGAAAACAAGCGCTTGCATTAGCGAAAAATAAAATTTATCAATTAATACTATGTGATATTTCAATGCCTCTCATGGATGGTTATGAATTTTATAATGCTTATAAAAAATTAAGTTTTTCTATTGGTTCTGTAATTTTCATTTCTGCCAAAGCTGATTTTAAAGAAATTCGTCATGCGATGAGTATTGGAGTTGACGATTATTTGGTGAAACCAGTGATTAGAACTGACCTATTAAAAGCAGTGGAAATTAGGCTGCTTAAAACTAATAAAGTTCTAGAAGAAATTGCTACCAAAACAAAATATTTTATAGATGAATTAGCATTAAGGGACAAATGCTTGCAAGATATAGCCCATAGCCAATCGCATGATATTAGAGAACCTTTGGCAACGCTAATGGCAGTTATTAGCATAATAAATACCGATAATTTAGATGAGAAAAACAAGATGCTAATTACTCATTTAAAAGACCTTTCAAATAAATTAGATAGCGCAGTAAGGAATACAGTTTACAACATCAATAACTTATAGTTAATATCACTAATTTTTTTACAACCATTTTTTATCATTTTAACAATCTTTTTTTCATTTTTAAATTTTAAATACTACAATGACTGATCGTGCAAAAGTTTTAATTATTGAAGACTCCCCTGCTTTTTTACATATTCTCATGCGTCTTTTAGAATCAGATTATGAATTAACAGGCATTGTTGAAGCTACTCATGCAATAAAAATATGTGAAGAATTCAGACCCAATATCATATTACTAGACCTTATGCTGAGTGGCGATATTGATGGTTTTTCTTTTTTAAGAACTATTAAAAGCAATGAGAAACTAAAACAAATCCCTATTTTTATTATGTCGGCTTTGGCATCACAAGACATGATTAGAGATGGATTGAAGCTTGGAGCATCAGACTATTTAGTGAAGCCATTTGCTGTGCATCACTTAGCGCAAAAAGTAGAAAACATCTTGAAATTAATTAACAACAATCGTCAAGATGCCGTATTAGCAAAACATTTTGGACTAGACTTAGAAGATTCATCGGCTCACAACGTTCTTACCAATTTTGAAAAAATGATGGAAGAAGTAATAGCAACCGAATTGTCGGTTGTAGATATAGCCAATCGCTTGAGTGTAAGCCAAAGCACGCTTACAAGACTAGTAAAAGACAAATATAACCTTACTACCAATAATTATATTATGAAAAGAAGGCTAGAAAAAGCCAATATTCTTTTAATGAGCGATAAAGGATTGAGTATAAAGCAAATTTGCAGTGCACTAAACTTTAAATCTGTATCTTATTTCACCAAATGCTTCAAAAGGTATTATGGTGTTCTGCCAAGTAAAGAAAAATAGAATAAAGAGGTTAAAGTAAGAGGCTTTGATTTTATTTTATTGCCTTTGGATGTTGTAGAATGGAGTTTCGATATTGTCGAAAGTTTTTTCGATGTTATTGAAATGAGTTTCGATGATGTAGAAAAATCTTTTGATGTAGTTGAAATGAGTTTCGATGTCGTTTAAAACGTTTTTGATATTGTTTTAAATGCTTTGATGTCGTTTGAAAGCGTTTTGATATCGTTTTTTTGAGTTTTGATGTCGTTTTAAATCATTTTGATATCCTTTTAAACGCTGCTAAGTCGTTTGTTCGAGTTGCTATGTCGTTTTAATAAGATGCTAAGTCGTTTGTTTGAGTTGCTATGTCGTTTGTTCGAGTTGCTATGTCGTTTTAATACGCTGCTATGTCGTATTTACTAGCTAAGTTGTGTATATTAGCTATGTTGTATTCCAATTTGAACGCATCAAAGGAAAGTTTCAAAATTTTAGGATGTTGTGAAAAAATTTACAATAGTTAATGACTTTGCAACCTTGGAGATGATGGCAACAATAAACCACATTTTATACCAAATGAAAAAGACAATCCTGGGCTTCTTCCGAGCCTATTGTTGCAATAATTGTAAGCAGTGGTAGTATTAAAATCGTAATAAGAAGTACTGTAGTATTTCTTGTTGTCTAGTCCATAACCTATTCCCCAATATATATCCAACACCGATTTTTTAGCTACTACCCATTCCTTTCCAAATTCTAATTGTAAAGCAAGAAATGAAGTGGTTGGCCTTTCTAAAGCATATTCTCTCGGTGCTATTCTAGCTATTCGGTTTTCTTTATATTTTCCTAAATAAACCGTTGGTCTTACATAGGCTCCTTGAAGTGGGGAAACACTATTGTTTGATTTACCAATAATTAATATGGGAAGTTTATTAAATTTATATCCAGCAGCAAAAAACACCCCCGCTTGATTCTTTTTTGAAGCTACTGATTTAATTACTGTATCGGAATATCCAAAGTTTTGGTTTATTCCAATGCCAATAATACCTAATGAAATTTCAAATCCCCTATTAGTTTTGGTTGACTTTTCGAAAGTAATTTGTGTAAATCCTCGGAAAACATTGGCAATATCTAATTTAATTGCACTCGATATGCTCTCAGGTTTTACAATTTCAGGCAAATAAGAATAAGATGCATTGTTAGTAGTAGACGTTTTAAGAGAATCTATTATTGCTAATTTTTGATTTTCAGAATTGGTATGTTGATTTAGGTTAACAGCATTTGTATTTGATAGAAAAACAATTTCCTTTTGAGATTCATTTTTTTGTGCGTTTGATATTCTACAATAAAGTATTAAAACGAATAGTGCTATTAATGTTTTCGGCATTCAAAATTTTTACTGATTAAATGACTATAAATTGTTAAGAAAAGTTGCATTGGTTGTTTTGAGGCAAGGAGAAATATGAGGCAAATAGGCAAGGAAGTTTGAATTTTAAATTAATAAATAATCAATTCATTGTCTATTATTAAGTCTCTACAAAATAATCTCTATTCACAACTCTCCCCTACCCTCTTTGCTTATTTTCTATTAATTATAAATCATCGCTACAAAATGAATCATCCTTTTAGGACTAACATTAAACTAAAAATCTTCCTCATTTCATGAACACTCTTTGCCAAATTATACCAATTACCCTCTTTGCCTATTTGCCTCCTTGCCTCATTACCTCAAACAACTTATTTAAAAGCATTCAAGCCTGTAATATCCATTCCTGTGATGAGTAAATGAATATCATGTGTTCCTTCGTAAGTAAGTACACTTTCTATATTCATTAGATGACGCATAATACTATATTCTCCTGTTATACCCATACCGCCTAAAATTTGTCTTGCATTTCTTGCTACGTCAGCAGCCAATTCGCAACTATTTCTTTTCGCCATACTAACTTGGGCTGGGGTCGCTTTTCCTTCATTCATTAATACACCTAATCTCCAAACTAGTAATTGTCCTTTGGTTATTTCGGTTATCATTTCAGCCAACTTCTTTTGTTGCAATTGAAAACCAGCCAATGGTCTATCAAACTGAATTCTTTCTTTACTATACCTTAATGCAGTATCGTAACAATCCATTGCAACACCCATTGCACCCCATGCAATGCCAAAACGCGCTTTGGTTAAGCAGCTTAATGGCCCTTTTAGTCCTTTAATATTGGGTAATATATTTTCTTTTGGTATTACTACATTGTCAAACACCAATTCTCCAGTAGCGCTTGCACGTAAACTCCATTTATTGTGCGTGGTAGGCGTACTAAACCCTTGCATCCCTCTTTCTACAATCAACCCAATAATTTCCCCTTGTTCGTTCTTTGCCCAAACAACAGCTACATCAGCAAAGGGTGCATTGCTAATCCACATTTTAGAACCATTCAGTAAAACAGTATCGCCTTTGTCCTGAATATTTGTCAACATGCCACTTGGATCGCTACCATGATTTGGTTCAGTCAAACCAAAGCATCCTAACCATTCACCTGAAGCTAATTTGGGTAAATACTTTCTTTTTTGTTCTTCACTTCCATAAGCATAAATGGGAAACATTACCAAACTGCCTTGCACACTAGCTGTAGAACGAACGCCGCTATCACCTCGCTCTAATTCTTGCATCATTAGTCCATAGCTAATATAATCTAAACCTCCTCCCCCATATTCTATAGGTACTGTAGGACCAAAACATCCTAATTCGCCTAATTGCTTTACTATCTGAATGGGAAATTCCGCACGCTGTGCATAATCTTCTATTATGGGAGAAATTTCCTTCTTCACATAAGCTCTTACCGATTCTCTAATCAGTTTATGTTCTTCTGAAAGCAATTCATCAAGTAAGTAATAATCAGGGGATTGGTACAAATCAATATGGGCAGACATTTCGTAAAATTTTATTTATTAAGCAATGAGATTCATTAACAGCAAAAGCTTATTTATAGTTGTGCAATTAATTCGTTTGAGACTACAAATGAAAACGAAATGTTTTGAAGTAGCCTGTTTTTTTATTAAAAGAAAAAAGTAAAAATGAAAGAATCGTTATTTTAAATATTTATAAGAAAAGCTGAACAACAACTAAAAAAAAACAATACTAAGAATGTTCTTATTTTTTTAATATGAATAATGTTTTGCTTGCAATACCGCTGCAACCTTTTGAGGAAATAGCATTGAGACTAATAGTATAAGTTGTGTCACTATTAATTGAGGGATAGGTATGTGCAATGTTTGAATTGGCAATTAAATTGGTTATTTTTTGATCACCAAAATCCCAAATAAAGTTTTTAATTGTGCCTTGAACTATTACACACTTATTTGTGAATAAAATTGTATTAGGAGCTAGTCTAGTAGTATCAAAAGCAACTAATGGAACTACTCCTTTTCCCAAAGATTCTATCTGTTTAGTGGCAGTGAAATAAGCTAATCCTGCTAATGTAGTCGTTAGTTTTACCGAGTATTTCCCAGGTGTTTGGTATGAGTGAATCACGATAGCTCCATTTTGAGAGATATTATCGCCAAAATCCCAAGTATATGAAAGTCCATTTGGTAAATTAGGAGCATGACTACTAAATGTAAATACTTCTGATAAATTACTTGAAACTGAGCATGGATCACTTTGAGATACTGCAATTGTATCAAAGCCTACACTTCCTCCACTTGAAATAATAGTTACATTTTGGGTAAAACTATTAGCACAGCCATTGCTATTAGTAGCTGTTAAGCGCACATTATAATCGTTAAAACTACTGGTAATTGGAAAACTATGTACTAAAGATGGCACTTGAGAATTGATTATGCTGCCATTAGAAAAACTCCATTGATACTTATTTATGTTACCTGTAGATGTACTAGTAAGTAGATAGTTGTAATTATTATTTGTTTGATTTAATCTTATTGCTGAAAAATTTGGATTTGGAGAAGCGAAAGTAAAAACAGCACTTGAACTGTCTACTGCAATTTTATTGGAATCTAAAATTTGAGCTTTTACTGTAAAAGTTCCTGATTTAGCATATTGGTAAACAATTGATGGTTTATCTATTAATGATACTCCATCTCCAAAAAACCATTTTATTTGAGTATTGGCACTAATATTCTTACCAGATACAACGTATTGCACTTTTAATTGAGACGCATCACAAGGGTTCAGTGCATTGCAAGTTATCAGATAGGATCCATTTAAAATAGTAGTTGCAGCTATTCCATTTGGGAATAAAGGAGTAGCACTTGCAGTATTGGGATCGGAAGTTGTAATTGTAGTAGAAGGAGTTAATTGCGTATCTGATGGTGATGTAATTGAAGAGCTACAAGCAAAATATTGAGAACATATTACTAGGAATATAAAAAATTGCAATGCCAATGAAGAATAGTATTTTAACTTTTTGCTTAACATTGGTGCAATTTTAATAATAAACAACGTATCTGCATGGTTTTATTTGATAGATAAACGATTTGACCATTCATATAAAGTCTATAAAACAACTAGAAAACAAATAAAAGTATACGTTAGGCGATATTTGAATTACTTTCGCTCCAAATTTTAATTAAAGAGTATGACTTTTGAAGAGTTGGGTTTAGATGCTAGACTAGTTCAAGCAACAATGGAGTTGGGGTATGTGAACCCAACAGAAATACAAGAAAAAGCAATTCCCGTTTTGCTTTCAGGCACAAAGGATTTTATAGGATTGGCGCAAACAGGCACAGGAAAAACAGCAGCGTTTAGTTTACCCCTATTAAATATCATTCAAGCTGACGATAGATTTCCACAAGCATTAATAGTTTGTCCTACGAGAGAACTTTGCGTGCAAATTGTAAATGAAATAGAGCTATTTAAAAAACACATGAAAGGACTTTCTGTGGTAGCTGTTTACGGAGGTGCAAGTATAGGATTACAAATAAAAGATTTAAGAAGAGGTGTTCAAATAGTTGTTGCCACTCCAGGTAGACTAATTGATTTAATTGAAAGAAAAGCCATCAATCTCGAGCAAATAAAATATGTAGTATTAGATGAAGCAGATGAAATGCTCAACATGGGCTTCAAAGATGATATAGAATTCATTCTTCAAAATACACCAAAGAGAGAGAGTACTTGGTTGTTTAGTGCTACAATGCCTACTGAAATAAGGAAAGTAAGTAAAAAATACATGACCGAGCCATTTGAAGTAACAGTTGGCAAAGTAAACAGCGGTAACAAAAGCATCGATCATCAATATTATGTTACTCAAGCACAGCATAGATATGAAACTTTAAAGAGATTAATAGATTTCAATCCTGGTATTTACGGTATCATCTTTACAAGAACCAAGGCAGATGCTCAAAATATTGCTGAAAAACTTACCCGTGAGGGATATGAAATTGATGCACTACACGGAGATTTAACTCAGGCACAACGTGATAAAGTAATGGGAGAATTTAGAGATAAAACCCTTCAATTACTTATTGCAACAGATGTGGCTGCCAGAGGAATTGATGTTCAAGGAATTACCCATGTAATAAATTATGAGCTTCCTGATGATATGGAAGTATATACCCACAGAAGTGGTCGTACTGGTCGTGCTGGAAAGACAGGTATCTGTATGAGCATTGTTCACGCTAGAGAGGCATTTAAATTAAAATCAATTGAAAGATTAATTCAATCTCCTGTTTTAAAAGTAGAAATACCTACCGGAAAAGATGTGTGTAGAAAACAATTTTATTCAGTAATGGATAAATTATTACAAGCAGACATTACTCATGGCGATTATGACACTTATTTACCGATGCTTCAAGAAAAATTTGCAGATGTAAGTAAAGATGAAATTCTACAAAGAATGGCTGCATTAGAATTTGATAGGTTCTTAAAGTATTATGAAAATGCAGAAGATTTAAATCTTAGAGATAATAATAAACAACCTCGTCAGCGCGTGGGTGATGAAAGATCTTCTGGAAATAGCAGAGAAAGATTCGATCCTCGCCAAAGATTTGAGCGTCCACAATTTAAAAGCGGTAATTCAAGCAACTCAGGTAACGGAGATTATGCACGTTTATTCGTAAATCTAGGTACAAAAGATGGTTTTTACAAAGCAAGTTTCTTACAATTCATATTAGACATGAGCGATCTTAAAAAAGAAGTGCTTGGAAAAGTGGATATGAAAGATATGAATACTTGGGTTGAGGTAGAAAATGGAGCTGCACAACAAATGATTAAAAGCCTTGACGGTAAAAACTATAAAGGTAGAAGAATAAGAATGAATGATGCGAACAATAGATAGTTGTTCTCAAAAGCTAATTTTTAATTGAAATAACATACTTAAAAGCTGATGCAACCTGCTATGGAAATAAGGAATATGAAAGAAGTAACTGAATTAGCATGGAATAAAAGACCATTAATAATAAGTGGTCCATGTAGCGCAGAAACTGAAGAACAAGTTTTAGCAACTGCCACACAATTGGCAGCTACTGGAAAAGTAGATGTAATGAGAGCTGGTATTTGGAAACCACGTACCCGTCCAGGGAGTTTTGAAGGAATTGGAACAAAGGGTTTACCTTGGTTGCAAGCTGCCAAAAAAATTACAGGTATTCCAGTTGCTGTTGAAGTAGCTACTGCAAAGCAAGTAGAGGATGCATTACATTTTGATGTAGATATTTTATGGATAGGTGCAAGAACTACTGTTAATCCGTTTAGTGTGCAAGAAATTGCAGATGCACTAAGAGGTGTTAATGTCCCCGTATTAATTAAAAATCCTATAAATCCAGATTTAGAATTGTGGATTGGGGCAGTTGAAAGAGTAGCTAAAGCGGGTATTTCTCAAATTGGACTCATACATAGGGGTTTTAGTAGCTATGGAAATACAGAATATAGGAATGCTCCTATGTGGCATTTGGCTATTGAAATGAAACGCAGAAACCCAAATTTGATGATGATAAACGATCCATCTCATATTTGCGGAAGAAGAGATATTCTATTGGAAGTGGCTCAAAAAGCGATTGATTTGGATTTTGATGGATTGATTATTGAAAGTCATATCGACCCTGATAATGCATGGAGTGATGCAAAACAACAAATTACTCCTGCTCAATTGGGTGAAATGATTAGCAGTATTCATTGGAGAAAAGAAGATACTAATTCTCAAGAATACCATGCTGCATTAGAGAAGCTTCGTCAACAAATTAACCAATTAGATGATGAATTATTGCAAGTATTAGGACAAAGAATTAAGGTTGCTGAGAAGATTGGTCAATATAAAAAAGACAATAACATCACTATTCTTCAAACCAATCGTTGGAATGAAATTCTTGATAGAGCCTTTGCTAAATCTGATAAACTTGGTTTAAGCAGAGAGTTTATTACTAAATACCTTGATGCCGTACACATGGAAAGTATCAACCACCAAAACAAAATCATGAATTCTTAAATATATCTAATGGCTAGCTTTAATAACTATAAGGCTAGCCATTTTATTTTACTTTACTAAGCCTGCCATTTGGAAAAACTGTTGATGAAAAAAAGTACTTACCAATTTACTAATGCCACAGTTGATTATTATTTTGATAGTTCGATAGACCATTTAAAGTCAATTACCAATTTAGACAATATTGTAATTGTAACTGATGAAACTATCTACAATCTTTATGAAAGCAAATTAAATATCTACAGAACTATTGTAGTTCCTGCTGGAGAAAAGCACAAGCACCAAGAAACCATAAACTATATAATCCAGCAATTGATATCTTATGAGGCTGATAGAAAATCTATTCTTGTAGGTATTGGTGGTGGTGTAATTACAGATATGACGGGCTATGCCGCTAGTATTTATATGCGAGGAATTGCTTTTGGATTTGTACCCACTACCCTATTGGCAATGGTAGATGCTAGCATTGGTGGTAAAAATGGGATTGATGTGGGCATTTATAAAAACATGGTTGGCATTATCAGACAACCACAGTTTCTTTTATACGATGTAAGTTTATTAAACACATTATCTCAAGCAGATTGGAGTAATGGTTTTGCTGAAATAATCAAACATGCAGCAATAAAAGATGCAATCCTATTTTCTCATTTAGAAAAACATCAAATTTCAGATTTTCAAAGTGATAAAAAGTTACTCTCTGATTTAGTAACACGAAATGCGCTTATTAAAACAGTTGTAGTACAAGAAGATGAACATGAGAAGGGAGATAGGAAACTTCTCAACTTTGGTCATACTCTTGGTCATGCTATTGAAAATGAATATCACTTATTTCATGGTCAAGCCATTGCAATTGGAATGGCTTACGCTTCTCGTATGTCTCAACAAATTGTTGGATTTGATGATTCAGATAGATTAATTAACCTTTTGGAGAAATACGGACTTCCTACTAAGCTTCAGTTTAATAAACAAAGAGCATTGGAAGTACTAAGCATGGATAAAAAAAGAGATAAAAACTCAATTAACTATATTCTTTTAAAAGAAATTGGCAAAGGAATAATTCAAAAAATTTCCTTAGAACAGATTAATACAATTATTGAATCTATTTAACTTACAATTTTAGTGACAGTATCAATTATTCCCTCTCAACTTTCTGGTGATATTATAGCTCCTGCATCCAAAAGCTCTATGCAAAGGGCATGTGCAGCAGCATTATTACATTCAGGAACAACTATTATCCAAAATCCTGGAAATTCTAACGATGATCTTGCAGCAATTGAGTTGATTAAAAATTTAGGTGCTGTTATTTCCAATAATAATCAAGAACTTGTTATTCATTCTAAAGGAATCAATAATAACTTAGTGGAAAATGAAGAAGCATTGGTAGTTAATTGTGGTGAAAGCGGCTTAGGCATTAGAATGTTTACTCCAATTATAGCTTTAAGTAACAAAAAAATAACCATCAATGGTAAGGGGAGCTTGTTAACAAGGCCAATGGATTTTTTTGATACTATATTACCGCAACTTGGTGTAAATATCGCTTCAAATGAAGGTAAATTACCTTTAATAATTCAAGGGCCATTATTACCAAATGAAATTACAGTGGATGGATCGCTTAGTTCTCAATTTTTGACAGGCTTGTTGTTTGCTTATGCTTCAAGTGTAAAAGCGCCTACCAACATAATCGTAACTAATTTAAAAAGCAAGCCTTATATAGATTTGTCGTTACAAGTTTTAACTCATTTTGGTTACAACATTTCTCATCAAAACCATGAAACCTTTACTATTTTACCCAAACAAATTGATTCCTCAGATAAAACAATTAATTATACAGTTGAGGGCGATTGGAGTGGGGCTGCATTTCTCCTAGTAGCAGGTGCTATTGCAGGAAATATTTGTGTAAAGGGATTGGATGTGTTTTCAACACAAGCTGATAAAGCAATTTTACAAGCTTTAATGGATAGTGGATGCAGATTATCAGTTACAGAAAAAGAAATTATCGTAGCAAAACCACCATTGACTAATGGATTGGTTCCTTTTCATTTCAATGCTACTGATTGCCCCGACTTGTTTCCTCCTTTGGTTGCACTTGCAGCATTTTGCAATGGAAAAACGGTAATTGAAGGCGTAAATAGATTGGCACACAAAGAAAGCAATCGTGGATTAACCCTTCAAGAAGAATTTGGTAAACTAGGTATTACAATTCATTTACAAGATGATTTAATGATTGTAGAAGGTGGCACTCAAATAAAAGATGCTACTGTACATTCTCATCATGACCACCGCATAGCAATGGCTTGTGCTATCACAGCTTTAAATGCGAATGGAACTGTGGTAATTGAAAATGCAGATGCTATCAATAAATCATACCCATCTTTTTATTCGCATCTGCAACAATTGGGTGCAAAAGTGCTTTTACCATAATCTTTTACCTTACATATTCTTACAATGAATTCATTTGGACGTATTTTTAAAGTTACCATTTTTGGAGAATCACACGGAGCGTGTGTAGGGGTGAATATTGATGGATGCCCTGCTGGATTACCTATTTCAGTGGAGGATTTTTTAATTGATATTGAAAGAAGAAAAGGCGGAATACAAAAGGGGACTACTCCAAGACAAGAAACAGATTTGCCCATTTTCAAATCTGGTATTTTTAATAATTATACTACTGGAGCGCCAATTACAATTTTGTTTGAAAACAACAATACTCGCTCTGATGACTACCAAAAACAAAGGGATTTTCCACGCCCAGGACATGCAGATTTTGTAGCACATGAAAAGTTTGGTGGCTTTGAAGATTTTCGTGGTGGTGGGCATTTTAGTGGTCGCCTTACTGTTTGCTTGGTAGCTGTGGGCGTTATTGCAAAGAAGTTATTATCCAATATATCTATTAAAAGCTCCATATTAGAAATAGGAGGAGAACAAGATTTGGAAAAAGGTTTGCAAAAAGCTATTGACAATAAAGATAGTATCGGCGGTATTGTTGATTGTCGTGTATCTGGATTGCCTTTAGGATTAGGTGAACATTTTTTCGATTCAGTAGAATCATTAATTAGTCACGCAGTTTTTGCGATACCTGCCGTAAAAGGTATTGAATTTGGATCTGGATTTGCTGCGGCAAAAATGTTTGGTGCTGAACACAATGATGCTATTTTAGATAATATTGGAACTACAAGTACCAATCATGCTGGAGGTATTGTAGGTGGAATTACTAATAGTAATGAATTGTTTTTTAGAATTGCTATCAAACCCACTTCTTCTACTCCAAAACCCCAACAATCCCTTAATTGGAATACCAATGAGGTAGAAAGTTTTTCTATTAAAGGGCGACATGATTTGTGTATTGCACTCAGGGTGCCCGTAGTGTTAGAAGCAGTCACAGCAATGGTTTTGGTAGATTTGATGATGCTTGAAAATAAAATCCCTCGAGTATTATCACAACCAACTCAAATTTATCATATCACTACTAAAGATGCTTGGGATCAAGCTTTAATTGATGGTTTTTATACGGCTGCTTCTTTGGAATTAGAAGGATTTATTCATTGCAGTACACAAAACCAATTAGCAGATACTTTAGAAAGATTTTTTAAAGGGCAAACCAATTTATTAAGGCTAGAAATTAATCCTAAAAAGCTTTCTGCTGCTTTAAAGTATGAATTAGCACCCTCAATAAATGAATATTTCCCGCATATATTTGGTACTGTCAACCTAGATGCCGTTTTACAAGTTGTTACTATTAATTAGAATTATGCACAATTTTATTATTAATGCAAGTATTCAAATAATTCCTGTAGTTACTGATAAACATCCCTATTTATGGGTAGATGAAGCCATAGCAATTATCCAACAATCTGGAATTAAATATGAAGTTGGTGCATTTGCAACAGTAATGGAGGGAACTTATACTGAGGTAATGAATGTAATTAATGCAGTTAATGAATTTTTGTATGAAAGAGGTTGTGAAGAATGGATTAGCAATCTGCAAATACAAGTAAGAAGCAAAGGCTCAATTACTGGTTCTGAAAAGACTGATAAATTCCAATAGATTGATTAACAAATAATAATCAGCAAAAGGAATTGTATCCGTTAATCAGTACTAAATCTATTTATTGAACCTTTAAAGACCTCGTCCGACATTCCGGATTTTCAGCCTTAAGTAGTTGGGAAGCTTTCCGACTTCCGGAAAGTGAGAAATCAGTTGCCGACAGACTTTCCGAAGCTCGGACGTGGGCAATAATTTCTCTCGAGCGAAATGTCAAATAAACTTAGCTAAAACGTATTGCAACTCCAATAGATGTAATCTAAACTTTACCAACTCTAATTGCGACTTCCAAAGAAAGCAATATAAATTTAAACAAAACGTAATGTAAATGCTTTAGAAGTTGATTTACATTTTTAATACAAATTGTTTGATTATTGAAAATCATTTTTTTTCAAAAAAACAACAAGTCCTCATTACAATAATTTTAGCAATATTTAATATTTGGGTTATTTGGGTTTAACAAGCAAACTTAGATTTCTCATTTTTCCAAATAATTCATTAATACTAGCCTATTTTTTCTCTATTCGACAACAACTTATCGGTGAAGTTGCTTTATTTGCTCCCGTTCACATCTTTTTAATTAATGTAATCGTTTATGGCAGCATCTGAGAAAGTCTCATTTATAAAATCTTTTAAAAACTTTTTAGCACTTCTTGGGCTTGATAAGAAAGACATTTCTACCATTTATATGTTTGCCATCCTAGCAGGTTTGGTACAACTTTCCTTGCCACTTGGCATTCAAACAATTATAAGCTTTGTAATTGCTGGATCTTTTTCTACCTCAATTGTTGTTTTGATAGCATTGGTTTTAATAGGTACATTTTTAAATGGATTGTTTCAAGTAAGACAGATGCAAGTAATTGAAAAAGTAGAACAAAAAATATTTGTTCGCTATTCTTTTGCTTTTGCAGACAAAATACCAAAACTAGATATGGAGAAAATGGATAATTACTATTTACCAGAAGTAGTTAACCGTTTTTTTGAAACAGTCTCCTTGCAAAAAGGATTGGATAAGCTTTTACTAGATTTACCAACTGCCATCATACAAATAGCACTTGGAATTATTTTATTGGCATTTTATCATCCTATTTTTATTGGTTTTGGTATTATTCTGTTACTTATAGTTATTACTATTATTCGCTTTACCTCATTAGAAGGGTTGGTTTGTGCATTAAAAGCAAGTGATCATAAGTATAGCATTGCCAATTGGATAGAAGAAATTGCTCGTTCAATTAAATCATTCAAATATGCAAGTAATACTAAGCTTCACCTTCATAAAACAGATAAAATATTAGAAAACTATTTGGATGCTAGAACAGGTTATTTTAAAGTACTTCTTTCTCAGTATTGGACATTTATTGCTTTTAAAATTCTTATTACTGCTGGAATGTTAATTGTAGGTGCTACCCTTTTGGTAAACCAACAAATTAATATTGGTCAATTCATTGCAGTTGATATTGTAATTCTTACAATTATCAATTCAATTGAAAAATTGATAGGCAATTTAGATAAAGTGTATGATGCTTTAGTATCAATTGAAAAGCTAAATAAAGTGGTTGAAGCAGCAACTGAAGCAACGGGGTCGTTACCAATATCTGTTGAAAAAAACGGCGTATCATTGGAATTTAAAGATGTAACATATAGCTATCCAGACGGTAAAATTGCCTTAACACAAATAGACTTTCAGATACAGAAAGGTAGCATTGCAAAGCTTACTGGGGCTTCTGGCTTTGGTAAATCTACTATTTTACGATTGCTTACAGGTAGTTTTCAGCAATTTAGTGGCAGTATTTTAATTGATGGAATACCCATTAAGAATTACAAATTATCCCTATTAAGGGAACAAACAGGTATTCTTTTAAACAGTCAAGAAGTTTTCCAAGGTAGTTTATGGGAAAATCTAACTATGAACAATGCAAACATTTCATTAGAAGAAGTTACACATCTTGCTTCTATGGTTGGCTTAATGACTTTTATAACTTCATTGCCGCAAGGCTTTGATACTTTATTAGACGCACAAGGAAGAAGATTGCCAGCTAAAGTAAAACATACCATAGTACTTGTGAGGGCATTGTTGGGAAATCATCGATTATTGCTTTTAGAATCTCCATTTGACTATTTAGACAGTAAAGAAGAGGCATTGATACTGAATTATATTAAAGAAGAAATAAAGGCTACTACATTATTTATTTCATCCAAGGATATAAGCATATCTGCAAATAAAACAGTTGCAATTAATAATCAATTATCTCTTACCTACTATTAATTTAAAAAAATGAACTCATTAATTAATCTAGAATTAGATAATCAATTAAACGAAACGTCGTATAAATCACAAAAAAAGATTTATAGAATAGACAAGAAGAATCAAGTACTTAGAAAAGTTATCCTTTTGGTATTGGCTCTTGTAATAATAATGTTTTTGCCTTGGACCCAAAATATTCGTGCCAAGGGAGTTATTACCACATTGCGCCAAGAGCAACGAATACAAGAAGTAAATGCGGTGATTGGTGGAAATGTGTTGAAATGGTATATTAAAGAAGGTGATTTTGTAAAAGCAGGGGATACCATTTTGCAATTGGGAGAAGTGAAAGTAGATTATTTTGACCCTCAATTATTAAGCAGAACTCAGGAACAAATTACTGCCAAGTCTGGAAGTATTGAAGGATATAAAAACAAAGCTGCAACTTCCGTTGCTCAAATGGAAGCTCTTGAAAATGGACGAATACTAAAATTGCAATCACTTGATAACAAATTGAAACAACAACAATTGAAAGTAGAAAGCGATAGCACTGATTTAATAGCCATTAAGAATGAATTGGGAATTGCAAAACGACAATTTGAAGCAGCAAGAGTAATGCTAGATAGTGGAGCTATTTCATTAGTAGATTTTGAAAGAAGAAAGGTAAGTTTTCAAAATGCACAAGCCAAACGGATTAGTGGTGAAAATAAATATCTTCAAAACAAACAGGAATTAATTGCTCTTAGAATAGAAAAAAATAGTGCAACACAAGAATATACGGATAAGATTGCTAAAGCGGAAGGAGATAAGTTTTCATCAGAAGCAACTATTGCATCTACCGAAGCAGAAGTTTCAAAGCTTAGAAATATTTACGCAAATTATGATGCAAGAAATAAATTTTACTACATAATTGCACCACAAAGTGGACAAGTAACCAAAGCCAAAAAAGAAGGTATTGGAGAAATAATTAAGGAAGGTGAAACGATTGCGGAAATTGTGCCTACATCAGCAAAATATGCTGTAGAAATGTATATTGAACCTATGAATTTGCCGTTAGTTTCAAATGGACAAAAAGTGCGATTTGTTTTCGACGGATTTCCAGCAATTGTGTTTAGTGGATGGCCGAAAGGAAGCTATGGAACATTTGGAGGTGAAATAGTTGCTGTGGAAACCTCGGTAGGTAGTAATGGTAAGTTTAGAATATTGGTTGCAGAAGATAGTACCCTACCAAAATGGCCATCTCAAATAAGAATTGGTGGTGGTGCTTCTGGTATTGCATTATTGAAAGACGTGCCTATTTACTATGAGTTATGGAGAAATATAAATGGTTTTCCAGCCGAATATTATGTAGCAAAAGATAATAAAGACGATAAAAAAGAAAAAGGTAAAGAAGTAGGCAAGTCCAGTAAATACAATAAGTAGTAATGCATTTGTTAATCGGTTGAAAAGGCTATTATATTTTTTACATCTCACATTATATGTATAACAAAGTTTGGTTTTTAATAATTATTCTTTTCTTAGCTATAGCGATGCCTAGCATTGCGCAACAAAAGAGCATTTTCTCTGCCGATGAATTTATTCGTCTTATTAAGCAAAATCATCCTGTAGTAAAACAAGCGAACATTGTTGTAAGCAAAGCACAAGCAGAATTATTAAGTACCAAAGGCAATTTCGACCCTTTATTAGATATAGATGCTACTAGGAAAACCTTTGATGGGAAAAACTACTATAACTATTATAATCCTGAATTAATAATTCCAACTTTATTACCAATAGATATAAAATTGGGCTTGGAAGATAATGGAGGCACCTACATTGATCCTGAATATACCAAGGATAAAAGCTCATACGTTGGAGTGGAAGTGGCTTTGGCAAAAGGTTTCTTGATTGACAAGCGTCGTGCTGCACTTAAGCAAGCAAAAATATTCCAACAGCAAAGTGAGCAAGAAAAAAAGATTATTATCAATAATATATTATTAGATGCTTATGTAGATTATTGGGCATGGGCTGGAGCCTATCAGCAATATGGCATATTTCAACGATTTTTAGATATTGCTAATAATCGTTTGAGATTGGTTCGTATTGGATTCACAAATGGAGAACGCTCTGCAATGGACACAATTGAAGCATATTCTCAATGGCAAAGCTATCAAATGCAGCAAGCAGAAGCTTCGGTTAAATTGGCTAATGCTGCATTGCAATTGAGCAATTACTTGTGGCAATCAGAATCTAAAGGGTATCAATTGTCAGCTAAAGCAATTCCGGATACAGTTCAGTTTGCTTTGATAACCTCTTCATTGCCAGTAGAAAACTTTGTAAGTCAATCATCGCAACAAAACCCTATCATCAAATCATATCAATTTAAATTAAACAGTTTAGAAATAGAGAGGAGACTAAAGTTTCAAAGTTTGCTTCCTTATTTCAATGCAAAAGCGAATGCACTAAGCAAAGGATATTATCAACCCAAAGGTTGGGATGCAAACTATTTAGAGAATAATTATAAATGGGGATTGGTATTTAAAATGCCTTTGTTTATAAGAGAAGGTCGTGGAGACTATAAAAAAGCTCAATTAAAAATAAAAGAAGCCACACTTGAACTAAACAATAAGCAATGGCAAGTAGAAAACAAGATCAGGTCTTATAGTAATGAATCAAGCATGCTACAACAACAATTGAGTACTATTCAAACAATATTTATCAATTACCAAGCATTATTAAAGAATGAAGAATTAAAATTTGCTCAAGGTGAAAGTTCATTATTCATGATTAATAGCCGTGAAACAAAACTATTAGAAGTAGCACAAAAACAAATTGACCTAAGAGTAAAATATCAAAAAGCGAAGTATTCAGTTGAATGGTCTGCAGGATTGTTGAATTAGAATAACCCGATAGCTATAGTACGTTTTTAATATTAAATAATTTACTATTGCTTAATGTGGTTTCAATGTATTCATCCCAACTAAACAATAAAAAAGCCCCAATTTCTTGAGGCTCTTGAAGAGTTTAATACAAATAGAAATGCAATAAACAATAAATTAAAAAATTTAAGCAGGCTAGTAAGCTACTTGCAACTCTTTTACTTCAGTTTTGAAAGTATTTTTAGTGGAAAATAAATTATCAGGAAGTTCAATACTGTCAATCAATTTATTCTCTAAAAGATTGGCATAGGCCTCAAAATAAGCTATTACATCTTCTCTTACATTTCTTTTTAACCATCTAAATCCTCCCTCTAAATTGTCTAACACTTCTCTATCTTCTACATATTCAATATTGTGAATATCTGTAGGTGTAAGCCCTATCTGTTGCAGTTTAGCTAATAAAAGGGTTACAGGGGCGTTGGTTGCAGGACAATAATCTTCAGCAAGCTCAGTCCATTCACCTGTTCCTGTATGAGCGTAAGTAAGAATTTCTTGAGGGTCTAAGGAAGTTACTACCTGTAGTAAATTACCACAATTACATGCACCATGATTACCCCAAGCATAAGATGAACCATTTTTTAATCTTTGAGCTGTTTCTCTCAAAGCATTTATTAAAGTTAAATTAGGATGTGCCATACAATTTTTTTCAAAGTAACATCTTTTAAAAAAGATTTGTTTAAATGGTTTTATTTAAAAATTAAAAATCATGAATTTGGTTTAACAAATATATCATCACAAACAATAATTGCGATTTGGGCTAATATTCTAACCTCTTTTTGATAAATAATTTATTGGAGTGATAAATGTCACAAGATAAATGGGTACATACCAATTACCTTCGTTGCAATTGAAAAAAAACTATGAATTATTTAGTAGCACTTCTAACTAACAAATGTCCTAGATGCAGAAAGGGTGATATTTTTTGTAATAAATCAACATACAAAAAAGGATATATGAAAATGAATGTTGCTTGCCCCACTTGCAGCCAACCAACTGAAATAGAAGTAGGATTTTATATTGGCACAGGCTACGTGAGTTATGCACTTACAGTGGCCATTTCGGTGGCTAGTTTTATTGCATGGTGGATATTCATTGGTATTTCAATAGATGACAATCGCGTTTTTTGGTGGTTAGGTTTCAATGGCGTTTTCTTAGTAATGTTACTTCCTTGGTTGATGCGACTTTCACGAACAATGTGGCTTTCTTTCTTTGTTCCTTACAATAAGAACTGGCAAACCGAGCTACCAAAAATAACTGATAGGGTGATTAAAGAACAAATGGAAATAGTTATTAAATAAGATCTGCATTGATAAGTACAACAAAAATTAACCTTTAATAAGAAGCAACATGTCAGAAAAATTTTCAGAAATTATCAATAATGAAACCCCAACCTTAGTTGACTTTTTCGCTGAGTGGTGCGGCCCTTGTAAGCTTATGAAGCCAATTTTAGAAGATCTGAAGACTAAGGTAGGCGATAAAGTGAAAATATTAAAAATAGATGTTGACAAAAATCCTCAAGTATCTAGTTTATATCATATACAAGGGGTTCCCACCCTTATCCTATTTAAAGGTGGCAAAATAATGTGGAGGCAATCGGGTGTTGTGTCTGCTAATAATCTGCAACAAATTATCAATCAAAACGCATAATAAATTAAAAGATGAGTAGTTTTTGGAATGAGAGGTACAGAGAAGATGGATTTGCATACGGCGAAGCGCCTAATGTGTTTTTTGCCCAACAACTTAACAAGTTGAAAGCAGCTAAAATAATTTTACCTTGTGAAGGCGAGGGAAGAAATGCAATTTATGCTGCTTCTAAAGGCTGGGAAGTAAGTGCTTTTGATACAAGTGTTGCTGGAAAAAGTAAAGCATTGCAATTGGCTTTTAAGCAAAATGTACGCTTAGAATATACTATTGAAGAGGCAGCCAAAGTATCTTTTCCAGTTGGGTGTGCAGATGTTGTGGCATTTATTTATGCTCATTTACCTACAGCTATTCGAAAGCAAACTCACCAAAAAGCAATTAGCTGGTTAAAGCCTGGAGGACGAATAATTTTAGAGGCATTCAATCCATTACAACTTCAAAATAATTCTGGTGGCCCCAATGATGTAACTATGCTTTATACCGAAGAAATGCTTTTGAATGACTTTGAAGAACTAACGATAGAACTGCTTGAAATGGTAGAAATTGACTTGAAGGAGGGGAAGTATCATGAAGGAAAAGCTGATGTAATTAGATATGTTGGAGTGAAAAAAGAACTTACATCAAATTGATTTTCAAGTTGAAAAATGTTTATTAAAATACAGCACTTCATTATACTTTTTGGTTTCTACTCACCATATAGGCACATTGACACATAGTTATTTTTTTGTGATTTTGTTAAATGTGAATTCAACTAATTAATTTCAAATAAACAATTAAAGATTGTGTTGTGAAGTTGCGTTTCGATAGGTTCTATCTTATTTTGTTAATTCTAAATATCTATTTTCTATTTGCCTATGTGGTGAAAAATATATGTGGGGAGTAGTAACTCTTATTTAATAGTTTCTACTTTAATACAATAGTAAAAAGTTTCAATATGGAAGCAGTTTCAATAAATATCCAAGAAAAATTCAAAGACATATTTGAGCCTACCCTTATAATTGAATTGATTAGAAAAGGTAAATTTGTATCAATAAATGCTGGTGAAGTAATAATGGATATAGGGCAAATTGTCCGCCAAATGCCTGTAATTATTTCTGGTACTATAAAAGTAACAAGAATTGACGATAAAGGAAGAGAGCTGTTTTTGTACTATGTAAATTCCAATGAAACCTGTGCCATGACCTTTACTTGCTGCATGGAACATTTTCCTAGTGAAATAAAAGCAATAGCAGAAGAAAATGTAGAAATGCTGATGTTGCCTATAACCGTAATGGATGATTGGATGGTAAAGTATCCTACATGGAAAAGTTTTGTAATGAGAACCATCAGACACCGCTTTAATGAATTACTTAGAACAATTGATCATATTGCTTTTCAAAAGCTTGATGAAAGACTGGTTTTATACCTAAAAGAAAAAGCAAAGACTACAGGTTCATCGCTTTTAAACATATCTCACAAGCAAATTGCAGAGGAACTTGCATCATCGAGAGAAGTGATTTCTCGGCTCTTAAAAAAGCTAGAAAATGACAACAAACTACTTCTTTACCGAAGCCAAATAAAGCTTTTGAGAGATATGTGATATGTATCACCAAAATCCAATTACCTCTATTGTAGTTTTACATATCATGACGAAAAAGAATAAGTTAGCCATATACACAAAAAGATTTTGCCGCTTACATGGGAAGTAAATTAAAACAATAAAAAGGTATTTGATAATCGCTTAATTGCAGAAACCTTGGCTTTAAACTAATTGAATAATGAAAACAGATTCGCGAGATACTAAAATTATACTTTGGGTAAATAGAGCTATCCGTTGGGGAATGGGAGGTTTGCTGATAAGCTATGGCATTTGGCATACTGATGAAAGCAGATGGATTGGTTTTGTGCTAGGAACTGCATTTATCATTACGGGTTTTATACGCCCAAAGCGTTGTTTGCAAGACAATTGCTCTATTAATTAATTAAACAAGAGAATAATGAACATTTTTAGAACCCTATTTGGTTCAAGTACCGAAACAAATTATGCAGAAATGGTTGCAGCAGGCGCAACAATAATTGATGTAAGAACACCCGAAGAATATAATGGTGGCCATATAAATGGATCTGTAAACATACCATTAAGCAGCCTTGACCAAAATTTATCGAAGTTTAAGAAAGATAAACCAATCATCACTTGTTGTGCATCGGGAATGAGAAGTGCATCGGCAAAAAGTATATTGAAATCGAATGGTTTTACCGAAGTTTTTAATGGCGGAGGATGGAATGGACTTCAAAATAAATTGAACAAATGAGAATAACGAAAGAACAAATTTTAAATGGCTGGTCATTTAGAAGGATACTGTCAACAGTTTTGGGCGGAATAGTCATCTACAAAGCTTTTATAAACCAAGATATTATCAGTGCATTTTTCGGCATTACATTGGTTGCAATGGGAGTACTAAATATTGGATGTTGTGGCAGCAATTGCAGCTTCACTCCTATTTCTAAAAAGAACTCCGAAGTAAAAGATATTGTTTATGAGGAAGTGAAGTAGCAATTGCCCTAGCTCCTCTTATTGAAAGTTAGTCAAGCTCTACAGAAAGTAAGTAACCTTAGATAAAAAATTAGGCGCGCTCAATTATAGGTTAGGTACGCTCAATTAAAAGTTAGTTGCCTCTTATTGGAAGTTAGGTGTTTCAGATAGAAAGTTTGGCACGTTCGACAGAAAGTTAGGTGCGTCCGATAGAAAGTTAGGTGCGTCCGATAGGAAGTTAGGCACGTTCGATAGAAAGTTAGGCACGTTCGACAGAAAGTTAGGTACGCCCGATAGAAAGTTAGGCATGTCCGATAGAAAGTTAGGTACGTCCGATGAAAAGTTAGGTGCGTCCGACAAAGCCCACCCCATGCCAGATTGCCTATCACCTTATGCCAGAATGTCTAAAGTAATCTGAAATGTGTAATTAATTATCTCTTTTATATAAGTTCAAATTAAACAAAACCTGTTTTAAAGCTTTTTGAAGGCATTGAAGAATTTGCATGGTTTTTTAAGGAAGGCTTTGCTTGGAGCGAGGGCTTCCCAAGCGTTTCGCTACACCACTAGATGAATTATAGCTTAACTCTCTATAAAACACCCGCCCTTTTTTTGACAAATAAAAAAGGCTTCTCAATTGCTGGAATTGAGAAGCCTTTTATAATTTTCTAATAATCTTATGCTGATTCTAAAGCAACATCTACAGTAGTATGTTTTCCTTTTTTGATGGTAATGATTACTTTTTTAGTGATGTATCCAGCAGCGGAATACTCATATTCGAATGTGCCTGATCTGAATTTTTCAAAACGATACTCTCCTAATAAATTGCTAAAAACTGTTTTTCCTGTAGTGAGATTCTTTACAGTTACTCTAGGAATCTTAATTGAACTATCTGCTGCATTGGTAATTACCCCATTTAGTTTCGTAATTCTACCTCCTGATTGAATGACTATTTTTACTGATTTCCAACCTTCGGAAAATGGAATATTTTCTTTTCTGCCATTTTTGGCATAACTGCGCATTAATAATCCAATTTGGGTTTTGTTTTCCCTTAATGGTTCAAACAATGCTTCAATAGCAGCATCTGCAATTACAATATCGCTTGAAGTGCTTTTTGCTTCGGGTAGATATGAGAGGAAAGTAACTGCATCTGCTTCGCCTTTGTCTAAATCGGCTTGTGTAATACCATAACCTTTGAAAGCAGTATCAGTTAAACAAGATTTGATGGCTGCATTGATACTCCTAATGGTAGGAACAAAGTTTTCATTTGGAATATCTAATAATGCGCTTTCCTTGTAATTTACGGCAGCAGCTAAATCAATCTTGTTGTTCTTTTTAGCGTAACTGAGTGTATCAGCGCAAATAGAATCATAGAAATGGGACATTTTGCCTTTTAATTGGTTCTTTTTTTCTGTATCGGGCTTGGTAGATTTTATCTTATCGGGAACTACCTTTTCCAATTGTGCAATATTGTTTTTTAAATCTGCTACTTCTTCTTTCAGTGGATCGTTTTTGCTATACTCATCCGATTGTTCAGTAAAGTAATCGCAGATGTTTTGATAATTTGCGAGTTCGTCGCGTTGGTCTACATTTAAACCTTTTGATGTTGCCATTTTGTAAAAATTTTTAATTATTTAATTTTAATGAGATATTGTTCTAGATGAACTGCTGCAAATAAAAAAATTTTTTTGGAAATAGACGAATTCGTTTCAAAGATTTAATAATTAGTTAACAAATGGTATCAGGGGGTAAACTTGTATAATGGTTAATTGTAAGTTATCAATTTGAGATGGCATTCATTCAAAAGATAAGAATAAGATGTATTAAATCCAGATTATGCAATGGAAAATTTATTACGAACCTCGTAACGCATGGTAGCTAAACATTTTAGAACATTTTTTGACCTTTTGATATTACAATCTTAGTTCAATCAAAAAACAATCCCAAACAATTATCTATATTGCCTTTAAGGTCTCATTATAAATTTTATTGTAAAATCTGGGTTGAAACAATCCTGCCAATCTAATAATCCTAAAAATCTTGGTTCAGACAAAATGCCTACTTGCCTCCTTTTGCCTCTTTGCCTCTTCTCCTATTTAACTAAAAAGAACTTGTATAATTTTAGGGGTCTTTGAAGTGGTCGGTACTGAAAGTCCGACCGGATAACTCTTTGCCTCAAAACAATTATCTTAGTTCCAAAAAAAATAAAAATATGCTAGGATTAAACAAAGTAATGCTTATAGGAAATTTTGGGAAAGACCCAGAAATAAATACAATTGACGGAAATATTCTTGTAGCTAAATGTACACTTGCTACCACTGAAACCTATCGCGATAAAGATGGGCAGCAGCACACCCAAACAGAATGGCACAACATAGTTGCATGGCGCGGATTAGCAGAACTCTGTCAGAAATATTTACACAAGGGTAGTTTGGTATATGTAGAAGGAAAACTAAAAACCAGAAATTGGGAAGATAAAGAAGGCGTAAAAAGGTATGTAACAGAGATAATTGCTGATCAAATAATTATGATGGACAAAAAAAGCGAATAGAGTCGAATGAGGCAAGGAGGCAAGGAGTACAATTATTGGTGAATGGTAAATGGAGAACAATTTTTAAAATTTAAAATATGAATGATCATTTAAATAATGGCTCAAATGGTAATCCACTTAACAGTAGCAACTTACAATTAACCACTATTGTAATACATTTAGTTTTGCATAAAGGTAGAAAAGTGATAGGTTTAAATTTTCCAATTAACCTAAAACTACAATCTATATTACAAATAGAAGCCGATGCAAAATGGAGCAATACACTTAGAATTTGGTATATACCATATAATAAAGATGCTTACAAAAAGCTGCTTACGGCAATTGAAGGAAAAGCAACAATTGTAAAAGAAACAGATAGTCAAGAAACAAATACGCCAGAAATTACCTCCAAAGAAAGTATCAGCCAACCAACAAAACCCAATCAGAGTGCTGACAGGTTTTTGAAACCTGTCAGCACTGCAACAGCCGTAAATACCCCAAACATTGTAAGCATAGAAAACCAAGAAGCCCTGCGCATGATGAAGGAAAAACTTGTTTTGAAAGGTTATAGCCCCAATACTTTACGCACTTATATGAGTGAAATGATGGTATTTACAAGCACACTAAGCAAAGTAGCTGCACATAGTCTTACCACAGAAAGAGTAAAAGATTATTTATTGTACTGCCATGTGCAATTAAATCTTAGTGAAAACACCATTCATAGTAGGATGAATGCACTTAAATTCTATTACGAGCAGGTATTGGGGAGGGAAAAGTTTTTTTGGGAGATACCAAGGCCAAAGAAACCTTATCTATTACCTAACTTTTTTAATCAAGATGAAATAGTAGCCATATTAAATGGTACGGTGAACATAAAACACAAAGCTATGCTAATGCTAGCATACAGTAGTGGACTGAGAGTAAGCGAAGTGATAGCCATAAAAACTTATAATATAGATAGCAAGCGAATGTGCATAAAAATTGAACAAGCTAAAGGCAAGAAAGACAGGATGGTAGCCCTTAGCCCAGTATTATTGGTAATGCTACGCGAATATTGCAAAGAGTTTATGCCAAAGAAAGACGGGTATTTGTTTGAAGGACAAAATGAAGGATTACCTTATGGTATAAGGAGTTTACAGGAAGTTCTAACTGCTGCTAAGCAAAGAGCAGGAATTTTAAAACCTGGTAGCATACATGCCTTGCGCCACAGCTTTGCTACCCATTTAGTAGATAGAGGCACAGATGTTACCATTATTCAAAAACTCATGGGGCACAATGATCTTAAAACTACTATGCGCTATTTACATATAAGTAATAAGGATTTGTTGAAAATAATTAGTCCATTAGACAATTTAATATTAGAATAATTCCATTCCCTTATTTTTGTATTGGCGCTATCAAAATTAAACCGCGTCTATTTTTTAAAATGCCTTGCAGATAAGGGTTTTAGAAAATAGACGCGGTTGTGAAAAGAGATAAAGTAGCGCATATTTATGAGTTGGCAGTAATTTTTTGACAACAACATCTTTCACATTTACAAAACATAATAAATATGAGTAACAACAAAGACCTTAGTCTGACCAGAATTGGAGTATTCTATGACGGAAACTACTTCCTTCACGT
>Ga0209188_1000704_pt1 | contig 30828 bp, 27 predicted proteins | sample C_130625_EF_Meta_FD_187307 | JGI IMG/M metagenome (GOLD analysis project Ga0209188, IMG submission 187307) | Freshwater microbial communities from Lake Croche, Canada to study carbon cycling - C_130625_EF_MetaG (SPAdes) (version 2) | ecosystem: Environmental > Aquatic > Freshwater > Lake...
CCGGGGCTCCACAGCCCTCAGCAAACCACCGGCGACCGCAGAGTCGACCTCCAACGAGCAGCAGGCCAAGGCGACGTGGGCCACCTCCACCTCTGGGCGAGACGTCAGGCGGTATGTACTGAGCACACCCTCAGCCTAGGTGCGAAATGTCCTGCGAGGCCGGGACGAGCGATAGATACTATGACATCCTTGCATATTTGCCCCGGCCTCACCTTCACCCTCAGGAGTGGCATGTCCAAGCAGATCGTCAACCTCAGTCGCGTCGTCATTCGATTCGCGGGGGATTCCGGCGATGGCATGCAGCTCACCGGTGACCGGTTCACCTCCGAGACAGCCGGCCTTGGCAACGACCTGTCGACCTTGCCCGATTTCCCCGCGGAGATCCGCGCGCCAGCCGGAACCCTGCCCGGGGTATCGGCCTTTCAGCTCCACTTCGCCGACCACGACATCATGACGCCGGGCGATGCCCCCAACGTGCTGGTCGCCATGAACCCTGCAGCGCTCAAGGCGAACCTCAAGGATCTCCCCCACGGCGCCGACCTCATCCTCAACACCGACGAGTTCGTCAAGCGAAATCTCGAGAAAGTCGGCTACAGCAGCAATCCGGTCGAGGACGGCTCGCTCGACAGCTACACCAAGCACTTCATCCCGCTGACGTCCATGACGGTCGAGGCCCTCAAGGGATTCGACATCGGTAAGAAGGACGCCGAGCGCGCCAAGAACATGTTCGCGCTTGGCCTGCTGTGCTGGCTCTACAACCGGCCGACCGAAGGCACGCTGCAGTTCCTCAAGGACAAGTTCGGTAAAAAGCCCGAGATCCTCGCGGCAAACCTGGCCGCGTTCGAAGCGGGATGGGCCTACGGGGAGACCACCGAGGACTTCTCCGTGCAGTACGAGGTCAAGCCCGCACCGATGAAGGCCGGTCGCTACCGCAACATCACCGGCAACCCGGCGCTCGCCTTCGGGCTCGTGGCGGCCAGCCGCTTGAGTGGGCTCCCGATGTTCCTCGGTTCTTACCCCATCACTCCCGCGTCCGACATCCTGCATGAACTCAGCAAGCACAAGGAGTTCGGTGTCACGACTTTCCAGGCAGAGGATGAGATCGCTGGTGTTGGCGCGGCACTGGGTGCGTCGTATGGCGGCGCCCTCGGCGTCACCACAACGTCAGGCCCTGGAGTCGCACTGAAGTCCGAGACCATCGGCCTGGCTGTGTCGCTAGAGCTGCCACTGGTGATCGTCGACGTGCAGCGCGGCGGACCGTCGACCGGTTTGCCCACCAAGACCGAGCAGGCCGACCTTCTGCAGGCGATGTTCGGTCGCAACGGTGAGTCACCCGTGCCGATCGTGGCACCGCAGTCGCCGTCGGATTGCTTCTTCGCTGCCATCGAGGCCGCCCGCATCGCCATCGAGTACCGCACGCCGGTGTTTGTTCTCTCCGATGGTTACCTCGCCAACGGTTCGGAGCCGTGGTGCCTTCCCGATGTGAGTGAGCTGCCGACCATCGAGCCGAAGTTCGCCACCGAGCGCAATCACGACGGTGCCGATGGCAAGGAGTTCTGGCCCTACCTGCGGGATGCCGAGACCCTCGCCCGCCCGTGGGCGATCCCCGGCACCCCCGGACTTGAGCACCGCATCGGCGGCATCGAGAAAGCCGATGGCCGCGGCAACATTTCGTACGACCCCGACAACCACGACAAGATGGTGCGACTGCGTCAGGCCAAGGTCGATGCGATCTCCCGCACCATCCCATCCCTCGCGGTCGAGGATCCCGACGGCGATGCGCGCGTTCTCATCATCGGCTGGGGCTCGACCTATGGCCCCATCGGTGCAGCATGTCGCCTCGTGCGCGCGGCCGGCGGCAAGGTCGCGCAGGCGCACCTGCGTCACCTCAATCCCTTCCCGGCCAACACCGGTGAGGTGCTTAAGCACTACGACCGCGTGATCGTGCCCGAGATGAACCTTGGTCAGCTGTCGCTGCTGCTGCGGGCCAAGTACCTCGTCGACACCGTCAACTACAACCAGGTGCGCGGGTTGCCATTCAAGTCCGACGAACTCGCGGGCGTCATCACCGACGTTCTCGCCAACCTCTAGCCGCCAGAAGTCACAGGAGCCGACATGACCGCCGAGACGTTCCCCGCCCTCACTCTGGTGCCCAAGACCGACACACCTCAGTCGGCCAAGGACTTCAAGTCCGATCAGGAAGTGCGCTGGTGCCCGGGGTGCGGCGACTACGCGATCCTCGCCGCCGTGCAGGGCTTCATGCCCGAGCTTGGCCTGCGCAAAGAGAACATCGTGTGGGTGTCCGGCATCGGATGTTCGTCGCGCTTCCCGTACTACATGGACACCTACGGCCTGCACTCGATTCATGGCCGTGCGCCGGCCATCGCTACGGGCTTGTCGGTGTCGCGTCCTGACCTATCGGTCTGGGTCGTCACGGGCGATGGCGATGCACTGAGCATCGGCGGCAACCACCTCATGCATGCGCTGCGTCGCAACGTCAACCTCAAGATCCTGCTGTTCAACAACCGGATCTATGGATTGACCAAGGGCCAGTACTCCCCCACCTCCGAGCAGGGCAAGGTCACCAAGTCCACGCCGCAGGGGTCGGTCGACTACTCGTTCAACCCGGTGTCCCTGGCGCTGGGCGCTGAGGCAACATTCGTTGCGCGCACTATCGACTCAGATCGCAAGCACCTCACCGAAGTGCTTCGCGCGGCTGCCAACCATGAGGGCACCGCGTTGGTGGAGATCTACCAGAACTGCAACATCTTCAACGACGGAGCCTGGGAGCCGCTGAAGGAGAGTGACACCCGCGACGACCTCATGATGCGTCTGGAGCACGGCAAGCCGATCCGCTTTGGTGCAGATGGTGGCAAGGGCGTCGTGCGCACGGCCTCCGGTCACTTGGCCGTGGTGGATGTCGCCGAGGTGGGTGAGGACGCGATCTTGGTACATGACGCGCAGGCAGCTGATCCAGGCCTGGCGTTCGGACTCTCGCGCCTCAGCGACCCCTACACGTTGGCTAACACCCCGATTGGTGTGTTCCGTGACGTGGCCAAACCCTCGTACGATCGCCTTGTGCGAGAGCAGCGAGAGCAGATCACCGCCAAGAAGGGCGAAGGAGATCTCCAGGCGTTGCTCAATGGCAACGACACCTGGATGATCAACTGAAGTCCCGTCGCGGCCTGCCGCAATCCCAGTATGGCGTCGGCGTTCTGTTTGGTGTCGCGGGCTACCTGCTGTGGGGGCTGTTTCCTCTCTACTTTCACGCTCTGAGTGCGTTTTCACCTATCGAGGTTGTCGCCAACCGGGTGGTGTGGTCGCTCGTCCTGCTCGCCATCATCATCACCGTTTCCCGCTCATGGGGTCGTCTACGGGCAGACATGGCGTCTCGCGGCGTGGTGATGTGGCTGGGAATCGGCTCGATATTTCTCGCGATCAACTGGGGCCTGTATGTCTGGGCAGTCGAAAGCGGGCTTGTCATTCAGGCTTCGCTTGGCTACTTCATTAATCCTCTGGTCACAGTGCTTCTGGGCGTGCTGGTTCTCAAGGAACGCTTACGTCGAATGCAGTGGGTGGCGCTGGGTATCGCCGTTGTCGCGGTGTGCGTGCTCACCATTGGGTTCGGGCATCTGCCATGGATCGGCCTCATCCTCGCCGCGTCGTTTGCGATCTACGGGCTCATCAAGAAGCAGGTGGGTGTCGGATCGGTAGAGAGCCTCACGATTGAAACAGCGGTACTGGCACCATTGGCTCTGGCAATAATGACCGGCTTCATGATCACGGGTCAGTCGGCGGTGGAGTCGGACGGCGTCCGCGGTGTCCTTCTCTTGGTTCTCCTCGGTCCGATCACCGCGATTCCTTTGCTGCTGTTCGGCGGGGCCACCAATCGAGTACCGCTCAGCACCTTGGGCTTGATGCAGTACCTCACGCCGCTTGCGCAGTTCATCATCGGCTATTTCGTCTTTGGTGAGCAGATGTCATCCACCCGGTGGGCAGGGTTCCTACTCGTGTGGACGGCCCTCGTGATTTTCAGCATCGACATGTATCGATCATCCCGAAGGACGGTGGCTTCGGCCGCCTCTACGACTCTTGCGGTGACAGAGCCGGATTGAGTTCGGGCACCGGACGCACGAGAACGAGGATCAGCGCGAGCACGATCAAGACGGGCACGATCAGGAACGCGGTGTGAACGTCCATCACGCCCGCCAGTCCACCCAAAGCAAAGGGAGCCAGACCAATAGCCGCAGTGGTGAAAGCCAGGGCCAATGCGGCTGCCGTGTCCGAGCGACCATGAGCCGACCGAATCATTCGATCCAGGTTGAGTGGCCAGGACAGCGACAGGCACAGTCCCGTCAGGAATAACGAGGGAAGCATGACGGTGGCCGAATTCCCCCACCACGCAATCCCGAACGCCACGAGACCCGCCACGAGGGAACAGCGCAGCAGCACCTCGGATGAAAAGCGCTTGGTGAGCTGGGAGCCGAAAAGTCGTCCGACAAACAGTCCACCGGTGATCGTGGCCAGGCCGGCTGCCGCAGCGGCAGCACTCATATCCGCACGTTCACGCAGCAGGTTCACGCCCCAGAAGGAGATGCAGAACTCTGCGCCGATATAGAACATCCCTGCAAACAAAGCCCAGTAGGTGAGCGTCGGGATCGCACCGCCCTGTGCCTTGGTGACGACATCGCCTGGGGCTCCATACACGCGAAGGCTGCGGCCGCGAATCACTTCGAAAACCACCATGAGGAGAGCACCGATCAGCAGACCGAATCGCCACCCCAGCACGGTCGCTGCCGCGAGTCCGACAGAAAGCGGGGCAAGCAGACCCATGAGCGCCGCCAGACCGGTGTTCTCGGTATAGGCGGCTGGGCTGGCTGCGCCCTGGTGAACGGAAACGAACGCATTGACGCCCGCCACAAGCAGATTGCCGAAGAAGGTGGCCACAAAGATCGCTGCGAGGGTTACCCACACGCTTGCTCCCGGTAGCAGAAAGAGGGCGATGAATGCCGCTGCTCCCAGCGAACCAAGTCGAATCGTCCACCCGCGGCCCAGACGTTGCGAGATGGCAGGCGCCACCAGCGCACCGATGACACCGCCCACCGCCAAGGACGTGCCGTGCAGGCCCTCGAGCCACGCGGCACTGCCCTGGTCGTCCCGCAGGAGTGAGAGACCGGCACCAAATCCATAGACGAAGAACGACCAGAGGCCGAAGACTGCGAAGGATGTGATGGTGGGCCGGTCATGGCGGACCTTGACGACCGCGTGGGAGATATTCACTATCCGACACTAGAGGTACCGGGGGGTGCAGCGAGGGAATTCGTCTAGATGACTTCAGCCGGTGCGAGAAACCACGTAATCGCAGAGAGCTTCAAGCACCTGACGCGCAGGAATGTCCGGCAATGGAGCAAGCAGACCGCGTGCATGGGCGGCCCATTCGTGTGCAACCTCACGCGCCTCGCCAAGGCTGGCGTGGGCCCGCAGCAGAGACAAGGCCTCAGCGTGCTCGGCATCGTCGGGTAGCGGTCGGCTCAAAAGATCACGGAGTCGGGCATCGGCTGGGTCGGTGCCCATCAGCGCGATGAGTCCGGCCAAGGTGGGAATGCCTTCGCGAAGGTCGGTGCCGGGTGTCTTACCCGACTGCATCGACTCAGATGTGATGTCGACCAGATCGTCGGCCAGCTGGAACGCCACACCGATGCGCTCACCGAACTCAGTCAGCAGGTCAACAGTCTGCGCGTCCGCACCGGCCATGAGTGCGCCGTAGCGCCCAGACGCGGCAATGAGTGACCCGGTCTTGTCGGCAATGACATCAAGGTGGTGCTTGACCGGATCCTGACCTCCGCGCGGGCCCACTGTTTCGCGAATCTGACCCGTGCATAGGCGCTCGAAGGTGTGTGCCTGAATGCGCACGGCCTCGGGGCCCAGATCGGCCAGGATTGCCGACGATCGGGCGAAGAGAAAATCCCCGGTGAGAATGGCAATGGTGTTGCCCCACCGACTGTTGGCAGACCGAGCGCCGCGTCGGAGTTCAGCCTCGTCCATGACGTCGTCGTGATACAGCGTGGCCAGGTGCGTCAACTCGACCACCACCCCCGAAGGCACCACGCCTACCGCATCAGGATCACCGAACTGCGCGGCCAGCAGGACCAGCAGCGGACGGAATCGCTTGCCACCGGCTTCGACCAAATACCGCGAGGCGTCGGCGACGAACTCATCCTCGCTCGCGACCGCCTCAAGCAGGCCATCCTCTATGCGGCCAAGGTCCGCGGACAGCCGAGCCTCAAGCTCAGTGTCGAGGACCGGTAGCCCGCGAAGTGCGTCCGTCACCCCTAAACGGTACTACCGGACGAAGATGTCGGCATTGTTGACGAGGTCCAGGACCGGCTGGGGAAACACGCCCAGCACGACGGTCATGGTTGCCCCGGCCGCCAGCGCCACCACGGTGAAGACCGACGGCACAGCCACCGTGGCCGTGTCGGGGCCTGGTGCCGAGAAGAACATGATGACGATCACACGGGCGTAGAAGAAGGCGGACACCACGCTCGCGACAACGGCGACGATGACCAGCCAGGTTCCGCCGGATGCAATGGCCGCCGCGAACACGCCGAACTTGCCAATGAAACCGCTCGTCAGCGGTATGCCGGTCAGCGCAAGCATGAACAACGCCATGAGAGAGGCCACCAGTGGCGATTTGCGACCCAGACCCGCCCACTTGGACAGGTGAGTGGCTTCACCGCTGCCATCGCGCACCATGGTGACGATCGCGAACGCGCCGATCGTAGTGAACGCATAAGCGATCAGGTAGAAGATCGACGAGGACAGGCCTGCACGAGTAGCGGACACGACGCCGACCAGAATGAATCCCGCCTGAGCGATTGACGAATAGGCGAGCATTCGCTTGACGTCCGACTGACTGACGGCAATCACACAGCCGACGAACATCGTCAGGATGGCGATGACCCACAGCATCGGCGTCCAGTCCCAGCGCATTCCGCCGAAGGAGACGTAGAGAACGCGCAACAGTGCACCGAAAGCGGCAATCTTGACCGTGGCGGCCATGAAGCCCGTGACCGGTGTCGGCGCACCCTGATAGACGTCCGGCGTCCACTGATGGAACGGCACTGCGGCTACCTTGAACAGCAGGCCCACCAACAGAATGCCCAGGCCCAGCGCGAGAAGTGCGCCCTGTCCGGGCTTGGCGGCGAGGGCATCGCTGATGGCGACAAGCTGGATAGAACCGCTGTACCCGTAGATCAACGCGGCGCCATAGAGGAAGAACGCCGACGAGAACGCGCCCAGCAGGAAGTACTTGAGCGCGGCTTCCTGCGACAGCAGGCGACGACGACGTGCCATGCCAGCAAGCAGATATAGCGGCAGGGACATGACCTCGAGCGACACGAACATCAGCAGCAGGTCATTGGACGCAACGAACAACAACATTCCGGTCAGGGAGAACAGGAAGAACGGCCAGATCTCGGTCTGCAGGTAGCCGCGTTCTGCGAACTGACGCTCATCCTCCGAGCCCGGCAGCGCCGAAGCCCGGGGGGCAAATGCATCGCCCAGCGGATCGAGTGCTCGCTCGGCCATGAGCAGCGCACCCAGAAGCGCCACCACCAGGAGAGTGCCCTGTAGGAGGAGCGCGGGGCCGTCGATCGCCACCGAACCGTTGGCGGTGATCAAGCGCGTACCGGCCAGCGAAATGACGACGACGAGTGACGCCACGACCGACGCGAGGACCAGCACAAGTTGAACCGGCCGCCGTGCCTGTCTGGGCAGGAATGCCTCGAACAGCACCGACAGAATCGCCGCACCACCGATGATGAGGATCGGCGCGATTGCCGAGTAGTTGATCGCCGGCAAATCGAACTTCACCACGTCAGCAAAAGGCATCACGGGGTGCTCCCTTCAGCCGGTGCGAGGACAGGTGCAGGCGTGGTCGACCCCGTTGCGACCATCGTGCGATCCACCGCTGGGTTGATCACCTTCAGCAAGGGCGAGGGGAAGAAGCCCAAGAAGATGACCATGGCCACGATTGGCGCCATTGCCGCAATCTCGCGTCCGGTCAGGTCCTTGATACCGGCGAGCTCGGGCTTGAGGGGACCGGTCATCGTCTTCTGGTAGACGCGCAGGACGTAGGCGGCAGTGATGACAATGCCAAGGGTGGCGATGGCACCGACCCACATGTAGCGCTCGAACGCGCCGATCAGGACCAGGAACTCTCCGATGAAGGAGATCAGGCCGGGAAGCGCAAGTGAGGACAGAGCCGCGACAGTGAAGAAGCCCGCCAGGACCGGAGCCGCCTTGTTGACGCCACCGAAGTCGTCGATGTTGCTCGAACCGCGGTAGCGGCTCATGAGGTAGCCACCCACAAGGAAGAGCAGCGCCGTGCTGAGCCCGTGAGCCACCATGTACACGACCGAGCCAGACTGGCCCTGCGCGGTGAACACGAAGATGCCCAGCGCAATGAAACCGAAGTGCGACATCGACGAATAGGCGAACAGGCGCTTCATGTCCTTCTGGCCGAGAGCAACGTACGCACCGTAGAAGATGCCGATCAGTGCCATGCCGATGACGATGGGCGCATAGAAGACCGACGCCGCCGGGAAAATCGGCAGGCAATATCGGATCATGCCGAAGGTGCCGACCTTGTCGAGGATGCCGATGAGGAGCACCGACGTGCCGGGCTTGGCCTCTGCCGCTGCGTCAGGCAGCCAGGTGTGGAACGGCCACAGCGGCGCCTTGATCGCGAATGCGAAGAAGAAGCCGAGGAACAGGAACTTCTGCGTGAGCGGATCGATATGCAGACCAGCCAGCGACAGGAAGTCGAACGTGCCGGTGCCGGTCATCTGTGCGGACACCACGTACAGGCTGATGAGGGCGGCCAACATGAACAGGCCGCCGACAAGGCTGTAGATCAAGAACTTGACTGCCGCGTATGAGCGCTGGACACCGCCGTAACGGCCGATCAGGAAATAGATCGGAACGAGCATGACCTCGAAAAACACGTAGAACAAAAACACGTCAACCGAGGAGAACACCCCGATGATCAACGTCTCAAGTACCAGCACCAGGGCGAAGTAGCCCTTGACACTTCCGCGGCCGGTGTCGCCATCGTTCCATCCCGCGAGGATGACCACTGGGACAAGCACGGTGGACATGGCAATCAGCACAAGTGCGATGCCGTCAATGCCAACCGAGTACGAGATGCCGAAGGCCGGAATCCACGGATGACTCTCGACGAACTGGAAGGGCTCGGTCGAATCAGCCTTGAACTGCAGAGCCATGAGCACCGTGAGCACAAGGGGAATCAGTGAGATGACGAACGCCACCTGCTTGGCCAGCGTGGGGCGGGCGTTAGGCAGGAACGCGACCACAATGGATCCGACCAGGGGCACGAGGCCCAGAACGGTCAGCCAGGGAAAGATCACGAGAGCCTCACCAAGATCAGGGCGAGAACGACAATGATCGCGCCACCCACCATCGACAGTGCATATGAACGGGCGAAGCCCGACTGGTAGCGACGCATGCGTCCCGACAGTGCGCCTGTGAACGATGCAAGCGAGCCAACAATGCCGTCGATCGCCTTGGTGTCGAACCACGTGGTCGCGGCCGTCAAATGAAGGCTTGGCTCCAACACGAGAACGTCATTGACCGTGTTGCCGTACAACTCTTCGCGTGCAGCACGCGTGAGCCACGATCCGTGCGGCGCCTCGACCGGCACGGGGCGACGCTGGTACATCAGGATCGCGATAGCGGCACCCACCAGAACCACACCGATGGACAGCGACAGGATGAGGACTTCGGGGATCGGAACTTCTTTCTCTTGATAGCCCACCACCGGCTCGAGCCACGACACGATGTCGCCCCAGTAGAGCATCAGGAAACCCTGAGCGAGCGCACCGATGCCAAGAATGATCAACGGGATGGTCATGACCTTGGGTGACTCGTGCGGATGCACATCGTCTTCCCAGCGTGCCTTGCTGAAGAACGTCATGATGACCATGCGGGTCATGTAGAAGCCGGTGATTCCTGCAGCCAGAATCGTGAGCGCACCGACGAAGGCGTTCTGTTCAAAGGCCGCATGGATGATCGAGTCCTTGGACCAGAAGCCGGAGAACGGCGGAATGCCCATGATCGACAGCGTGCAGGCCACGAATGTCACGAACGTGATGACCATGAAGGCCCGCAGCGCGCCATAGCGACGCATGTTCACGTTGTCGTGCATGCCGTGCATGACCGAGCCTGCACCGAGGAACAGGCCGGCCTTGAATACACCGTGCGTCAGCAGATGGAAGATGCCAAAGACATAGCCCACCGGTCCGAGGCCGACCGCAAGAATCATGTAGCCGATCTGACTCATCGTCGAGCCGGCCAGGGATTTCTTGATGTCGTCCTTGGCAGAACCAATCACCGCGCCCATGAGCATCGTGATGCAGCCCACGATGACAACGACCAATGCAGCCGTGGGCGCGTGGTCGAAGATCACATTGCTACGCGCGATGAGGTAGACGCCCGCGGTCACCATCGTTGCCGCGTGGATGAGGGCTGACACGGGTGTCGGGCCCTCCATGGCGTCAAGCAACCAGGCCTGCAACGGGAACTGCGCGGACTTTCCGCACGCCGCCAGAAGGAGCAGCAAGCCGATGGCCGTGAGCGTGCCCTGGTTGGCCTTGTCGACCGTGCCAAAGACGTCGTGGAAGCTCACGGATCCGACCGTGACAAAGATGAGCATGATCGCCAAGGACAGGCCGACGTCGCCGACCCGGTTGATCACAAATGCTTTCTTGGCGGCTGCCGCAGCACTCGGCTTGTGCTGCCAGAACCCGATGAGCAGGTAGGACGCCAGGCCCACACCTTCCCAGCCGACGTACAGGAGCAGGTAGTTATTGGCGAGGACCAGAAGGAGCATCGCCCCCACGAACAAGTTCAGGTAGCCGAAGAACTTGCGCCGGTTCTCGTCGTGGGCCATGTAACCGAGCGAATAGACATGGATCAACGTGCCAACGACCGTGATGAGCAGGACGAAGGTGATGGAGAGCTGGTCGAGCTGGAACGCCATGTGCACCTGGAAGCGGTCGACCAATACCCAGGTGTAGAGGTCTTGACCCACGGTGCGTGACTCGGCGGCGCGTCCGAACATGGCTACGGCCATGAGGATTGCCAGTGCCGCGGACCCTGCAACGGTCACAATGCCGAGGTAGGGCCCCCACGCGTTTGTGCGGCGACCCAACAGGAGAAGGATCGCGGCGCCCGCGAAGGGCAGCGCGATGATCACCCAGATGAGGGAGAAGATCCCCTCGGCGGGCATGACATCGGTCACGGTGCGGTTCCTCTCCGGGCTTTCAGTACTTGAGCAGGTTGGGCTCGTCGACCGAAGCCGAGCGACGGGTGCGGAAGACGGTGACGATCAGCGCAAGACCGACCACCACCTCGGATGCAGCGACGACCATCACGAAGAACGCGACCACCTGACCATCGAGCGATCCGTTCATGCGGGCGAAGGCGACGAAAGCCAGGTTGGCGGCATTGAGCATGAGCTCGACCGACATGAAGACGATGATCGCGTTGCGACGCACCAGAACGCCGATGGCGCCGATGCTGAACAGGATCGCCGAGAGCACGATGTAGTTGGCCGGGTTCACTTCGAGTGTCCCTCCGAGATCGCCTGGACTTCGTCCAGCTCCACATGGTCGACAGGGGCGATGTCTGCGCGTGCGCGCACCGGTGCGGGAATGCTCTCGGGAAGCGGAGTGCCGTCGGGCAGCAATGCCGGGGTGTCGACCGCGTTGTGCCGCGCATAGATGCCGGGGTTGGGCAGGTTGCCCGGATGGCCGCCGGTTCTGAATCTCGCGATGGACAGCATCTTCTGGGTTGGCTTGACGACCCAGCGCTCGCGGTGCGCCAGCACCATGGCACCCATGGCGGCGGTGATCAGCAGCGCGGAGGTTGCTTCGAAGGGGATCAGATAAGACGTGAAGAGCAGGTGAGCAATGCCCTGCACATTGCCACCGTCGACCGTGTTGGCCTGCTCGAGTCCGCGATCGGGAGCGCCGGTGAGCGAGCTGCCGATTCCCCAGACGAGAAGGATGCCTAGGCCGAGAGTGAGCAGGATGGCGGGAATGCGCTGTCCCTTGATGGTCTCGATGAGCGAGTCGGACGAATCAACGCCCACCACCATGAGAACGAAAAGGAAGAGCATCATCACCGCGCCGGTGTACACCACGATCTGGACCATGCCCAGAAATGGCGCCGAGTTGGCCACGTAGAGGATCGCCAGATTGATCATGGTCAGCGCGATCCACAGGGCACTGTGCACCGCCTTGCGCGAGACAACCATGCCCACCGCGCCCAGCACCGCCAGGATCGCGCAGATCCAGAAGACGACCGCTTCACCCGTATTCACGAGGAAGCCTCCGAATTCTTCTCGCGCAGGCCGGTAGCGGACACGCGGTTGCCGTAATAGTCCTGCTCGGTGGAGCCGGGGACCATGGCGTGCGGCGGGGCTTGCATGCCGGGCAACAGAGGGGCCAAGAGGTCCGACTTCTCGTAGATCAACTTTTCGCGACTGTCGTCGGCCAACTCATACTCATTGGTCATCGTGAGCGCACGAGTCGGGCAGGCCTCAATGCACAGTCCGCACAAAATGCAGCGCAGGTAATTGATTTGGTAAACGCGGCCGTAACGCTCACCGGGCGAATAACGCTCGGTGTCGGTGTTGCCCGCACCCTCGACCAAGATCGCGTCAGCAGGGCATGCCCATGCGCACAACTCGCAACCGATACATTTCTCCAGGCCGTCTGCCCACCGATTGAGTTGATGGCGGCCATGGAAGCGCGGCTTCGTCGGCACCTTCTGCTCGGGGTACTGCTCGGTGACAACCTTCTTGAACATCGTCAGAAAGGTGACGCCGAAACCTCGGACCACCTGTGGGGCCTCAGCCACGGGTGACCTCCTTCATGTCGGGGGTCGCCGCGGTGACCTCGGCAGCCCGGCCCGAGCGACGCGGGGTGTAAGTGAAGGTCTCGCCGGGCATCGGCGGTACCGGGAAAGTGTTCTGCAGGTTCGCCTCAGCCATGGCTTCGGCCTCCGCCTCAGCTTCGATGCGAGCCCGTCGTTCTGCGGCACCCTGCATGAGCCAAATAACGAGAAGAACGATGATCAGCGCCGCTATGCCGCTGGCAAGAATGCTGGTGCTGCTCATCGAGGACTCGTTGCGTAGTTCGCGCGCTATCGCCACGATGACAATCCACACGATGGAGATCGGGATAAGCATCGTCCAGCCGAACTTCATGAACTGGTCGTAGCGATACCTGGGCAGCGTGCCGCGGAGCCAGATAAAGATGAAGATGAAGATCTGCACCTTGACGAGCCACCACAAGAACGGCCACCAGCCAGTGTTAGAGGCCTCCCACAGCGAGATGGGCCACGGTGCACGCCAGCCGCCGAGGAACAGCGTGGCGGCAAGCGCCGAGACGGTGACCATGTTGATGTACTCGGCCAGGAAGAACAGGGCGAACTTGAGTGAGGAGTACTCGGTGTGAAAGCCACCGACGAGCTCGCCTTCGGCCTCCGGCAGGTCGAAGGGTGCGCGGTTGGTTTCGCCGACCATCGACGTGCAGTAGATGAGGAAGGAGGGCAGGAGTACGACTGCAAACCACACCGGCTGTTGCGCGTTGACGATGTCTGACGTGGACATCGACCCGGCGTACAAGAACACCGCGACAAACGACAAGCCCATGGCGATTTCGTACGAGATGATCTGCGCGGTCGATCGCAGCCCGCCCAGAAGCGGGTAGGTCGAACCTGATGACCAGCCGGCCAGAACGATGCCGTAGATGCCGATCGATGCCACGGCCAGCACATAGAGCACGGAGACCGGGAAGTCAGTGAGCTGCAGTGGCGTCTCGACACCGAAGATCGACACCGTCGGGCCGAACGGGATCACGGCAAAGGCAAGGAAGGCGCACGTGGCGGAGATGACGGGAGCAATCCAGTACACCGCAAGATGCGCGGTGGTCGGGATGATTTCTTCCTTCAACGCCAGTTTGATGCCGTCCATCAACGACTGCAGCAATCCGAACGGGCCGACGCGGTTTGGGCCGATGCGGTGCTGCATACGCGACACCACTCGTCGCTCCCACCAAATGGTGAAGAGAGTGAGCAGTACCAGTAGCACGAAGATGACCAGAACCTTGAGGATCACCAGCCACCACGGATCAGTGCCGAACATTCCGAACTGGGAGCCGCTCACAGGGCACCTCCTGCCGTGATGACGACCAGGGTGCCGGCCTTGGCTCCCAAATCTCGGGCCACGTGACAGTCCGGCGACAGCTGCGGCAGCCATACGACGCCGTCAACGACATCCGCGATCTCGACCGGAAGTGTGATGGAACCGTGGGCAGAGTGGACACGAACCGAATCCGAGACACCGGCGCCTGCAGCAGTTGCCGCGGACATGCGCGCAACGGTCGGCCGCGCCGTGGCTGCAAGATGCGGCTCACCCTGCTGCATCACGCCGTCGTCGAGCAATTGACGCCATGTCGCCAGGACAACGCCTTCGCCGGACGACAAAGCTGATGCGGTCGGAGCCGCTGCACGCGCACCGGTCCATGGTCCAAGGCTGCCGAGCTCCCGACGGATGTCGACGACATCCATCGGCGCGTGCATGCCCAACTCCTTGGCCAACATGCCCAGGACGCGAGCATCACTCATCATCAGGGCATCGCGCAGCACCTGGGCAAAAGGTCGCGGACGACCTTCCCAGTTGAGGAACGTGCCGGACTTCTCGGTGACAACCGCGACCGGAAGCACGACATCGGCTTCGGCGGTGACCAGGGAGTGATGATTCTCGAGCGACACGACGAAATCAGTGCCGCGGATGGCAGCGCGAGCCGCCTGGGGGTCGGCGAAGTCATCGGGGTCGACACCGGCCACGAGCAGTGCACCGAGTCGACCCGTGGCAGCGGCCGAGAGCAGAGCGTCGCCCGACAGTCCCTTGGATGGCAGCGAATTGACTCCCCACACCGACATGACCTGCGCCTTGGCGTCAGCATCATCGAGTGGACGTCCGCCGGGCAGCAGGCCCGCGAGTGCGCCCGCATCAAGCGCACCGCGCTCGCCGGCACGACGCGGGACCCACGCGAGGCGCGCGCCCGTGAGCTGCGCCAGTTGCACCGCTGCGGTGAGCGCACCGGGAACACCTGCAAGGCGCTCGCCAAGCATGACGATTGCGCCGGGCTTGGCCAGCAGAGCACGGATGTCGTCGGGCAGTGTGGCCAGCGTGCGAGCTTCGTCGCCGGGGCGCGTGCCGATCAGTCGACCCTTGACCTTGGCAAGACCGGACGTTGCAACGGAGCTGATCGACATCACACGAGTGCCGCGACGCGATGCCTTGCGCAGGCGTAGGAACACGATGGGTGACTCGTCCTCGGGCTCGAAGCCAGCCAGCAGAACGATGGGAGCGGTCTCGAGGTTGTCGTAGGACACCGACACCGGCGAGCCGGCGACTACCGCTGACAGGAACTGTGCTTCTTCGTCGCTGGACACACGTGCACGGAAGTCGATGTTGTCGCTACCCAGCGCGACGCGGGCGAAGCGCGCATACGCGTAGGCGTCCTCCATGGTGACCCGGCCACCGACGAGTACACCGACCTTGCCCTGTGCCGCTGCAAGTCCGCGAGCGGCAACGGTCAGCGCCTCGGGCCAGGATGCGGGACGAAGTTCACCGTTTTCGCGAACCATGGGTGTGGTGATGCGTCCCTCGGTGAGGTACGGGAACGCGAAGCGCCCCTTGTCGCAGTTCCAGTCCTCGTTGACGTCCGAGTTCTCCCACGCGAGGCGACGCGTGACCACCCCGCGGCGGTAGTCCGTGCGCAGCGAGCAACCGGATGCGCAGTGCTCACATGTGGTTGGCGTGGATACGAGATCGAAGGGACGCGACTTGAATCGGTACGAGGCGCTTGTGAGTGCACCGACCGGGCAGATCTGGACGGTGTTGCCGGAGAAGTAGGAATCGAAGGGAACGTCAGGTGCGGTGCCGACAATCTGGTGCGCGCCACGCTCGAGGAGTTCGATAAAAGGATCGCCAGCGATCTGCTCGGCAAACCGGGTGCAGCGTGCACACGACACACAGCGTTCGCGATCGAGCAGGATCTGCGCACTGATGCTGACCGGCTTGTCAAAAGTGCGCTTGTCCTCATCGAAGCGAGAGTCTGGGCGACCAATGCTCATGGCCTGGTTCTGCAGGGGGCATTCGCCACCCTTGTCGCACACCGGGCAGTCGAGCGGGTGGTTGAGGAGCAGGAACTCCATGACGCCTTCTTGTGCGAGGCGAGCAACGTCGGAGGACTGCTGAGTGCGAACCACCATGCCATCGTTGAGGGTCTGCGCGCAGGCTGGCTGAGGCTTGGGCATGCCTTCGACCTCGATGAGGCAGGCGCGGCACGCGGCAACCGGCTCAAGCAGCGGGTGATCGCAGAAGCGCGGAACCTCGATGCCCAATTGCTCGGCTGCGCGGATGACCAGCGTGCCCTTGGGAACCTGAAGGGTCACGCCATCGATGGTGACCGTGATGAGGTCGGTAACCGGTGCGACATCGGTCCCGGGCGCGTTGGCGCCGGAGTTGCTGGTGACGGTCATCGCGCCATTGCTCCCGAGAACACGTAGGCCGCCTCAGGCGGGAACTGGGCATCGGCAGAGGTGGTGAGTGCTGCGTCGAACTCATGACGGAAGTATTTGAGCGCAGCCGGGTAGGGAGTTGCAGCCGCATCTCCAAGTGCGCAGAACGACCGACCCATGATCTGGCCGCACAGATTCTGCAGTGTCTCGACCTCGGCGGCCGATCCATCGCCGTGCTCGAACTTCTTGAGCACGCCGGTGATCCAGTACGTGCCCTCGCGACATGGCGTGCACTTGCCGCAGGACTCGTGCTTGTAGAAGTCCAGCCAGCGAGTAACGGCCTTGACGACACTCACGGTCTCGTCGAACAGCATGGGAGTTCCGGTGCCGAGCATCGTGCCGGCGGCGGCCATGTCTTCGTAGGTCAGCGGCGTGTCCAAGTGATCCGGTGTCAGCATGGGCACCGACGAACCACCCGGCAGCCAGAACTTCAGTCGATGCCCGGTGCGGATGCCGCCCGCGTAGTCGAGAAGTTCGCGCATCGTAATGCCCAGAGGAGCTTCGAAGATGCCGGGATTGTTGACGTGGCCGGACACTGCCCACACCTTGAACCCCGGCGACTTTTCAGTACCGAACTTGCGGAACCACTCCACACCGCGCTCGACGATGAAGGGGATGTTGACGATGGTCTCGACGTTGTTGACGACGGTCGGTGACGCGTACAAACCATGAGTCGCAGGGAACGGCGGCTTGAGTCGAGGCTGGCCGCGCAGTCCCTCAAGGCTATTGAGGAGCGCGGTCTCCTCGCCGCAGATGTACGCACCCGCGCCGGAATGCACCACGATTTCCAGATCAAAGCCTGAGCCTTGGATATTGCGTCCGAGGAAGCCGGCTTCGCGGGCCTCGCGCACGGCACGCCACACGCGACGAATCGCCTCGGGAACTTCGCCGCGAATGTAGATGAACGCGTGGTTGGCGCGGATGGCGTACGACGCGATGATGACGCCCTCGACCAACGAGTGTGGGTTGGCCATCATCATCGGGACGTCCTTGCAGGCACCCGGCTCTGACTCGTCTGCATTGACAACGAGATAGTGCGGCTTTCCATCGTTCTGCGGAACAAAACTCCACTTGAGGCCGGTGGGGAATCCCGCACCGCCACGCCCACGCAGACCGGAGTCCTTGATCACACCGATGATGGCGTCGGGGTCTTGCCCGAGGGCCTTGCGCAGCGGTTGGTAGCCACCGTGACGGCGATAGCCCTCAATGGTGAAGAGCTCGGGGTCGTCCCAATGCTCAGTGATGACCGGTGTTAGTGGCATGGGTCAGCCTCCCTGTACCTGAGGTGCCGTCATTCCGCGTTCTTTAGCCACGCGAAGACCGGCCAGCATCTTGTCGTCAACGACACGGCCGTCGCCGGCTAGTCCATCGTCGGGGAAAGCCAGTGTGCGCTCAGTGGCACGCAGCCCGCGCACGACCGGACCTCGGGTGGACTCCACGCGTTCTCCGCGAGCGAGTCGATCAACAACGTCGACGGCGGTGGTGGGTGTGACGTCGTCGATGAATTCCCAGTCCGCGGTCATGACAGGTGCGTGCGTGCAGGCGGCCTGGCATTCGATCTTGTGGAGGGTGAACTGGCCATCAGCCGTGGTGCCCTCCGCCGGGAGTCCGAGTCGATCGCACAGCCGCTCGAACACGGCGTCGCCACCCAGCAGGCCGCACAGCGTGTTGGTGCACACGCCAATGTGGTGCTGACCCCACTCGGATGAGTCGTACATCGAATAGAACGTCGCAACGGCATTGACCTCTGCCTCGCTGATGCCGAGAACATCCGCGCACGCGTGAATGCCATCGGGGGTGACAGCGTCCTCGACACTTTGCAGCAGGTGGAGCATCGGCATGACGGCCGACTTCGCCTGCGGATAGCGGGCGGCGAGCTCAACAAGCTCGCTACGGGTCTGATCGGTGATGGCCACGTCGTCTCCTACCGGTCCACGCCGCCCATGACGGGATCAATGCTGGCGACAGCAGCGATCACGTCGGCGATCATCGAGCCCTCGCACATGGCGGCGAGGGACTGGAGATTGTTGAACGATGGGTCGCGGAAATGAACACGGTAGGGGCGTGTGCCGCCCGAACTCGCAATGAAGCAGCCGAGTTCGCCCTTGGGCGACTCGATCGCCGCATATGTCTGACCGGCAGGAACGCGGAAGCCTTCGGTGACCAGCTTGAAGTGGTGAATCAGCGCTTCCATCGACTCCGACATGATCTCGCGAATGTGCTCAAGGGAGTTGCCCTGACCATCGGCCCCAACCGACAACTGCGAGGGCCACGCGATCTTCTTGTCGGCAACCATGACAGGTCCCGGCTTGAGGCGATCCAGGCACTGCTCGACGATCGACATGGATTCCTGCATCTCCTGCAGACGGATCAGGAATCGGCCATAGACGTCGGCGGTGGTTGCCGTCGCCACGTTGAACTCGTAGTTCTCGTAACCGCAGTAGGGCTGTGACTTGCGCAGGTCATGCGGCAGACCAGTGGATCGGAGCACTGGGCCGGTGATCCCCAGGGCCATACAGCCCGCGAGGTCGAGGTAGCCGACACCGGACGTACGACCGACCCAGATGCTGTTGCCGACAAGCAGGTCGGCGGTGTCCTTGAGTCGCTTCTTGAGCAGCGGGAGCATGTCGCGGATCTCCTGCTCGGCACCCGCGGGCAGATCCTGCGCAACGCCACCGGGACGGATGTACGCGTGATTCATGCGCAGGCCGGTGATGAGCTCGAAGATTTCGAGGATGAGCTCGCGCTCGCGGAAGCCAAACTCCATCGCGGTGAGCGCGCCGAGCTCCATGCCGCCGGTGGCGAGGGCCACGAGGTGGCTGGAGATCCGGTTGAGTTCCATCATCATCACGCGGATGACATTGGCGCGCTCAGGAATCTGGTCGGTGATGTCGAGAGCCTTTTCGACCGCCAAGCAGTACGCAGTCTCGTTGAACAGCGGCGTGAGGTAATCCATGCGCGTCACGAACGTGACGCCCTGCACCCACGAGCGGTACTCCATGTTCTTCTCGATGCCCGTGTGCAGGAAGCCGATGCCGCAGCGCGACTCTGTGACGGTCTCACCATCGAGCTCGAGGATGAGACGCAGTACGCCGTGCGTGGACGGATGCTGCGGACCCATGTTGACGACGATGCGCTCCTGCTCACCATCGGGTGCCGCAGTAATGGTGTCCCAGTCACCGCCGGTGACCGTGTAGATGCGACCCTCGGTGGTGTCGTAGGCACCAGCTTCGCTGAACGTGACGTGATCGGTGGACATTAGTTGTAGGCCCTCCGCTGATCCGGCGGCGGCACGGTCGCGCCCTTGTATTCGACCGGAATGCCGCCGAGTGGGTAGTCCTTACGCTGCGGGTGTCCGTACCAGTCATCCGGCATCAGGATTCGGGTCAGCGCGGGGTGGCCTTCGAAGTTGACGCCGAACATGTCCCACGTCTCGCGCTCGTGCCAGTCGTTGGCGGGGTAGACGCCGACGATGGACGGAATGCGCGCGTCGGTGTCTGGAACCGTGACCTCGACGAAGACTCGCGTGTTGTGTGTAATGGACAGGAATGGGTACACAGCGTGCATCTCGCCGGCGCCTTCGGCCGGGTAGTGCACGCCCGTGACGCCTAGGCAGATCTCGTAGCGAAGTGCAGGCTCATCGCGCAGAACGGTCGCGAAGGTGATGAGGTGCTCGCGACGCACGTGATACGTGATCTCGTCGCGATAGATGACGACCCTCTCGATTGCATCTCTGGCGGGAACGTTGCGAGCGGCCAGAGACAATTCGATCTCGTCGCTGACCTCGTCGAACCAGCCGCCGAAAGGACGAGCAGCCGGGGCAGGAAGCACGATCGGCTCCACGAGCCCGCCGAAACCACTGGTGTCACCTGATCCACTGACGCCGAAAGCGCCGTGGCGAACACCGATGACCTCAAGTTCGCGCACTCCCTCGGGCACCGCCGGCAGGGACTCGCTCATCGCAGCAGCCCCTTCATCTCCAGCGTTGAGGGTGCGACGAGCGCGAGCTGCTCATCCTCCGCGATCTCCATACGGCGATTGGGGCCGAGCTTGGTGTCCTGGATCTTGTCGTGCAGCTTCAAGATCGCGTCGAAGAGCATCTCCGGACGAGGCGGGCAGCCCGGTAGGTAGATGTCGACAGGGACGATGTGGTCGACACCCTGCACGATCGCGTAGTTGTTGAACATGCCGCCACTTGATGCACAGACGCCCATGGCGATGACCCATTTGGGTGCCGGCATTTGGTCGTAGATCTGCCGCACGACCGGTGCCATCTTCTGGCTGACGCGACCGGCGACAATCATGAGGTCGGCCTGGCGCGGTGAGGCGCGGAACACCTCCATGCCGTAGCGAGCGATGTCAAAGCGCGGGCCACCGGCAGCCATCATCTCGATGGCGCAGCAGGCCAGACCGAACGTGGCCGGCCAAAGCGAGCCCTTGCGGGCATAACCCGCGAACTTCTCAACGGTCGTCAAGAGCAGACCGGACGGCAGTGCTTCTTCAAGACCCATGGTTCCTCCGTCAGTCCCACTCGAGGCCGCGACGACGCCAGACGTAGGCGTACACGACAAGGACGGTGATGATGAACAGAATCATCTCGATGAGTCCGAACATCGCAAGTTGGTCGAATGCGACCGCCCACGGATACAGGAACACGATCTCGATGTCGAACACGATGAACAACATGGCGGTGAGGTAGTACTTGACCGGAAAGCGACCGCCGCCGATGGGCTGAGGCGTGGGCTCGATACCGCACTCGTACGCGTCGCGCTTGGCGCGGTTGTAACGCTTGGGCCCGGTGAGTGATGCCGTCGTAACCGAGAATGCCGCAAAGCCAAAAGCCAGAATGCCGAGGATGAGGATCGGGGTGTAGACGTTCACGCCCGGACTTCTCCCTTCACGGATAACCAACCGCGACCGCGAGCGCATGCACGCTCGAAACCAGCACGCTGCAGCATAGTGGGGGCTAGGCCGAGACCTGACCGACCCTCGGGCGCACTGCGCGGTGCAACGACACGATGCCGCCATTGAGATCTCGCCATTGCACTCGCGTCCACCCGGCGTTCACAATCTCGGCCGCAAGTGAACGTTGGTCGGGCCACGCTCGGATGGATTCGGCGAGATACACGTAGGCGGCGGGATTGGACGAGGTGCGCCGCGCCACAGCCGGGAGCGCCTTCATCAGGTACTCCGAATAGATGGTGCGGAAGGGCGCCCACGTGGGGTGGGAGAACTCACAGATGACCAGCCTGCCCCCGGGCCGTACTACCCGCATGAGTTCGGCCAATCCCCCCTGCAGGTCATGCAGGTTGCGCAAGCCGAAGGAGATGGTCGCGGCGTCGAACACTCCATCGGCGAATGGCAAGGCAAGACCGTCGCCGGCGACGAAGGGCAACCCCGGGTGCTTGCGCTTGCCCACCTGGAGCATTCCCAGCGAGAAGTCCACCGGAATCACCAGGGCGCCAGCCTTGGCAAAGGGGACACTGGAGGTGCCGGTGCCGGCCGCGAGGTCCAAAACCCGCTCGCCCGCCTTGGGGTTGACCGCGTCGACTACTGCCCGGCGCCAGCGTCGGGTCTGCCCCACAGCCAGGAGGTCATTGACCAGGTCATAGCGCTCGGCGACCTCATCAAACATGGAGGCAACGTCGGCCGGGTCCTTGTCGAGATCGGCGCGGGACACGCCACCAATCCTGTCAGCCACTGCCTCACCCCGCAGCGCCGGTGCTCCCGCGCTGCCAGTTGGCTCGGTCGCTCGTACCCTTGCACGGTGACTATGCCCGTGCCCCTGACCAACGAGCGGATCCACGTCACCACCCGCCCCATTCCCGATCCCGACGAACTGCTGCGCCGGCTGCCCAGCGATAACCCGGTGGCCTGGGTGCGCAATGGCGAAGGGCTGATCGGGTGGGGGGTAGCCGCTCGCCTCGAGGTGCGCGGCCGCGAGCGGTTCAGCCGCACCCAGCGGTGGTGGAACGACCTGTGCTCCTCACTGGAGATCGACGACACGGTCAGCGCACCCGGCACCGGGCCGGTGGCCTTTGGCTCCTTCACCTTCGACTACGACGCAGGACGCTCCGTCGTCGTCGTGCCGTCGGTCATCATCGGGCGACGCGGTGGGCAGGCGTGGATGACCACGATCGGACGCGCACCGGCGGGGCGCGCCAGCATTCCCCCGGTCGCAGTGCCGAAGGCTCCCACAGACGTCACGTGGCGCAAGGGTCACATGGGAGTCGATGCATACCAGTCAGCCGTTGGCGAAGCCGTACGTCGTATTCGTGCCGGCGGGTTGGACAAGGTCGTGCTCGCGCGCGACATCGTGGCCGATGTCGAGGGTCTGGATGTGCGCTACCTGCTGACGCAATTGGCGCACTCGTACCCCACCTGCTGGACCTTCCATGTCGATGGCCTTGTCGGTGCCACACCCGAACTCCTCGTGAGACGCACCGGTGATCTCGTCACCAGCAGAGTGTTGGCCGGCACAGTGCGTCGTCGCGGAAATGTCACCGACGATGCCGGACTTGCGCGCGAACTCATGAACAGCGGCAAGGACACTGAAGAGCACGAGCTCGCGGTGCAGTCCGTGGCCGACGCTCTGGCAGCACACTGCACCGATCTCGACGTGCCCGAGCGTCCGCGCGTTCTGGAGCTGGCCAATGTGCAACATCTCGCCACCGACGTCACCGGCCGGTTAGCCGACGGCGCCCCGATTCTGGCGCTCACCGCAGCACTGCATCCCACCGCTGCCGTGTGCGGAACTCCCACCGGTCGGGCACTTGCCACCATCCGAGAACTCGAACCCATGGATCGGGGTCGCTATTCCGGTCCGGTCGGCTGGTTCGACCGCCATGGCGATGGTGAATTCGGCATTGCTCTTCGATGCGCCATGATCGAAGAAGACGGTCTGCGCGCCTACGCGGGGTGCGGAGTCGTGGCGGGCTCTGTGCCCGAAGATGAACTCGCGGAGTCGGTTGCCAAACTGCTGCCCATTCGCAACGCCCTCGGCGACTGACTTAGGCGGATTCCAAAGCCGCGCCCACGGCGGTCTGCACGTCAGTGAGGATCTGCGCTTCTCGTTCGCGGCTGCATGTGCGAGCGACAACCACGCGTACGCCACCAAGACCGACAGCTTCGGAAACTGCACGTTGCAGTGCATCCGTTGACGAAGCGCCGTCCGCTGGAATCCCCAGCGTCAGGCTCAGCTGCACCAGATCAATACCCAACGGAACGCCGAACACGCGATCGAAAACCTCCGCATGCTCCGGGGCGCCCTGCTCGAGGGTGGAGAAGATGCCGCCGCCATCGTTGTCGATAACCACGATGACCAGATCAGGGCGCTCTTCCTCGGCCGGCGCGAGCAGGCCATTGCTGTCGTATAGAAAGGTGTGGTCGCCCATGAGCGCAACGGCCCCAGAGCCGCCGTTGCGCTGAAGAGCGGCTGCCGCACCCCAGGCACTGGACACGGTGCCGTCGATGCCCGATGTACCGCGGTTGCCCAGGATGACCGCATCTTGCACGGTGTTTGCCGCGAAGGTGCCCACGTGACGCACCGCCGATGAGGCACCGACGTAGAACAGTCCGCCGTCGGGCACAGCACTCGCCGCGATGCGGGCAACATGCATGCCGGTGAGTGCCTGGTCGCTGGAGAACAGCGCGGTCTCCACCGCCGCGGCGGCAAGGACATCGGCACGCTGCCAGGACTCCAGCCAGGTCTCGTCGACTTCCATCTCTGTGGGCGGAAGCGGAACGGACGCCACGACCACGTCAGCGCTGCGTGTGGGGTCACTCCATTCGGGATGGGTTGTGACCGCAACGTGCAGCCCGGCCTGACCGATCATGCGCAGCACCGAGCGATTGAGTCCCACCCGACCGACCGTGATGACAATCTCGGGCGTGTGCTCGCCCGCGAAGGCTGCATCGGCAAGCAACAGCGGGCCATGCGAGAGGGCGGTGCTGCACCCCGCCCCATTGCCGCTGGGCTCTGAGATCACCGGCCAGCCCATCGCATCGGCCAGTTCGTCGACAAGCTCTATGGCCTCGTGATCGTCATGGTCACCGATGATCACCAGACCTCGGGCAGGTACCTGCGAGTCGTCGAGCAGGGAGTCCACGACCTCATCCAGCGGCGTGCTCATGCCTGCAACGAGCCGTACGTCCGCTGTCCAGGGTCGACCGTCGGGACGTCCGTCGAGATCCTCGACCCAGGTGTCATCGCCATCGGGCACCAACGGATCCGCGAAGGACACATTGAGGTGCACGGGGCCGGGCCGCATGGCATCGGTCGCTGCCGCGACGGCTCGGGCCGCGGTGGACCTCCAGTAGCGCACTCCCCCGGGTTGGCGCGTGGCCGTGGCCATGTCGATGCTCGCGCGAACGTCACTCCCGAACATGCCTGGTTGGCGAATCACCTGGTTGGCGCCAACACCGCGTAGCTGTGGTGGACGGTCTGCAGTGATCACGATCAACGGCACACCGGACTGATCGGCCTCGACAACCGCCGGGTGGAGATTGACGGCGGCCGTTCCCGATGTCGTGACGATGATGGGCGGGACGCCGGTGACCTTGGCGATGCCAATGGCAAGGAAGCCTGCGGAGCGCTCATCGAGACGCACGTGCAAAGTGATCTCACCGCGCTGTTCGGCTTGCGCGAGCGCCATGGCGAGAGGGGCCGACCGAGAACCCGGCGAGACAATCGCATCGGTGAGGCCGCAGCGAATGAACTCGTCGACCATCACCCATGCCTGAGCGGTGGACGGATTCACTCCGACAGCCTTTCACGAGCCGCCCACGCATCGGTGACGCGCTGCCGCCAGTGGTCGCGCCTGTGTGGCGTGACGCGCTCATGCGCCCGGGCAAGGGCGTCGTCATCGGGCGCGATGCGCCCCACGGGTACGCGGCCGGCCACCGGAAGAAGAGGTGTGTCCACCACATCTGCGGCCAGAAGGGCGCCGGTGCCCAATCCGCTCGCATACGGCAGGTCCGGGATTGCCCCTGCTGCCGCCACCACAGCGGACAGCCCGACTGAGGAATCCAGGGATCCGCTGACCACCACGGGCATCGCCGACAGGTCCATCAGGCGCTGCGCCAGGTGCACCGTCGCGGCCACACCTCCAAGCGTCTGGGGTTTCAGGATGGCGATGTCGGCAACGTCGGCGAGTTCGCGCGCCGCACCTTCGGGATCTCCGGACGTTCTGATCCCCTCATCGACCGCGAGCCGCACCTCCGTGCGCGAACGCAAAGCGCGGAGGTCTGTCGTGGCGCACGGCTGCTCCGCATACTCAAGGCCGTACTCACTCAGTTCGCGCAGGGCAACGACAGCATCCTCAAGAGACCAGGCGGCATTGGCGTCGATACGGATCGCGCCCGTGCTACCCAACGCCTCGCGGATCGCGGCCACACGCCCGATGTCGTCAGCAACGTCAGTCGACCCCACCTTGACCTTGATGGTCGTGCAGCCGCGCGCCATCGCCTCACGAGTCATCAGTGCAGCGCCTTGTGAATCGCACATGGGGATGATCGCGTTCACATGTATGGAGTCACGAACCGCGGCCGGGCGCTCCATGAACGCAGCTTCGATAGCTGCCTCCAGCCACCGTGCGGCGGCTCTGTCGGAGTAATCGTCGAAAGGCGCAAACTCCCCCCAGCCATAGGGCCCGGGGATAAGAACACCTTCGCGCATGTCAAGACCGCGGAAGGTTCGCGTCAGCGGCAGCGCGAACGGCACCGCCGAAGCGAGCAGGTCGCGCAACTGGGTCACGGGCGCTTGGGGAACTTGCCGAAGTCGGGCTGGCGCTTCTCCTTGTAGGCGTCGCGACCTTCCTGCGCTTCCTCGGACATGTAGAAGAGCAACGTCGCATCGCCGGCCAGCTGCTGCACACCGGCAAGTCCGTCGTCCGCCGCGTTGTGCGAAGCCTTGAGCATGCGCAGGGCCATCGGCGAGAGGTCAAGCATTTCGCGCGCCCACTGCACCGTCTCGATCTCGAGATCCTCGATCGGTACGACCGAGTTGACCAATCCCCAGTCATACGCCTGCTCGGCGCCGTACTGGCGACACGTATACCAAATCTCGCGTGAACGCTTCTGTCCGATCGTGCGTGCCAACAGGCCCGACCCGTAGCCGCCATCGAATGAACCGACCTTGGGTCCGGTCTGACCGAAACGCGCATTGTCGGCCGCAATGGACAGATCGCACACCACGTGCAGCACGTGGCCGCCACCGATGGCGTAGCCCGCGATCATCGCGATGACCGGCTTGGGAGTGCGACGGATCTGGATCTGCAGGTCAAGGACATTCAATCGTCCGATGCCCTTGCGTGCGATCTCGTCGTCGCCGATGTATCCGTCGTTGCCGCGGATGACCTGATCGCCACCGGAGCAGAAGGCCCAGTCGCCCTGGCCGGTCAGAATGATGACGCCGACCGAGTCGTCATCGCGGGCCATGTCGAAGGCATCGCGCAGTTCGAACAGCGTCTGTGGGCGGAAAGCGTTGCGCTTCTCGGGACGACAGATGGTGATCTTGGCGATGCCGGAGGGCTCGGACAGTTCGTAGCGAATGTCCCTGAAGTCACCACTGGCCACCCACCCGCACGCGGGAGTCATGGATGAATGCGCCGGGTCCGCAAGCGCCGGCGAACCCGGCGGGACAACGGGCGGAAGGGGGTATCGGGTACGCGAGTCCATGGGCGGGAACCTACCGCCCTACGCTGCGATGGTGCCTGTTGAGAGTGCCCGTCGACCGCTCGTACGCGTGCCTGTTCCCCCGGGCCCGGACGGGCCGGCGCGGCTGATTCCGGCACTTGCCGAGGCCCTCGAAGGCATTGGTCCAGCGATCGCCCCGATCCCTGTGGTGTCGACCATGACGTCACAGGAATACGTCGCCTCCCTTGTGGCAGCCGTGCTCCCCGACGATCCCGATCGTCCACTGGAGGACGATCGCGTGGCCGTCGTCGCGTGCACGTCAGGCTCCACCGGCAATCCCCAGGGTGTCCTGCTCACAACAGCACAGCTCACCGCTATGTCTCATGTCGTCAACAACGGTGATCCCGTGTGGGTGATCGCGATCCCCGTGACATCCATCGGTGGTCTCAACGTTCTTGTTCGGTCCCTTGCGACCACTCACGATCCCGTGAGCGTTCGCTCACTCGGTGGTGCTGCACCGTTCACCGCGGATGTCTTCGCGGACGCCGTGGATAGCGCATACGCGCAACATGACGATGTGCGTGTGTCGATAGTGCCGGCGCAACTCGCACGCCTTCTCGATGATGCACGCGGCACAGAAGCGTTGCGCATGTGCTCGCACGTACTCGTGGGTGCTGCTGCCACGCGTCCGGACCTGCACGAGCGCGCACTCGGCTCCGGCGTACGCATCACGACGACGTACGGCTCAACTGAGACATCCGGTGGTTGCGTGTTCGATGGCACGCCATTGCGCGGCGTCACCGTGCGGGGCACCGACCAGCCCGGTCAGCTCGTGATTGACGGACCATGCGTTGCCCTGGGCTATCGGCTGCAGCCCGAGCTCACCCGCGCGCGATTCACGTCGGCGGGCTTCCTTACGCCTGATCTCGGGACGGTCATCGACGGACGTGTCACCGTGCTCGGTCGCGTCGACGATGTCGTGATCATCAAGGGAGTGAATGTGTCTGCTTCTGCAGTCGAACATGCGGCTGCAGCAGCAACAGGAGTACGTGGTGCGGCCGCGGTCGTTGGCGGTGCGGATGACCCATGGATTGGCGTGTTCGTCGAACACTCCGGCGAGGGTCTCGACGTGGCTGACGTCAGTCAGGCGGTTATCGATCGTCTCGGTGCTGCGGCGCGCCCACGCTGGGTTCGTCTTGTTGACACGCTGCCGCACCTTCCTAATGGCAAGGTGGACCGTCAGCTTCTCATCCAGTGGTCGGAGTCGTGATGGCAACAGCGGGTCAATGGTGGGGCGGCGCACGCGTGCGCACTCTGCCCGCAGCGATCGCGCCCGTGGCCGTGGGCACCGGTCTCGCCGCTCACGTCGACGCGTTCATCGCCGTCCGTGCGTTGCTCGCTCTCGTGGTCGCCGTGGCGCTACAGATTGGCGTCAATTTTGCTAATGACTACAGCGACGGTATCCGGGGTACCGATACCAATCGCGTAGGTCCAATGCGACTCGTGGGCCAGGGTCTAGCCAAGCCATCGCACGTAAAGTTCGCCGCCTTCGTCTGCTTCGGGGTCGCCGGTGTTGCGGGCCTCGTCCTGATCGCGATGACGCACCAGTGGTGGCTGATCATCATCGGCATCGCCTGCATCGTTGCGGCATGGTCGTACACCGGTGGCTCGCAGCCGTACGGCTACCGGGGCCTTGGTGAAATCTTCGTTTTCATCTTCTTCGGACTCGTGCCGGTTATGGGCACGGCGTATGTGCAGACACTCAGCTTCTCGTTGATCGCGATCGTGGGCGGTGCGGGCGTTGGCGCACTGGCGTGCGCGATCCTGGTCACCAACAACCTGCGCGACATTCCCGGCGACACGATGTCAGGCAAGCAAACCCTCGCCGTACGGCTGGGCGATGCAGCGACCCGACGCCTCTACACACTGCTCATCATCGTCGGTGTCGCATCACCGGTGGTCCTTGCGGCACTCTCGAGTCCACTGGTCGTCATCGGATGCGTGACCGCACTCCTCGCGATCCCGCCTCTGCGTCTGGTCAACGGTGGCGCGTTGGGACCAGCACTTGTTCCCGCGCTTAAGCAGACGGGGTTACTGCTGCTCGTCTTCGGGCTTGTGGTCGGCGGGCTGCTCGCCCTGACCTGACCGAGCTCGGTCGTCAGCTTCATCCTCCGCGCGTGCGGAGCGCTCAATGCGATCGTTGATCCGCTCGAAGAAGCCGCCCACGGCCTGGCCCATCGCACCGCGCTGGCGATCCAGCAGCACCACACTCAAGGCGCCCGAAATCAGGATGGCTGCAACCGCGGATAACAGGGAGCTCAACGGGGTAAGCATGTCGATGAGGAACCACAGGGCACCGAATAGCGCAATGCGCAGCACCGTGTACACGATGATCGTCAGGGCAGTGGAGCGCTTCACGCATCCACACTACGCGGCGTCATATTTCACGAACCGAGCGTGGCCACCATTACTGCCTTGATGGTGTGCAGTCGGTTTTCGGCTTCCTCAAACGCAAGATTCGCTGACGATTCGAAGACCTCGTGTGTGACTTCGAGTCCGTCGACCAGACCGGTGCGGTGCATGACTTCGCGCCCGACTGTCGTTCGTGTGTCATGGAAGGCCGGCAGGCAATGCAGCAGGCGCACGTCGTCGTGTCCGGTGGCTGTCATGGCAGCGGTATCTACCCGGTACGGCGTTAGCAAGCGCACCCGTTCGTCCCAGATCTCCTTGGGCTCACCCATGGACACCCACACGTCGGTCGAGACGAACTGCGCACCCGGCAGGGCCTCGGCGGGGGCGTCGGTGATGAGAATGCGCGCTCCGGATTCGTTGGCGCGCTCGCGCGCAATGGCCTGCACCTCAGCGGATGGCCAGAGCGACTGAGGTGCACAGATGCGCACGTCCGAACCCATGATGGCTCCCATGACCAGCAGTGAGTTACCCATGTTCGAGCGTGCGTCGCCGAGATAGCAGTAGGAGATCTCGGAGTAGTCCCGACCGCCGGATGCCTCGCGCATGGTGAGGAAGTCGGCGAGCATCTGCGTGGGATGCCACTCGTCGGTGAGGCCGTTGTAGACGGGCACATTCGAATACTCCGCGAGTTCTTCGACCGTCGCCTGCGCCGCCCCGCGGAACTCGATGGCGTCGTACATACCGGCGAGCACGCGCGCGGTATCGGCCGCTGACTCCTTGTGGCCGATCTGCGAGGACTGCGGGTCCAAGTACGTGGTGTGGGCACCCTGCTGAAACGCGGCGACCTCGAATGCGGCCCGGGTGCGGGTGGAGGACTTTTCGAAGATCAGCGCGATGCTGCGACCGACCATGCGCTGCTGCTCGCGGCCCGCCCGACGATCGGCCTTGAGTACGGCGGCCAGCTCGATGAGCCCCGCGAGCTCGACTCGGGTGAAGTCGATTTCCTTGAGGAAATCCCTGCCGCGCAGGTCCATGCGGGCCTCCCGTGAATGGAAAGGCCTCATCCAACCACGTCAGATGGAGGCGCCCAAGCGCACGCAT
>Ga0209188_1000705_pt1 | contig 30786 bp, 18 predicted proteins | sample C_130625_EF_Meta_FD_187307 | JGI IMG/M metagenome (GOLD analysis project Ga0209188, IMG submission 187307) | Freshwater microbial communities from Lake Croche, Canada to study carbon cycling - C_130625_EF_MetaG (SPAdes) (version 2) | ecosystem: Environmental > Aquatic > Freshwater > Lake...
CTGCATTTACACCTGTAACCGCAGCTTGAGTAGCTGTGATGAGAGCTGTTCCCGGCGATACACCAGTTACTAAACCCGTTGTTAAACCTACGCTAGCTATTAGCGGAGATGCACTCGTATAGGTTATCGCTCCACCATTTACTATTGATGAGCTAGCGATCTCAGACTCTGTTGATCCTACCGTGGTGCTTACTGTTCCAGGTGTTGCAAAAACAAGTGAAGGAGTTGGTGTTACTGCTGGTTGCGTAGCAATAACCGCAGCTGTCACAGTAAAGCTATACGACTGTGTAGCAGCTGCATTTACACCTGTAACCGCAGCTTGAGTAGCTGTGATGAGAGCTGTTCCCGGCGATACACCAGTTACTAAACCCGTTGTTAAACCTACGCTAGCTATTAGCGGAGATGCACTCGTATAGGTTATTGCTCCACCATTTACTATTGATGAGCTAGCGATCTCAGACTCTGTTGATCCTACCGTGGTGCTTACTGTTCCAGGTGTTGCAAATACAAGTGAAGGAGTTGGTGTTACTTTTGAGACAGTTATACTTACAGTTCCTTGTGAAGTATTATAATCAGTAGTATCAGTTGGCGTGAAGGTATATCCTTGCATAGATGTACCTAGTATAGGTTCTGTACTCAAAAAAGTAAAAGTAAACGTACCGGCTACACTACTTACTCCACCACTCAAAACTGAGGATGCTAACGTTTGACCAAAGATTATACCACTCGCCACAGGTTGGGTCGTTATATTTGGTGATACTAGTGGCGGTTTAGTTAAGAAAGTAAATTGATCAGCTAAAATAGCAGAGCTTTTACCAAAAAAATTAGTTACAGTTAAATCAACAATCCCAAGAGAGCCAGATGGACTTATTACTTGTATCATTTTTGGACTAACATAGGTTACATTAGTGGCTTCTTGTGTTCCGAAAAAAACGGTAGATGTACTTGTAAAACCGTTACCATTAATAACTATTGATGTTCCTCCGATAACTAATCCTGATGTAGGAAAAATTGAGGATACAATTGGAGTCGAAAACCATGCTGAAAACTGTGATGCGCTAATTATTGGATATCCGATTGCGCCGCCAGGGAAATAGGCAACCGCAGTTGTAAAGATTGCTGAGAAAGCTGTTGGATATACAATAGGAGCAGTTATTTCTAAAAACGTTACTTTAGATAAATTTATACAAGCTGAAAATGCATAATTTCCAATACTAGTAACTCGTAGCGGTATAGAAATATTTGTTAGCGCAGAACAAGCCGAAAACGCATAGTCTCCAATCCGAGTTGAGCTACTAGCATTAGCTGCACTCAAATCGGTGCTAACAATATTTACATCTGTTAATAAACAACAGGCTGAAAATGCGTAGTTACCTATGTTAGCTACGCTACTTGGTATTGTCACATTAACTAAAGCACAACACGCAGAAAATGCGTAATTGCCAATCGTTGTAAGACAATCGGGAATATAAATACTTACTAAACCGCTACAGGCTGAAAAAGCATAATTTCCAATACTACTAATGTGCTTAGATAATGTAATATTTGTTAAACCGCTGCAGGCTGAAAATGCATAAGCACCAATGCTAGTAACGGTGTAATCTATTCCTGCTACAGAAATAGTATCAGGTATAATTATACTTCCAACTATCGAAGTGTATCCTGTAATTGAAGCAGTTCTATCTCCAGAAATAGTGTATGTAACGCCTCCAAATGTTTGTGCTTTAGCATCGCCTTGCGTAAAAGCTATAGATAGAAAGAAAAGGGCACACTGAACCAAGGGAATTACTTTAGATAATTTCATACAAATTAATTGCCTTGAAAATACTGATTCGACTCGAACAACACTGAAAATCAGCATTGCATCGTCGAATACGGAGTAAGTCATACACGACTCCTTAATCGGGCAACCTTTCAACTTCACACTAAAACGTACGCTCGAGCAGTCAATCAACCAATTTACAATTAACGTACTTATAAGCTAAGCTATCTTTTTAGATAGCTGATAAGCACCGAGAAAAAAAGCTTAGTTTATTTATCTATGCTATGAATCTAATTACATAAAGCATTAAGAGATATTAAAAATTAATTTTTAAAAAAATTACTCGTTTACTAATAAATACCACATGTCCTCAAAAAATAATAATCTATTACCTTATTAGATCATAGTACCTTAATGTAATACTAGCTACACTATTACAATTTAATGTGCTGTATTTTAAATATTTTCTTGGTGTACGCTAGCTCAAATTAAATACCTACTTTTTTTATACTGAGTAGTAAAAAAATTAAATGTAAACCACATTATAACTTAAGGCTATTCCTGTGAGTTAGATAAGTGTGAATCACTATAACATGAAGAAAATAAGAAATTACTTTAAAGGTTGAAAGCAGTGGGAAGACTATCAAATTCAACTTAAAGTGAATTTGGGTAAGTTAATTTTTTTACCTCCGTGTAACGCAGATTCATGACAGCAAAGTCCTACACAGGTCCAATTAGCAGATTTTACGGCATTGGGATATGGATCCCTATCTTCGATTAACGAAGAAATAAAAGCGTGAGCTAAGTGGGGATGAGAGCCGCCATGGCCCGCTCCTTGTACAAAACTTAAATGGGTTTTTTTTGCTAGATCGTATACGCCTTGCGTTGTGAAAGATCTTATTTCTTTTGGGAGTAAATGAGCGAAATCAGGAATTCTAATTTTTTGAGGGATTTTGTGCTCTGGTTTTTTTGCAGTATGCAAAATATGAGGCTCATTCTCGACTAATGACCATTCAAATGATTTCTTTGAGCCGTATACATCAATACTTTCACGGTATTGACGGGCTGTATCAAAAAGAGAACGAATGATACGTGCCGTTATAGCAGAATTTTTTAATTTAATATGTGCTGTTTCTACAGCAAAAGAAGATCCGTATTTTTTACGCAAACTTTCCCGAATCGTACCAGATCCAAAACAAGAAACGTATTCAGCTACTGCATCAGTCAATGCTAGCATAGGGCCGACACAATGGGTTGCATACCACATGGGCGGGAGTCCAGGCCAATAATTTGGCCATCCATCCATATCCTGCTGATGACTTGCTTGCATAAACTGAATTTTACCTAAATGACCTTTATCGTAGAGCTCTTTTACATAAAGATATTCCCGGGCATACACGACAGTTTCCATCATCATATATTTTAAGCCCGTTTTCTTTGTTAACTTTACTATTGTTTCGCAGTCCTTAACTGAAGTAGCCATAGGCACGGTACACGCTACATGTTTGCCAGCTAGTAATGCTTTAATACTTTGTGCTGCGTGATCGGGTATAGGCGTATTAATGTGAACTGCATCAATTTCAGGATCCTTTAGCAGTTCATCGTAACTGGTATATCCTTTAGGAATATCAAACGCTTTTTGTATACGCTTTAATTTTCTACTGTCTCTTTGACAAACGGCAATAAGGTTTGCAAAAGGATGTCTTTGATAAATAGGAATAAATTCTGCGCCAAAGCCTAGTCCTATAATTGCTATATTTATTTTCTTAGCCATAGAGTTTCAATCAAGGTGTTACAATAAGGGTTGCTTGCATCATACGCCAATGCCCTGGAAAGGAACATATGATTGGATAACGGCCAACTTGTTTTGGTACCGTAAAGATTAATTCACTTGCATCACCTGGATCAATGAGAGGTAGAGAAAAGAGTACATCTGTTGATTTAGGTCGGTAACTTTTTGCCAGGCCTTGTGGATCAGAAAGCATGCTATCAATAAGCGTTCCAACTTTTTCCGTAGAACCAGGTTTTAAGATTAAAATATTATGCTGCATGTGATCATTATTGGTAAATACAAGATCCACTTTAGCTCCTGCTTTGACCGTAATTTCGCTTAAGTCATATTTCATTACGTCTGGAATTACCCCTAAGCGTAGAACAGATCGATTGGAACCAACACTACTTGCTGCAGTAACTGGTTTTGATGCGATCACATGGGTTAGTACGTCAATTACCGGGAGCTTCTCCTCTGACTGAACTTTTGCGGCTAAAATTTCGGCTTCGCTTGCGCTAGTAATAAAACCAGCAGATTGTGTAGTTGCTGCCATTTTAGCTGCATCTAACATCCAACGATCAAGTACTTTAACACTTGCTAAATAGGTGTGCAGTTGAATTCCTGCGAGAGCAACAGAGGGGCTCTCTGCCAGTGCAAGCAGTGTTGCTAGCCTTACTTGGGGATTGCTGTCCTGAAGTACTTTTGCGCTTAGGATTGCACGCACACCGGTTGGAGAGCGTGGAAGCACCATTACAGCATTACGCCTCACTGCTGCACTAATATGATGCAAGGCTAATACAGCTGCCTGTAGCGCTGCAGTATCTGAATCTAAAACATGTAGGCCGTGCAGTGTCCAAAGGGCATGAATAGCACCAACATTAAGCCCTATCTCATCTTGTTTAGGGTCCTGAACTAAGCTAATTAAAAGAGGCACGATGTCCTTCCGCCCACGCTCAACTAAAAGCCTCTGTGCGTGCGTTCTCCACAAAAGATTATCGTTACATAACGTTTTTACTAGTTGTTCTGGGGTTGCCCCTGCCAACGTCATAGATTGTAAAGGTCGTGCAGTATTATCGCCTTTCCAAACAATGCGGTAGATACGGCCAAAGCGTTTATCTCTAAGGGTATTTTCGTATGCGTTACCTTGCCCCATTTCAAATCCCTTAGGCATTGGATTATGCTGAACAATATAATTGTACCAATCAATAATCCAAACCGCTCCGTCAGGTCCTACTTCGGCCATAATAGGCGAAAACCACTCATCATCACTAGAAATTAAATTTGTTAGATTTGTGGAGTGAAAATCGGCTTCATCCGAAGTAACATTAAACTGGCCTACTAAGTGACCAGTAGGTTCAGCCACAAAAGCTACTTTATTCCAATACTCTTTAGGGTAAGCGCGCGCTGTATAAAAAGCATGCCCTGCCGCTGCAGTAAAACCCCAATGTACATCAACTTGGCGTACTTTCGTTGTGATTGGTAAATAACGCGACGTATTGGCAATACCGCCTAATGTTTTTGGCTCAAGACCGGCTGCTAAATAATAGCGATTAGCAATCGGCATATATACACTAGGATTATTGTTAGCGGTTGAACCAAATATAGTACCATCCTCACGAAAGCCTAATCCCCAAGTATTATTGTTAGTAGCACGTATAAATTCTAATTGTGACCCATCAGGAGTAAACCGACTGAAGCCCTGGAGAAATTCATGGTAAATTCCCCCTACAGTTCCAGCGTATCCAGAATAGCCAACCATAGACCATATCTGGTTATCTAATCCGTAATGTAAATTACTTGGACCTGCGTGGGTATCTTTTCTACCCCAGCCGCTAAAAAGCACTTCTTTTAAATTAGCATGATCCCCACCTGTTGTATCTTTTAAAAACAGGGTATTGGGCATTTGGTTTACAATTATTCCTCCATGCGAAAAGGTAAATCCTGTGGGTATATTTAAACCCTCTGCAAAAATGGTAAATTTATCCATGTGCCCGTCTTTTTTTGTGGATTCGCAAATCAAAATACGGTCTCTTCCTTTTTCTCCAGGAGCTAACAACCGGTTAGGATAATCTAAGGTTTCAGCGATCCATAAACGCCCCCTCTCGTCCCATGCCATAGCTATAGGTTTTTTTATATCTGGGTCACTAGCTACAAGTTGCACCTCAAATCCGGCAGGAACGACAAGATGTTGCATAGACTCTTGAGGTGTAAGCGGCATTTGCATTTGAGGCCATAAACCGTCTCCCATCGATTTTTTACCTGGAACATAATAAGGTATACCAGCCTGATCCTTGAGTACAAGAGGTGCTATATCTGGTCGTTGAGTTAAAGCATCCGGTAACTTCTCTCCGGCACAGTATCTGATACCACGCTCTACCAGATCCTGGAACCCAGGATTTGTCCACGTACGACTATCGTGACCCCATGCGGTATAAAATACCCGCCCCTTACCCTCTGTTCTAATCCATGTCCAAGGTTCCTCCCCTCTCGTCTCAAGAACTATTCTGTTTTTTGGATTATGCTTTGTATGTAAATAGGTTTCATCCCAGCTTTCAAATCCATTAAATCCCTGCATCACAGGATTATCTGGAGCACTAATTAAAGTTCGAACAATTCCCGTTTTATGGCTTTTAAACTGAGCGCCTACAATGCTGATATACGAGGATGAATTTTGAAAACAATAGCTAGCACAGTGTAGAGCGACTAATCCACCACCCTCCCTTACATAACGAATTAAAGCCTCATCCTGTTCAGGGCTAATATTTACAATATTTGCATAGATAAGTAAAGCGTCGTAAAGCTTCAAATTATCTAAGCGTAATGATTCCACGTTTTCAGTATATACGAACTGAATACCATGGCTTTGCATCACGGGCGCCAATTCTCGCATCCTATCCGCAGGAGCATGGTGGCCGGCATCTCCTAAGAATAAGACTTTAAGAATAGGTTCGTTTGCAAAACAGGAAGCTACAAACGCTAGGTAAACGCTGGCGATTAAAGATAGTTTCACAATTCAAAGGGGGTTAAAGAAAAGCTTATACAAAGATCTATTACTTTTTTCTAAACATCAATAGTCTAAATAATATAGTGATAAACTATTGAATCGGATGCTTTAACGCAAATTGGCTAAGACCTGCTTAAAACACTCCAAATGAGCCCTCTTTTAAATTAAGCAGTGGAACAAACTGAGCTTATTTAGGTATGTTTATGTTGATTTTATGTATACCAATTTAGATTACTAAGACTCTAAAGCTAGCTAAATGAGTAATATACATTCAAGTTATTCTATCTTAAAGAAAGGATGGAATCATTATATTATACTAACATTAGTGAACTAATAATAGACAGTTGTTTAAGGCATTTAACTTAAGGCAAACCAGTCCGTTAAGATTTAATAAAAATATCATAGAACTACACAAATTAGTATAAAATATCTATTTATGATTTAGTTTATACCTTAAGTATTACCATTATGCACGTAGTGCTAATAAAAATTGATTAATAGTTTAAAAAAATCCCAAAAAATTCAAGGAGCTGTTTTTTACATGAAATAAGATATATAAAACATATTAAATAGTAGTGGACATACCCTTTATCTGACAACTTTGACGAAAAATAATTTAGAACATTAAAATTATATCTTCTTGTAAAAAATTTTATTAAAATTCGATTTTAAAAGTTTTATGAACTAACTTAGTAGTCACCTTTACCCAAACTAGATTGTCTTTGTCTTATACTTACGACTCATATAAAACATATATTTATCTAGTATAAAATACATGGCCCATCAATATTCTGCCGACAAACAACCCGTGCTTCCTAGAACTCGATGGGCTATGGTAGCACTTTGTTTTACTGCTACGGCTATAAACTACCTTGATAGAACAAATTTGAGTCTAGCAGTACCTGCTATTCAACAAGAATTTAATCTTAGTTCTACTCAAATGGGATTTATCCTAAGTGGGTTCTTTTGGACTTATGCTATCATGCAACTCCCTAGCGGCTGGATCGTTGACCGTCTTGGTCCAAAAATCGTTTATGCATTCTCTGTTGCTTGGTGGTCATTGTTTACAATGGCTACAGCTTTAGGTAAAGGTGTTACATCGTTACTGGGATGCAGACTTATGCTTGGTGTTGGTGAAGCAGCTGCTTATCCATGTAATACAAAAGTTACTTCAGTATGGTTTAGACGCTCTGAGAGAGCCTTTGCTAGCTCAATCTTTGATAGTGGATCTCGCGTAGGTGCAGCCCTTGCATGGCCTCTTGTAGGTTATCTGATTACAGCGTTCGGATGGCGCATTTCTTTTATAGTCACCGGAGGGTTAGGTTTTATTTGGATCCTAGCGTGGGTAAAATGGTACCGTGATCCTAATGAAAATGAACATGCGCTGAATCTTGAGGCAGAACTAGGTCAAAGAGACAAATCAACTAAGCTGCTGCCATGGAGAAGTCTTTTTAGATACAGGACAATATGGGGTATGATGATTGGCTTTTTCTGTCTTAACTTTGTTATCTATTTCTTTATAACTTGGTTTCCTACTTACTTAGTAAAAGTACGCGGCTTTTCTATGCTTAAAGTAGGAACAGTAGGTGCAATACCAGCTATGTGCGCTGTTGTAGGAGGATGGATAGGAGGCTACGCATCAGATTCTATGTATAGGAGGGGTTGGAGTTTAACAGCTGCTCGTAAAACCTGTTTAGTAGGAGGTCTGCTTTTATCATCCTGTATTGCAGCAGCCGCACTTTTAAAATCTGAATCACAGGCAATGGTTTTATTTTGTATTTCCTATGCAAGCTTAGCATTCACGGGAGCTAACATTTGGTGTTTACCTGCTGATGTAGCACCATCAAAAAGTCATGTGGCATCGATAGCAGGTATTCAAAATTTTGCCTCTGGGTTAGCAGGAGCTCTAACGACAACTTTTACAGGTTACATGCTAGGAATTTCAGGTGGATCATTTGTGCTACCGCTAGTTTTTGGTGGTGCGGTATGTCTCGTAGGTGCTATATCTTATCTTTTTATATTAGGTAAAATTGAGCCTCTTCCAGATTTAGAGTAATGAATTCGTAATTATTAACTACTTTTTTGTATTATCTTATAAATTTAAAACCAAAAACTTTACATACTTTTTCATAATTTATAAGACTTAGTTAAGTTTAGTTTCGTTTGTAAGGTTAGGTCATATCACTTTTTTTAAAGATCAACTGTATCACTAATTAAGGGATATCTAACTATTGTTTCAAAGAGGAGGCTTATATTTTAATTGTTCGAACTTAACTCTATTAGCTGACTGTCAGAAACTTAATAATTTTAAAATTATACTAATTATTTTAACTTACTTGAATGTAAATAAGGATCTGGAAAATAAATATACACCCATATACAGTAAAAAGGAAAATGATATACGATGGAGCAAAAATACTATGTTTGAGTGGTTTTAAGTTAAGGCTCAAATTCTAAGTCGTCCTTTGTCCACATTTTTTTATCAGGTCCAGCGCTTCGAATTTTCATTTTTAAGCCAGATTCTGCATGAAAAAAATATGGAGTACCCCATCTATCACACAATTCACCTGCTGAATTTATAGCGGGATTATTTCGTGAGATTAGTATTAAGCCTAATTTATTTTTTCCAGAAAGACTCAAAGTAATTTCTTCGTTTGTACCAGTCGGATTCCCTTTATTTGGAAAATTGGTACGATATGCAGATAGCATATCAGAAATTATACGTAGATCTTGCTCAACTGTAGTTGATTTAGAATTTAAAGAAGCTGCTAAATCAGGTATATCTACCACACTTCGATTTAAATCCGTTGAAGACTGTGGAGTCTCATTTAAAGATATTTTATCACTGGTTTTAACATTTAATTTATCTAAACCTTTATAAGATTTATTTAAAAAGGTTAATAAAATAACAAGAATAGCTACAATAACTAAAGCAGTTATTGCGTTACGCTTATTCATCCTAAGAAACCTAGGTTCGAATTCGCAAATCGTCCAATATTAGGGAGTACAGTTGGCAGATTTGATGCACTCACTCCAAACCAACTTGCAAGTGTAGCTGCATATTCATCAACACTCGTTGTCGGAATCCAGCGTCCTTGACCTGTATCATCAGGTCCACCCATCGTTAATGTAGGCATTACACCATATATAGAAGTACCTTTTACAGCACCTCCAAGGATGAATTGATGGTTACCCCAACCATGATCAGAACCATCGCCATTAGATCTAAAGGTACGTCCAAAATCAGATGCTGTAAATGTTGTGACTTGATTAGCTACTCCCAATTCGACTGTAGCGTTGTAGAATGCGTTTACGCCTTCGCTAATCTGTTGAAGCAAACTGGCATGCGTACCTGATGTTGGATTCGCTGTATCTAACTGTGAGGCGTGGGTATCCCATCCACCGAGTTGCACAAAGAATACTTGTCTTTTTAGCCCGATCGATGGGGCTGCAGCAATTAACCTAGCAGCCATTTTAAGCTGATTTCCTACACTTGTTGATGGGAAAGCTGTTGCTATAGTAGGCGACTTGGCAAGTACTCCATTAAGTAAATCTGCACTTACAATAGCATTACTTGTTGCTGAACCAAATGCACTTTCAAGTAATCCAGATTGGGATTGAGAGATAAGTTCTTTTTGTGCTTTGAATCGCATGCCGTCTATACTAGTTGCACTTGAAGTACTTCCACTCAAGCTTACCGCACCGCTTGTTGAGATAGCATATTCACTGACATTGCTACCTATTTGAAATGTATTTTTTCCAGCTAAGCTAATGGACATCGAAATTTGATTACTACCATTTAGGGAATTAACCAAATCAGCTACCCTACCACCCCAACCTGTAGAAGTAGGTTTATCTGGCACACTATGTTGCCACTGCACTTGTTGATCACTGTGAGAGTATAATTGCGGGGGTAAAGGAATCGATCCTGATGTATATTGCGCTTTAGTGGTAGGATATACGAGCGTGCCAACATTGGCTAGAAACGCTAGTTTACCATTTACGAAAAGATCATTAAGCCCAGAAACTGAAGGATGTAGTCCCCATGAGCGACCATCAGAAAATTTAGGTGATATCTTAATTAGACTAGATTCAGGAATAGCTAAATTTGAACGAGCTGAGGAGTAATCTTTATAGCCAAGTCCGGTAGGAATAATTAAGTTATTAGCATCATTACCGCCATTTAAAAAAAGACATACCAGAGCTTTATAATCTCCTGAAGTGCTTAGCGGCGATAACGATGGTAATTTAGAAGCTGGGCTGGCAGCTGCAGCCATCAAGCGCATACTTCCTAAAGCAGAAAGTAGGCCTGTAGCACCAACAGCAGCACAGCATGAGCCTGCTATAAAATTTCTGCGAGTAGTTATCTTTTCAGATGCATCGTTCATCGAGATTAATTTATTATATGATCGGGTGTGAGGCATTAACGCTGGATAGCAGCGTTAGGTGACGACGTTATTAATATAAGTGCGGTTCTTACTATGACATCAGCGCTAGACGTTGATTGAAGAGCAGTAAGCGTAGCTATAATACTGGATCTTGCTGCAGTACTGAGTGAATTAGCACATAAAATCGTTGAAAGATAATCAGTGAGAGCTGCTGGATTAGAGGCTAACGTTTTCTCGTAATCAAGATTAAGCGTTATTGTGTAAGGATCAGCAGTCGTAGCAGGTAGTGTTGCATTTGCGAATGTTCTTAAAACATTCGGTACATTAATCGCATAGTTATCATCAGTGATTTCGAATTCAGGCACTACGAGTCCGGCTTCTGCAACTGGGCCTGGTAAAACATAGTCTGCATGGTAGTAATTAAATACAGTAGGTGATCGTAGAGGTGCCTCATTAATCGATGACTGTACTGCGTCTAAACGCGTTGAAGAGTAAATAGTAGATATATCACCTATTGCTGCAGGTTTAGGTGTTGTACTTACGATTGGAGTACCATTGACAGTAACACGGTAACCCATGTATCGACCACTTGTAGACGATGCTGAAAAGCCACGCAGCAGTGCTGTCAATCGAAGTATAGGTTCTTTTAATTTACCAAAAGTAATATTAGAAGCGACCACCGGCGAACGAGCTTCGTAATCTGTAAGAATTGCCCTAACAACTGCAGCTAGATCTCCACGTACTCCAAATCCATTATTTTCAAATTTTTGGGCTATGCGATAAACATATGCAGGACTTGGATTGCTCGTTACCAGACGCTGTATGAGTAATTTTGAAATAAAAGGTGCCGTGTTAGGATGATTGAATAAAGCATCAAGAGCTAACTGAAGGTCTTTTGTACCGCCTTGATTTGCGGCAATAGTTGTAGTCGTAACAGGTGTTAAATCTTTAGCCGTATCGTCATGATATGCTGGGAACAACTGCATCGGGCTATAATAATTAGTACTCGCTGTTCTAAAAGATGCTAAATTAGTCGATGGATAAGCCCACCCCGTGAATACTTTAGCCATCTGCGTTATTGTAGTTTGATTATAAGTAGGGACGGTTAAACCGTCTGCTCCAAGAAGAAGTGTTCCGTCAGGTTGGAGTTTTACTAGGCCTATAGTAAACAACTGCATTACTTCACGGGCGTAATTCTCATCTGGTGTCTGGCCGGTCACAGGATCCGCCTTAGAATTTCTAAGTGCACTAAGATATAATCCCATTACAGGACTTAACGTTACATTTTCTAGAAGTGTTCTAAAGTTACCAAATGCACCATTAACAAGTAAATCATAGTAGTATGCTAATGGTTCTGACTGACTATCTTCTCCTAGTGATACATCGGATACAACAAAGATTTGGCTAAGCGCGAACGCCACACGTTGTCTGAGCTGATCATCTGCAGTGATTGCAACTTTAAACCAAGAGCTTTGTCGATTGGGGGGATGAACCGCATTCCAATTGCTAAAACTCCCACTCCCTCCATATGTCGTTCTATCGTATTGTATAGCTGCTCTGTGCGAGGTAGCAGGTTTTGCCATCTGGTTAGTAATCCAAGTATCTATACTGCCTCCAGTTAGTGCATCTATTTCAGACTTCGTAGGACCAAATGTTGCTTGCGTAAGAAAACGTGCAGCATCAGTAGCTGTTACGTTTGTGAGAGAAATACTAGGCGCAGCAGATGGAACGGTGAATGTTTGCTGGCCTACCCCCTTAATAAACGAACCCTTCACTTCTCCTGAGGGATAATTTACTGTATCTATGCGAACAGATACATTACCGCTTTTAATTGCACTGACTATATCGGCTACTGAGTAGTTTCCGGTGGGTGTTATTGTCCACTGCTTGCCGTAAACTTGACCGGTACCCAAGTTGAATAGATAATCTTCATTAGAACCAAGCGTGAGATGTGCCGATACTTCTGCGGAGCTGAGATTTGAATAACTAACGGTCACTGATGCTATCACTCCCGTAGAACTTAACATGATAGTAGCTGTTCCAGAAGCAGTAGATCCTCCCGTAGCTAAAGAGCTTGGCCGTAATGATGTTATATATAAATTCGAAGGGCTATCTGATATAGAAACAGTTGCACTCGGTTTTGCCCCTATAGAATAATCTGCACTTGAAAGTAGTGTTAATACGGCAGTAACTGTACCTTTAGCTTGAATCTCAGGATTTGGGTTAAGAGGAATAGTAATTGTAGATACACCCGTTGGAAAAACTACTGATCCACTTAAAAGTGGATAATCTGTACCGTTTGTTGCTGAACCTCCTATACCATAGTTTACGGATAAAGGCATAAAAGTAGGTCCAGTTCGTGTAAGGGTAAATTCACCTGGATTTAAGCCTGATTGATCAGAATTAGGCTTACTTGCAGTTAGTGTAACAGTTGGTAGTTCACTAGGCGTTAAATCATAAGCCTCAACTATCGCGACTCCTGAATTAGAGGCTACAGTGCTTGAAAGCTGAACTCCATACAGACCAGGTGATAAATCAACGAGAACTGCAGCATCTTTACTATTGGGTGTATATGAAAATGCACCAGCGGCAATAAAAGCATTGGCCATTATGTTGGCATCAACTGCTTTTGAGTCTGTAGGAACACTCCAGTTATCATTGGATGCAATAACTGCTCCTGTTGATGTTGTTAATTTTAATGCGGGATCTGCTAATGTACCCGTTACACCAAAGGGAATTAAAGCTGGCCCAGCTGCACGAATAAGCATTTTTCTAGTGCCTGTGCCGTTACTTACAACAAAACCAACTATAGGGGTACTTCCTTGCGTGACCTGCAATCGGGTAGAAAGGTTAATCAATTTGGATGTAGAGTTTCCCACTTCATATACTTCAATTATAACTGCTCCAGAAGTACCGTTAGCACCAGCAGCCTGTGCAGAATAGTTACCAGGAGGTAATGTAACTACTAATGCGGAATCCTTACTTCCAATCGGTAACTTAAACGCTCCTACGCTATCAAAAGTAGTAGAGTCTGACGCAATCCAATTGTCATTGGATGCAATTGCTTTACCATTACCATCGAAAAGTGTTAGTAAGGGATCACTTAAAGTTCCGGTTACGCCGTAACTTGCAAGAGTTGGACCAACTGCGCGAATAAGAATTTGTTTATTAGCGCCGTTTCCGATTACAAAGCCAGCTGTTAATACATTTGCTCCTTGAGCTGTAATTGCACGGCAAGATATATTACTTAAACGCGGCTCTTGCGCCTGCATAATATCTAAAGAACTTAGAAAATAAATTATAACTAGTCCTAAAAAAGTAAATGGCTTCACGTTGTTAATTTAAACCAGCAATGATATAAAAGATATGTTGTATAGGGTGAATTTTATTAAAACGTCTTACATCTCTGTAAATTACTTTATAACAATAACATATCTTCTTAAGGGTATATTTTAGGGGCAGAAAACAAATAATGTTATATAGTGTAAATTGATCATTTTTTACCGAAATAGAAGCTTTTTTTATTTTTAAAACTGAATGTGGTTTTATAGTATTAATCTAAGTTGAAAATGGAGTGATAAGTTGCATTTTTAAAGTTCGCCTGAAATTGGCGTGCTGCTGGGCGTCAATTTGATTAGAAATCCAATCGTTGATAGCGATACCTGAGCTACTAAAACTATGAATTAAGTGAATTAATTTGGGCGTGTATCGATGGGCAACGAGGAGAAATCGTTCTAAATAAATACTATTTTACCAAATTTCATAATTAAAGCCAAAGTTCTCAAGTAATGTATTATCCTCTAATGTAAAATCTTGTACGACTACTTCTCTAAACACCTGATTTCTTCCGCAGTAAACCAGTAATTTAGGATTAACAAGCTGATACTATCCTATTGCACATTTTTAGGAAATGTTATGTAAACTTTTTGTATATAAACTATTTACATAAAAACTTCCAAGAGAAATATTTAGATAATTTAACAATACAGCACTGACTGTATGAAAGCTGATTAGGCAGGTACCCAGTTGACTTAATAGTAGGCTAACTTAGGGTTATTAGTCACATTAAGATTCACGTTAGATACACACACACTACTATGTTAAAATCACATCTCACTAAGGTACTGTTTGCAGCCTTTGCACTCAGTTTTGCGATAACCACCTCGCTTTTCGGTCAAGGTGTTACTACATCGGCTATTACGGGTTCAGTTACAGACGCGAGTGGCGCTCCAATCAGCGGCGCTATTGTACTAGTCGTTAATGAATCCACAGCACTTAAAGCAACCACGGTCACTCGTTCAAACGGAGCTTACGATATATCTGGTTTACAAACAGGTGGACCTTACACAGTGAGCATAACTTCAAAAGGAGATCTTCAGGCCGACTCTAAGTCAGACATTTTCTTGGGCTTGGAGCACGCAGCAGTGGTTAATTTTCGTCTTTTCAATGACGTTGTAAAATTAGAGGCATACAAAGTGAGTGAGAGTAAAGATCTCACATTTGACTCCGGCAAAATGGGAACGGGATCTACATTCAATCGCGATCAAATTTCAGAAATTCCCACACTACGTCGGGATGTCCAAGATATTGCTAATCTTGATACTCGAGTTGGCTTAACGATCAACACAAGCACAGGTGAATTTTCACTTTCAGCTCAGGGACAAAACAGCCGTTTTAATTCATTCTTAATCGATGGTCAGCAAGCGAATGATCCATTCGGATTAAATGCTAACGGATTTGCCTCCCTTCGTAGTCCAGTTCCTTTAGCTGCACTATCCGCACTCACTATTGAGCTCAGCCCGTATGACGTTACACGTAGTGGTTTCACAGGCGCTTTAATTAATGCTGTAACCAAAAGTGGTACTAACCAATTCCACGGCACAATAAGCTCAATTTATACTGGCAAAAGCATACGAGGACCAAATCCAGGACAGAGCGCAACAGATCCGAATAAAGGTGCCATAGATCCACTTCAAGAGCACGCTAATGCATTCACTTTCGGTGGGCCAATCATCAAAAATAAAGTATTCTTCTTCGTTGCATACGATCAGTACAACAAATCGGCTAATCCATCGTCACCAGTAACATTTGTACCAACATCTGCAGACTTAGCTTCTGTAATTGCAACTGCTACAAAGTACGGAATGCAACCTGGCGCTATTGATGGCTTGGCTAAATCAGCTCAAAAGACCTATTTGGCTAAGCTCGATTGGAATATTACTGATAATCAGCGTGCATCATTATCCTACCGTCGTACAGCTGGCTTAAGCCCAAACTTCAGTAATGGTTCAACTTATGTTCAACTTGATAGTAATGCTTACCAGTCAAATCGTATTAACGATAACTTGAGTTTATTATTAAATAGCAAATGGTTTGACGGTTTGAGCTCTGAATCTGGTCTTGCTGTAAGTAAATATAACGGCACTGCCTCACTTTATTCACCACTTTCACCTGCTGTTTATGTAAACGGAGTCAGCGGTACAAACTTGGTTACTGGTGCAACATTAACTAACGGTCAAATCGACTTAGGTACAAATGCTTCATACCAATTTAACGCATTATATACTAAAGACTACAATGGTCATTTCTATGCAAATTACTCTTTAGGTGAGCACACCGTGAAAATCGGTGGAGATTTTGATAAAAATATAAATAAAGATAACTTCATTCAATATTATACCGGTTTATACGGATTTGCATCACCTGCTGCTTTCGCAGCTGGCACACCTAACTATATTCGTTATCAACAACCAGTCGCTGGCTACACAATACCACAAGCAAATTACTATTACTCTACTACCGATTTTGGACTGCTTGCCCAAGATACATGGAAACCATCTGCTAGCTTAACAATAACAGCAGGCATACGATTCGATGAAGTAGTATTCCCTACAAAGCCGCTATATCTACCCGCTTTTCAAGCCACATTTGGTATACCTAACAATACAACGCCTTCGGGGAACACTACCCTAGCTCCTCGTTTAGGTTTCAATTACAAATTACCTAAAGCAGTAACACTATTACAAACTCAAGTGCGTGGCGGTTTAGGATTATTCCGTGGTACAAACCCATCCGTTTGGATAGGAAATTCTTACGGAACAACCGGAATATTAAATAGTGTAATTTCTGGATCAAGCAACTCGAGCAATACTAACCCTCCTTTATCTGCTCCTTATGCACAGTTCAATCCGGCTCCTGGATATGTGCAGACACTACCACCTCCAGCAACTCCAACACCTGGTATCGCATTTACAGATCCTAAGTTTCATCCTCCTACATCGTGGAAAGGAAATCTTGCATTTGATGTAACAGTTCCAGGAGACATGGTTTTTACAGCTGAAGCTAATATCATAAAAGTTCAGAAGGGTTTATTCTATCAGAATATTAACCTTAAGCCTAAGGGTTTTGCTCCAGACGGACGTGTTTTGTACTCTGGTAATACAGGTCTATACTCCAACTTCAGCAATTCAGTCTTAGAATTGACCAATACAGATAAAGGAGGCTCTCAATCCTATACGCTTCAATTAGCACGTCCTATGAAGAATGGCTGGGCTTACTCTGCAGGATTTACCCATACCCATGCTACAGAAGTTCAGCCGTTAACATCCTCTGTTGCCTCATCAAACTTCAATTCCCGTGCTACATACAATCCAAACGATGCAACTGCTGTAAACTCAGCTTACGCTGTTCCTAATAAATTAACCGTGACAATGACCCGTCAGTTGCACCTGTTTAAATCGAAAAATTCAGCATCACGTATTACAGCAGTATACCGTGCTCAAGTTGGTCATGCGTATAGCTGGGTATTTAGCGGCGACGCGAACGGTGACTCGGTAAGTGGTAACGACTCCTTTTATGTACCAGCAGGTCAAAATGATCCCAAAGTCGTATGGAGTACTACTGCAGCTGATCCAACAGGTTCGATCCAAGCGGCTAATTTTTGGAATTTTGTTAATGGTACTGATTTAAAGAAGTACCAAGGCACAGTAGTTCGTGCGAATAGCTCAAACAATCCAATGCAAAAGACACTTGATCTTCATCTAGAGCAGGAAATTCCTGTTGGCTCTAAGTTCAAGGTTGTCGCCTTTGCTGATTGTATCAACTTTGCTAACTTCTTTAATAGCGATTGGGGTATCGTTAACGGACTAGATTTCGGTACAGGCTATAGTGGATACAATCGTGCTGTAGCAAGTACTACGATCAATGCTAGTGGTCAATATGTTTACACCTTCTCCTCAAGCACGCTTACTACACCGATCGTGTTTACAGACCTATCACGTTGGCAAGTACAGGCTGGTGCTCGTATAGAGTTCTAAGCCCGTTTTAGTCTAAACTTTTTCAAAGGGCGCCAGCATAAAATGCTAGCGCCCTTTTTATTTTTATACATCCAAGTATATTAATACACGCGAAAATTTATCAGTAACTTGTAAGTTTTTTCACACCACTGTACTTCCTTGTCTCATTTGCTCTATAGATTCTAAGGTAAATGTTGGATAGTAGTCTAAAGATACTTATTCGATATCTATAATAAATTGTTGGATTAAACTTATCACCTACGAATTTGTTTATACATGGCCCAAACTAGACCTTAAAAACTACGCTAAAAATTACAAGTTATCGTGTAGCAGCATTTTTTATACGTTTGTAAAAGTGATTTAACTAAGTCCATGTTTAGTAAGCGTAAAGAAAACAAAGTATAATACTATTACGATATGGCCTGTACTAATAGGCTATAAATCTAACGCAGCTAACATCATAACAAAAATCTAATACTTTTGTAGAGTGGATGTAAAAATATAATCTAAACTACAATATTTTTTAAATTTGTGGTATTAATTCAAAGATAATTAGAACCAGCATATAAATTTCTATTACTTTTAGATACTACCCTCTCTTAGCTAAAGTATCTCGTTATTGAGACATAAGCGATAGATCAATAGCATTTCCCATTGCTTCATAGCCTCTGTCTCCTGGATGTAAATGATCACCTGAATCATATTCAGGCAGAATATGATCTGGATTAGTTGGATCTTGCACCGCTTTATCAAAGTCGATCACACCATCAAAGGCATGTGATGTACGAATCCACGTATTAATCTGATGGCGTTTAGACTCTTTTTCTTGACTGTAATAATCTGGAATTGTTGTCACAGCGAAAGGGGTTAAAGTAGCTCCTATAATTTTTATTCCGCGACTGTGAGCACGTTGAATCATTTGCTTATACGCTCCAATTAAATCATCGACAGAGACTTCTTCGGATATAGGTGCGGTATGCCCAGGATGGCCTATGTCATTAATGCCTTCTAAAACAATGATATATTTTACATTAGGTTGCGAAAGCACATCACGCTCAAACCTTGCTAAGGCATTAACACCAAAAGCAACACGCTGAATAGGATCATGAAGGATTCTATTACCACCAATGCCAGCGTCAACTACACCGATGACAGACCCACCGCGCTCAAGTAGACGCTTAGCTAAAATGTTGGGCCAGCGCTTATTTTGATCTACAGTGCTATGTGATCCATCCGTAATAGAGTCACCAAAAGCGACTAAAGTACTAGCTTGAGCCGGAGCAAGTACTTCAAGTCCGGTTAAAAAAATCCAAGAAGTAAATGAAAGATTAGATTTAAAAATAGGTGAGCTTGTTTGATCTCCCTTACCAAGATACGCGGTTTGAGAGGAAGCGTAGTGGATACCTGCAGCGCGTACTTTGCTCAGAATGTGAATACTAATGATTACATTTTTATCTGCTAGAAGCTTAAAAGAAAGAGGATCACTCAAAATTATTGCATCTGCCGGGATCACAACCCGTGAATTTCCGTTGAAAGTAACACAGTGATCACTTTCAGAGATAATAGTTGAATCCTGTAACTGACGCGCAATATGAACCGAATCAAGTACAATAGCTTGTGTACCATACGCATTACTTAACTTAAGTCTTATCGTTTCCCCAGCTACACTGGTGTGAACTATCTGACGCAGTGTCTGATCTTCAAATTCAAAATGAGCCTCTATTATTTCAGCAGCTGATTTTAATTGAGGCGCAGGACTTGTACCCCAAGTTGCTATCCACGATTTCTGCGATGTTTCAGTAGCATTTGAAAAGGTAACACTAAAAAGAAACGTAAGTATATAAAGGTAACGCATGTAGTATTGAAATACTAAACTGGTTTTGAGTAAATACGTTAATAGTATTTTAGGTAACGCATAGCTTAATTTTAATTAAATATACCAGACTAAAATTATAATGATCTTGTACTCGTCGCATTTGCTGTAGGGAAGTCAATCGGTATAGCAAAATCGACTGGACGTTTAGCCAACCACTGAATTGTTCTTACTAATAACGTTTGGAAGCCTATACATTCCAGCCCAATAGCACTTTTGTCATTACGCCAAATATGACCAAAGGTAGAACAATAAACACGGCCTTCACTAAAATTTACATACCACTCTATAGGCCAATTTTTATGTAATCTAGCGTCTTCAGCGAAAGAAAGAACATGGACATTATCAGATGGACCTCGTGCATAAGTTTGTACTTCAATTTGTGGAGTAAGCCATACTGGAGGCATACTATGATGTATAATATCATCTCCAACAGTGTGTATTAATCTATCAACTTTTGGTCCATGACTTGTATTTTCTCCTAAGCCAGGTCCTATCTTAACTAGACTACCGTTATTTTGAACTTGTAGTGCAGTTCCATACTCTTTCTTACGCCATGCCAAGCCAATCATTTTATTATACTCTGGCCAATTAGGAAATGCATTATTACCGGAGTGGAAAACGTATACTCCACCACCTTGTTTTACAAATTTAACAAACGCTTCTTGAGCTCTATTATTCCAATACGGACCACTATGGTTGATATCATTACATGTCTGTATAACGACATTATAGTCATCAAAGCGAGGACACCATGTAAGATAATTATCTGATGAATAGCTTGATGGTGCCGTTGATATAGAAATATCAAAAATTTTGGCGTTAGTTAGTATTTTTTTTATTAAAATAGTAGTTCGCTGCCAATCATGATTACTAAATCCATCGACGATTAATACACGTATCTTGTTATTTTTTCCTGCTGGAAATAAATTCTCTACAGGAGTGCCACTAACAATACAGTACGCTAGTATAAATAAAACCAAATAATTGGGGATTTTTCTATACATAGAATTAAAATAGATTTTTAGGATATTAATAACGTTTATAATTAAAATAGGTATTTATTTAGGTGTATAACAAAATATTTTTGATAAAAAAATTGATCACTAAATTAATTATATTTTGTCTCAAATACTTTAATAAATTTTTGAATTTGAAGAATTAATAGTAAATAATAAAAGAGCAGCTTTACTTTACTTCATTTAAATATAATTTTCTTATCAAACCCCTATAACCCTATGTCTAATAAATTATTAAATAAAGTAGCAATTATTACAGGTGCTAGTGCCGGTATTGGCCAAGCATCTGCCCGTGCCCTCGCTTCAGAGGGTGCAAGTATTGTAATTACTGCACGCAGAAAAGAGCGCCTTGAATCCTTAAAAAAAGAAATTGAAAGTTTAGGCGGTAAAGCTGCCATCGTAATAGGTGATGCTAAAGACGAAAAAACTGCAATTGAAGCGGTTAAATCTGCAATAAACCATTTTGGCAGACTAGATATCCTGATTAATAATACAGGTATGGGTAACTATAAAAAATTAGTAGATACTACTAGTGAAGATTATGATGAAATGGTAGACACAAATGTACGCTCTACTTTTCTTTTCTCTAAATATGCTGTGCCTGAAATGGAAAAGCAAAAGTCAGGAACAATACTCATGGTCTCATCAATGGCAGGAGTTTACGGTTTTGCAGGAGAGGCTGTTTACTGTATGACTAAGTTTGCTCAAGTAGGCTTTGCCCAAGCTCTTGATCGTGAATTACGTGAAAAGGGAATTAAAGTAGGAGCAATATGCCCTGGTGGCGTTAAAACAGAATTTGCAATTGGAACAGGTCGCACCGTAGAAGGTGTAGCTCAATCGAACATGCTCGATCCTGAAGATGTAGCGCAGGTCATTTTGCTCGCATGTACCCAATCAGCAAAGTCTCGCATTATAGAAATTCAAATGCGTACTATGTCTGAAGGTCTTGCCTAATTACTTCTTGCTCAATCGGACATCTATCCAAACTGCAAGTGCAAGCACTGTTCCTCGCGCGATAAACTTAACCTCGGGGGCAACAGCTATTAGTGTCATTCCATTTAAGAGTGTTGCCATAACCAACGCTCCACAAATAACACCTGCCACAGTACCCCGACCGCCACGCAATGCGGTACCGCCGATAACACAAGCAGCTATTGCATCAAGTTCCATTAATTCTCCAACTGTCGTAGTGCTTGCACCAGAGTAAGCAGTTGTCATGAATCCCGTCAAAGCAACAGCAGCACCCATAAGAGTATAGGTTAGCGTGGTTATAAGTGTAACATTAATTCCTGATAAGACTGCTGCCTCTGTATTACCACCTATGGCGTAAATGGAACGTCCAAATACAGTATGCTGAGTCAGAAAATAGACACTACTCGCGGTACATACTAATACAAGCAATGTTAACGGCACACCTCTAAAATGATTAAATATGAGTGTAAGGCCAACGAGACCTAATGTTATTGAAAGCCAAAGAGAAAATGATTTTAAACCACCTGCAATAGCCAGGTGGTGTTCACGGCGGGTAACGCGCGAATGATGCATTAAATAAGCCAGTAGCGCTGAAATAAGACAGGCTAGAATTATTCCAAGCTCATGAGGTAAGTAATACGTCGTTAATTTCGAATATATATTTTCTACATCTCCTCGAGATACAGGTATAGTTGAATTCTGAATAATTAGCCAAAAAAATCCTTTAAATATTAATAATCCGCCTAAAGTAATAATAAAAGACGGGATTTTCTGCTTTACAATTAATAGCCCCATTAAAGTCCAAACAGTAATTGCTAAAATTAGCCCAATTGTTAATGCCAAATAAGCAGGTATATTATAATGAAAAATTAAGACTGCAGCTACCCCTCCAATTAGGCCTAACCCACTACCTACAGATAAATCGATTTGTCCCGTTAATAAAACAAGAAACATACCTAAGGCCAATGTTCCTGTAATGGAAAACTCAACAATCAGTTGGGTTAAATTTCTAGGCCCTATGAATGATGGCTCTTTTAGTGTAAAAAATATGCAAATTGCAAATAAAGCTAAAGGCATTGCAAGGTTTCTAATCAGTTTAAGATGCATTATTCAAAAGGGGTTATGCCTGCCCAATAGCAGCCGCGAGTAACTTTTCCTGACAAAAATCTCCGCGCAAATATTCACCATTAAGTGTTCCCGCATGCATCATCATTATTCTATCACTTATACCCATAAGTTCCGGTAACTCACTGGATACAATAATCACTGCTTTGCCTTGATCAGTTAAACGGTTAATAAGTTCATAGACTTCTAACTTAGCTCTTACGTCAATACCACGTGTTGGTTCGTCAAATAAGATGACATGAGGTTCTGTCATAAGAGCTTTTCCGATGACTACTTTTTGTTGATTACCACCGGAAAGCTCTCTCACCTGATTGGTCAGATCTACAGCTTTGATATGTAATGAATTCAATATGTTTTGATTAACCTCATATTCCTTAATCAAGTCGATTGCTCCAAGAGTTACAAAATAACTTAAACTCGAAAGTGATAAATTAAATCCAATCGCTTGATCTATAACTAAACCATACTTACGCCTATCTTCGCTAACGAGGACAAGCCCGCGCTTGATGAGATCATTTGGTTTGCTAGCTGCATCAACTTGTTTCGATTGCAAGTAAAGTTCACCTGAACACCTTATACCCCATGCACCGAATAAATGCATAAGTAGACTTGTTCTCCCTGCACCCATTAGCCCGCCAATACCTAGCACCTCTCCGGCCTTTACCTCAAAAGATATATTCTTCAAAATAAGCTCTTCACCTTTGGCCTCAGCAGCACAAAGTTTATCACTTTTGATAAGTACTTTGCCTAAGCACTTTGAAACGCGCTTAGGATACAAATCACTAATCTGTCTACCTACCATTGCTCGTATAACATCTGTGACGGTTGTCTTTGGAGTTTCGAGTGTTTCCAGGCTCTCCCCATCACGCATTATAGTTATACGATCTGCTATATTAAACACTTCATCTAATTTATGTGATATATAGATACAGGAAGTACCCCCTTTCTTTAGACGTCTTAAGTGGTTTAGTAGAATTTCAATCTCTAAATTTGCTAAAGCAGCAGTAGGTTCATCTAAAACAAGTATAGCCGTACGTTTATCAATAGCTCGTATTATTTCAATTAACTGCTTTTGTCCTACACCTAATTCACTTACTAGCGTTTCTGGTTTAAGTGAAAGCCCAAAAGTATCTAACAAAATAACAGCATCTTCATACAATTTTGCCCAATCTACTCGGATTCCAATCTTTGGAAGCCTTCCAAGGAATATATTTTCAGCTATGCTAAGTTCATCTATTAATGCTAGCTCCTGGGTTATAACAGCAATGCCGGCTGCCTCAGCATCCTTAACCGATTTAAACTCAACTTTTACCTCGTTGACTCTTAATTCACCCTCGTAAGAACCGTAAGGACATATACCCGATATAAGCTTAATAAGGGTTGATTTACCTGCTCCATTTTCTCCGCAAAGTGCATGTATCTCACCTTGTTCGAGCTTAAATCTGACATCTCGCAAGGCAGTAACTCCTTCGAAACGTTTAGTGAGATTACGTGCCTCAAGTAAAACCACAGAATTACTTTAAATCCTCTGCGGTATGGAAACCGTCCGCTATAACAGTTTGCATAAGATTAGATTTATCAACGGTTACAACTGCTTCAAAAATAGAGGGTACCTCTTTAAATCCATTATTGAGTTTAAAAGTCGTTTTGGGTACAATACCGATAGCAATATCAACTGCTATATTCGCAGCCAAAGTAGCGAGTTTTTTAACAGGCTTATAAACCGTCATTGACTGCGTACCGCGTAGTATCCTTTGACAAGCCGCTAAATCAGCGTCTTGACCTGTGACAACGACTTTACCTGCAAGCCCCTCTTCTAATAACGCTTGGATAGCACCACCTGCGGTTCCATCGTTTGTGACTAAAACCTCATCAATAGAATTACCATTTTTAGTAAGTGCTGCGTTCATAATTTTCTTACCAAGCTCTGGCTTCCAATCTAAAGCCCAATCTTCGTGAAGAACGATAACCTTACCTGATGCAATCAAGGGATTTAAAATATTATCCTGACCTTCTTTAAACATGACTGCGTTTTGATCGGTCCTAGAACCCAAAATACGAATAATTCTACCTGATCTATCTTTGGGTAAATGCTCCACAACGTATTTTGCCTGAGCTTCTCCAACTTTGATATTATCAAATGACAGGTAAAAATCTACATCACAATTCATAATAAGCCTATCGTAAGAAATTACAGGAATATGTGCTTCATTAGCTGACTTTACCGCTCGACTCATAGCCTCTCCATTATGGGGTACAACTACCACTACATCCACTCCACGGCTTATCAACGATTCAACATCTCTTATTTGGCGAGTATCATCACTGGTAGCGGATTGTACTATAACACGGGCGCCTCTTAATTCTGCCTCTTTTATAAAAGTATCCCTATCAGATATCCATCTCTCTTCTTTTAAGGTATCAAGCGAAAGTCCTATGACCGGGTGCTCCTTTGATGCAAACAAAGCAGATGTAAATAGCAAAGCATAGAAATAAATGAATAGCCGAAAATACATAAGTAGGTTGGGGTAACGTAACTAAGTACTAAGCATAATGCGTGCTAAACACAAAATGCAAGAGTTCAAAAACTTTTATACTTAGAAATATTTCTACGAATATGATAAAAACTAATAAATCTTATAATACACATCTTGGGTTTATCCGATACTTCGGATAAATTTAAGGTGTTAGTTATTTGGAGAAGATAAATTTAGTTTATAGTTTAAAGGATTATTATAACCAAGTGATACAGTTATATCTTTCGGTTATAGATGCTATCGATTTAAACCGAAACGCTACCCTGTCTTCATTTCTCGCTCAAACGTTCATAGTAAAACTAGCGTATGCCTAATTTTGCTCAAAAAGGGTTCCGTTAGAGCATTATAAAAGCAGTTTGCTTTGCGACTCATCGAAGCTATTAATATTTTTCATCTTATAGATTTCGATAATCCTGTCTCGTTCATTGGATTTAAATAAACAGTTAATTTATGAATCTAGGCTATGGACTTTGACGATCTATTTCTATTTTAAGAGAACTTAGTAGTAAACTTGCATACAAGATACAAACAGCCCTAATAAGTAGGTACATACATTATATCGCTTACCCAGACCTGATTTGTACGTTCTGGTAGCAGCATATCAAGTAGAAGATTAGGCACTATAAGTTTATCATAGTTATTTCTATGTGCGCACTAGGTAACGTCGTTTGGTACGCCAAACGATCCCAAATTCACTTATTAATATAGCTACTCGTTTATGGCCACCACATCCCACGATATTGTAAATCTCTTTCTATAAGTGAGCTTTCATAACCTGTATGGCTCCTGCAGTTGATCTGCTAAATCTGTACAAGAAGCATCTTGTAGGATGTTTCTTGTACAGACTTAGACTTTGTCCAAAAGTGATGTCCATTGCGAGATAAACGCAGTATATGACATAAAATGAGACACTATGTGCAGCGCTCATCTTTTTATTGGTGCTTACCGCTTTAGTGATATATGCGAGAGTATTACCGCTGCTTTTTTAGTATTTCTCGCTGCTCTGGTGCTCAAGCCTGCTTTGTCTCCAGTCGTTTAATATTTTTTTATATTCTACGAGCGTTGTCGGCTCTATCACAGGTTCTACTTGTATTATCTCTTACATATCTAGTCTCCACTTATACAGATCAAATAAGCTCACTCTTAGCTTTTTTAAAGTAAACTCTTCAGATACTCAATATTCGTCCACAAACTTACCGCCTGCTCTTTAAATGCTTTATCGTAACGGGTACGTCTTTATGGGATTATACTTTTGCTTTTTTCATGTTCGTATATGTATGTTTTGAAAAACCAAACCCGCGTTCATTAATTTGGGCAATCACATACTTTTCGCGATTTACAAAGTTAAATTTAGTATAGAATATTGCCTATGAACAAAATTAAATTAATACCACTTACAATCACACTATTATTTTTTCTAGTAAATCCAATCTTTGGACAAGATAAGCCACTACTTCCTCAAAGTGATTTAAAACAAACAAGCTCTGCTTTTGATTTAGTTTCTAATGAAGCACTTGACTCGATGATAGCTCAAGCAATTAAACTAAAATTGCAAGGCGCTGCAGTTGTTGCTTATATCGATGGCGATGCGACAAAGTCTTGGATATCAAAAATGGTTGTTGTAGGGTCATTCAGAAAAGCTCCTACAGAAAAACACCGTGGCGGTGCTAATTCTGTAGCTATCGCTTATTCAAAAGCGGCTGAAATGGCTGAGTCTCTAAAAAACAGTGGCAATTCCGGTAGACCTGTAATGGCGGGTGAAACTGGATATCGCGGAGGCCTAATAGCGAAGTGCGCTAATGGTTATGCCATTGCAGCATTTAGCGGAGGAACTCAAGATCAAGATGTACTAGTATCTCAAGCAGGTATAGAAGTACTTACTACTAAACTTTTAGTTAAAAAATAATGTACAAGCTAGTATTTATTTTAAATATAAGTACTAGCTTACTTTTTTGTATTTTGCCGAAACCTACAAAAAGAATTTCGAATTTGTTAATTCTAGTATTTATGAAATACTAAAAGCATTTAGTTAGTAAAATTTAGTTTTATCTAAACAGAGTTTCTAATTATAAACAGTATCACAAGTTATCCCACTACTTTTTATGATATTTGAATCAATGTAAGAATCAAATACTCATATAATGACTAATTCTACAATGTCTAAAATTACTATAATTGATACCGGTATACCATTTTAAATAAAGCTAGCACCTCAATAATGGGACCTAGGCTTAAACTATTTATAAAAAATATTAGTTTACTGATAAATCTGCTATTTTTAATAACTCATCATTCGATAAACGAACTTTATAATCGGGATTCGAAAAAACGAAACTAATTTTCCCCGATTTACCAATTACAAAAACTGCAGGAACTGGTAACCATCGACCATCACTTTCGGGTATTTGAGGTAATTCAACACCATATCCGCGATAAGCCTTAATTACTTTATCCGAAACACGAAAAGACAGCCCAAAAGCGCTCGAGACGTTCATTTTACTGTCAGAAAATAAACGATAATTTAAATGATTCTTTTCAATCATTTTCTTTAGTCCGTCTTGTTTATCGGGTGAAACTGCCAAAATTTGAAATCCTAAATTGAGCAATTTAGATTCTATCTCTCCAAGTGCAGAAAGTTGTCTATTACAATATGGACACCAACTACCACGGTAGAATACTAAAATGGTTGGCTTGTTTAATATAATCTGAGTAAGGGATATGTCTTTACCGTTAAGATCAGTCAAACTAACTTCAGGCACTTGAGTACCAACAACTAAAGGTTTTGTTTCTTGTGGTGATTGTGCTAAGAACAGACCGTCTGCGAAACATATCGTTTTAAGCGAGCACACAAAAATCAAGGTTGATAGTAATTTAATCATAATACTTTACCTTTATTTAAAATGCGTGAAAACGCTATTATATTTTAATTATACTTTTCTTACTGAACTCTAGTTACGGTATATGCAATAATATCGTCTTTTGATCGTACTTAGTAGTTAAAATATGTATATTTTAAACTTAAAAATAGATTATCTACTAGCTACTTTATATAACATTAATTCGAACAGTCGTTTAAATAACCGTAAGGATGGTTGTATCATTGACAGCTATGAACTTAAAGTTTGGTTGTGTGTATGTATTTTCGATTTTATTTACGATTAAAAATTATTGTATGTGTTGTCGCAGTTTTATTTCTATCGTCTAAATCAATAGCGCAATATAACTTTACAAAAACTGTCAGTGACTACTTTAGTTCATGGGATAGTCGTGTAAAATATGCACAAGATACTCAACCAAATTGGATTAGCCCTTTGGCAACGGCATCTGCACGTTTAGGCCAAAATTTCAGATTTGATCTCAATAGACAGTATTTAAGTAATGGAAGTGTTGTTAACGTTTATGGTAGCGGAAGAGGTCTACAACTTATACCTGCTCATAACGTTGAGATTGATTTTCCACTGCCAGCTTACCAAGTACGTCAAGGTGTTAAACCTGCGTCTGGCTTAAATGATTGGCCAGGAATTTTAATTAAATATAGAATTCTTAGTTCAACTAAAAAAAATGAAAATTATGTCATTAGTATTTTAGCCCAATATGGAGTGCCTACTGGTGCATTAGTGTACACAAACCAAAATCATGTATTCAAACCTACCCTAGCAGCCGGCAAAGCCTGGGGAAATTTGGTAATTCAAGCAGCACTTGCAGAAAGTATACCTTTAAACGATCACAGTAATTCAGGCATAAGCGTAATATCAAACCTTGCTATCCAATATCATGTTAGTGAGCTATTTTGGCCAGAAATAGAATTTAACAAAACAGATTGGGTTAGAGGCGCTAGAGCAAATAGATCACAAACCTTTTTAACAACAGGTATAGTAATTGGTAAAATAGTTTTAAATAAAAGATCTAAGTTTACTGTGGGTTTAGGTTATCAAACAGCTGTATCCCAGTACTATTCCCAAACCCCATCTACCCCACTATTTAATCACAATTGGATACTATCTACTCGTACAACATTCTAGTACTTAATTCACATAATGGCTTTCTATTCACTGCCTAGTTTTATTTTAGTCCCATATCTGAGAATTAATATATAAGTAAATAGGACGTGTGTTAATGGCATTTGTGTTAGAAATTACCAAGTTCTACTAAACCTTACTTAAGGTTTTGCGTAGGGCAGCTCATTTTCATATAAGTTCCAGTCCTTAATAATAGCATGAACAACTGGAGCTGCTACACGGTAAGCGGATTCAAACGCTATCATAGCACCTCCCTCCTCCCCATTTAGAATACTATTGATTGATGAACCACAGACAGCAATTTTTGAGGGATCCACATTATACTCTTTTGCATGTGCTTTAAGAAACCTAACAGCGTTTTTACAGTCGTAAAGATCTGTAGGCCAGGAGCCAGGCCCCATTTTATAATCTATACTTAAAGCTACGAAACCAGCCTTCGCTAGTGTTGTACAAATTTCGACAGATCGACCTTCAGACTTAGACAAATTCATCCAACCGCCACCATGTATACAGACAAATCCAGGGTGTATTTTTGAACCTGATAAATCTAATGGCATGTAAACATCTAATTTGTCAGACCGAGTTGATTCGAGATACTGCACATCACGGACTACATTAATTCTGTCTGCACCACCTGCTGAACATGCAGTCGTGACAAAAATAGCTAGAATAATGTAACGTAACTTAGAAAAATAATTCATAATTTAAGTATAATAAAATCAATCAGTTTGATTCTTTTGTCGCCTTATTATTTATTAATTTAATTCTAAGTTTTCCTAAATAAACAATACGCAAGAAAAAACGAGGCACATAACGAATGCCTTATATTCGCTTAATACCTCGCTTAACCTATCAGAAAATCTAGTATTTTCTTAGACTGCTAAAGCTTGGCTGATATCTGCTTTGATATCCTCAATATGCTCTATGCCTAAAGATACACGTAGACTACCAGGGTTTACTCCAGCAGATAACTGCTCAGCAGAAGAGAGTTGCGAATGTGTAGTAGAAGCAGGGTGTATAA
>Ga0209188_1000706_pt1 | contig 30734 bp, 44 predicted proteins | sample C_130625_EF_Meta_FD_187307 | JGI IMG/M metagenome (GOLD analysis project Ga0209188, IMG submission 187307) | Freshwater microbial communities from Lake Croche, Canada to study carbon cycling - C_130625_EF_MetaG (SPAdes) (version 2) | ecosystem: Environmental > Aquatic > Freshwater > Lake...
TCATAGTTCACCCACCATCTTGTGTAAAGTCTTTAAGAAGAATTGCTCTGATTGCCTAGTGTTATTTGAGGCACGGCGAATTGCTGCTGTAGGACGAGTAGTCTCTGTGCCATATTCAAGGGTGTGGGCTTCAGCCATGTGCTTATCGTGTACGTGGACTTCAAACTTATTGTCCTTGTAAAGGACGCCCATATTGCCAGACACGTGGCGAGGCCATCCGCTTGCTTTGGCTTCTTTACGAAGTTGCCCTGTCATATAACGGCTTGTGTGTTTTGCTGCCGCTTCAATTGCGCTATGGATATGCTTCATGACTTAACCACCTTTAAGGCAGGTGTAGATAGCATGAATAAACCCCTTTAAAAAGCGCAAGTAGTGGGACTACACAGGCCCGCAGCGGGTTACTGATACTGCAATGATAAATGAAAAAGCCACCCGTAGGTGGCTTAGTCATTACTTCTTTTTAACTTTTTTGGCTAAAGCCTTGTCCATCTTCTCATCTTCTTTGCGAGATGGCTTCTTCTTGTCCATGGCTTTATCAGCCTTGGCAAACTTCTTCTTTTGCTCTGGGGTCATACCTTTCATGACCTTGGCATCTTGCTTCTTATCAGTCATCTTTGCCATTACTTCTTACCCTTCTTCAAGGCCTTGAAGTCATCGCCAGTAATTTTGTCTTTTGGATTAGCAGCACCAGCAATTTTCTTTTGTTTTGGTGATAGACCTTTTGCAGAAGGCTTACCCTTGCCGTAGCCAGGTTGCCCCTTCTTCTTACCACAGCCACAGGACATACACATTACTTCTTACCCTTCTTAGCGCTCTTGCAAGTTGCACAAGTGCACTTACATCCCTTTGCTGGTTTACCAGCCTTACATCCACATCCGCACTTAGCGCACATGTCTTTCTCCTATCGGTAGTTAGCGGTTTTCTTTGCAATCTTTTTAGGTTGTTCAACAAACTGCTTGCCCTTTTTATTACCCTTAGCCTTAGCCTTGTTGGTCGCAGCCTTTTCTGAAGGAGATAAAGCATCCCATGCTTTGTCAGGTAAGTAACGCTTTTTGCCCTTTGATTCTTTGCCATCTGAAGTGCGCCATTTTTCATCGCCCCACTTCTTAAGGGACTGTTGGGGTTTAGCAAGAGCCATTAGTTTGTGTACTCCATTGCATAACTTCCGTTTTTAGTTAAATATTCAATTGCGTTACTTAATATAACTTTATCGTCTTTAAACATTCCTAAAGCACGATTGCATTGTTTGCAAAGAACTCCCCTAAAACTTCCAGTGTTATGGTTGTGGTCAATTGCACTGTTAACTAAGTCTATTTCTGACTTACAAATTCCACAACATTTGTTCTGTTCATTATATTTATTTATAAATTCTTCTGGCGTTAGGTTGTGTCTTGCAACTCTTTTTGCCAATGTCCATGAGTCTTTTTCACGATATGTAGAAACTTTGTCAGGGTTTTTTTCTACCCATTCTCTGTGTGCTTTGTACAGACATGTATTACAAGGACTTTTTAAAAGGTGCGATAATTTTCCACCTCTACTGCGGTATTCAGTTAGAGGTTTATTTTGTTTACACGTAGTGCATACTTTTGTTTGGTTAATCACGATAACCTCCTCCTGCACGTTTGTACTCTGCAGCAAGCAATTGACTTTTTCTCGCGCTCCATTCCCCAGGGTCTCCACCCTTAGAGCCAGCCTTAATCTTCTTAAAAAGTGAGGCACGCATACCAGGCTTAGTGTAGTTACCAGCCTCGTTAACTTTTGACTTTGATTTCTTTGCAGCAGCCATTACTTACCTCGATTAGAACTGTGAGTTGAGTGCCATTTTTTTGTGGCGGCAACGCCTTGCTTTACTGTCTTAGCGCCAGCCTTCTTAGTTAAATTAATTTTATCGTAAGGGCCTTTGTTACCAGCGTGGTCAACAATAATGTCGCCCTTTTTATTCTTCTTAATGGTGTGCTTTTCACCATCTGCTTTAATTGTTTTTGCCATTAAATCATCTTTTTCTTTTTCTTAGTAGCATCTTTCTTGCGTTGCTCACTAAGGGCTATTGCTACAGCCTGCTTTGGGTTAGTTACTTTTTTCTTTGACTTACCAATGTTAAGTGAACCAGCCTTATATTCTTTCATGACTTTTTCTACTTTGCCGTTACCCATCTTAGGTTTTGGATTTGCCATTACTCGTCCTCTTCCTCTAGGTCATCTTCGTCAAATGATTGGTCATCGAACTCTTCTAATTCTACATCTTCAAAATCTTCTTCAAACAGTGAAGGGTCAATTTCTGCTTCAAAGTCTTCCACTTATATCTCCTTTTAGTTAACAGTTAGTCCAGTTCCTGAGAGAATCCAACGTTCTGCGCCTACCTTTAGTAGGGTAACAATACGATTGGCTGAAATATTATACGTTTGATTACTAGCAAGTCCTTCACAAACTAACGTTGTAGTCGAAGTGTTTGTTCTGCTTATACGTAGCGTTGCAGTATCGGAGGTTACTAGACGTACGATAGTTCCAATAACAAAAGCAGCAGAGGTATTGCTAGGAATAGTAACCTGAACAAGCCCAGTACCAGAGGCATAGATATGTTTTCCTGCATCTGTTAGCGCAAGAGAATATGTAGTTGGTGCAGTCTTTAACTGCTGTGGAATAAGTTTTGACTCAAGGGTTGTAACTCTTGTATCAATTCCAGAGATAGCAGTATTTAAACGAGTACTCCAGTTTCTATCTCCGCTATTAGGCAATACGACTGTCATTTACACTCCATAAGGTTCTGTACCGTAAGCGCCGTTGCCGTAGCCATAGGTAACTGTTTGATTGTTTAAATCTGCAAAATTAAGGAACTGTGGGTCGTTAACGAGTTCTTCGCTATTAACCTGGTTGCAGTCAATTGTAACGACTGAGTAATTATTTGCATAGCGACCGCGAGGTAAAACTCGTGTAGGAACAAAGACTTCGCCTTGGAATACGATACGGTCTTTGATATGTAGGTTAGGCTCTGTCAGAAGGGCTGGTAGAAGCCTCTCAGCGTCTGCTACAGAGATAATAAGGCGCAAAGTATCAGTGGTGTACCAACCACGCTCATTCATCACGTTAGTGCCACGAAGTTGTTGCGCCATAATAACTGGCACTTCAAGTGAATCTTTCCATCTACGGCCCTTACCAGGAGTCTGGCTAGATACATCGTAAGTATCGTCATAGACATCTGTAGGGTTAGTGGACATATAGGTTGCATCCCAAACCCACCAGTCAACAATAGAACCTACTGGGTCACGAAGTTCGTCAACAACACCTTCATTGATAGATTTATTTTCAAAATCTATCTTGAAACGACCTTGGACTTTAGTTCCACGCATAGTAGGTATTGTCCCCTATCGTTACAAGAAAAGAAGTATTAAAGAATAAGTGTTGCGGCTTCTGCTTCTGTAAGGGGCGTTCCTGCAACTAACTTAGCCTTTGCTGAAGCCTTCAATGTAGCAAGTGCTTCCGCTGCTGCTGCTTCTTCTTCACGGCGTTCTGCAGCCGCTGCTGCATCTTGGTCACGTTGAGCAATCTCTTGTGGAGTTAAGTCAATGTACTCCTGTGTGCCTGTAGCAAGGTCAACAACGAGTTTCTTTGGTGTATCAGTCATCTTTATTCTCCTTCAATGATTGTGTGGGAAGCATCTGGACATGACCATCTGCAAGTTGTTTCATCAAATGTCACCTTACTTGGGTGGCATGTTGGCTGTGGCGCAATAAAGGCGTCACGAGTGGCATCGTATGTGTACCCGATGCCAGCGTAGTTCTTACGGATATTGCCGTTGTATGAGGTCTTGACCCAGTTACCACCAAGTGACTTCATAAAAGATTCGCCCTCATCAGGGGCGCCATTATCTCCAACGAGTACACGAAGTACTACGTTGCTGCTATCAATTTCGGCCCAATGGCTCATGCTGTTTTCTCCTTATATTGAGAGGTTAAGATTAACATTAAAAATATTAAACTGCGTAACGAATGATTACTACGCCAGAACCGCCATTGCCTGCTTTACCAGCAGCACCGCCGCCGCCACCTGAACCAGTATTAACAGTTCCGTTTGTGCCGTTTGCGCCAGTTGAGCCACCGCTAGTACCACCGCCACCAGCACCACCAGCGCCACGATTGCCAGAACTACCGCCAGTTCCCCAAGGAGAGCCACCACCACCGCCTGCATAATAACCAGACACGCCAGTGCTAGTTGCAGAAGCCCAAGTGGAATAGGTATTTACACCTGCTCCACCTGCTCCACCGTAAGAACTTGCTTCGTCTCCGCCGTTAATTCCATTGCCGCCTGCTGCGCCAGCACCACCACCACCACCACCTGCGTAGTTGTAAGAGCCTTGTCCTGTTCCACCAGCATAACCTTGACCTGATGGAGATGCAGTTCCTGCAGTATTTTCTTTACCACCACCACCGCCTCCTGAACCTCCAGAAAGCGCGGTTTGACCATTGGTATCGCCCGCGCCGCCGCCACCGCCAGTAGGTGCAGTAGAATTAAATGAAGATGATGTTCCTGACGCGCCACGCGAGTTTGTTTCAACACCAGCACCACCAGAACCAACAACTATTGTGTAAGGAGTTGCAGTTACTGAATTGCTTGCTGAGTAAAGAAGACCACCAGCACCACCGCCACCACCACCTCTGTTTCCACCCGCACCACCACCGCCTGCAATTACAAGAGCAGCACAAGATAATGAAGCAAGAGGAGTAAATGTTCCCGAAGAAGTAAAAGCGTGATACCAATAAGTACCATCAGTAGTAACAAGGTTTCCACCAGTAGCCTTTGGTCCACTAGCAGGTGTAGTGCCAGTTGCTGCTAGTCCGTAAAGTGAGAAGGTGCTGTACTGAACAAAGTTGCCATTATTAGGCAATAACTGAACAGATGTAATTGCTGCCGTGTTTGACCATAAAGAAGCAAATAATTCAACATAAGATGCTGTTGCATTATTTTCTGTTGTTGTATCCGCCGAAACAGATTTGTAATTGCTAGATGTGTAATTAGGAATATAAATATCACCTGATGCAAAAGTATTAGAAGTGTAGTTTGTACCTTCAATAGTTCCTACTGCTAAAGTTGTTGTAAGTCCAGAATTAGTAGAACCTGCTACTGAGCCAGTTCCATATAAAAACTTATCTGAATATCCTGTAGTAGAACCATTAAATTTCAAAACTATATTATCCGCACTTGAATAATCAGTTCTAGCAGAATAAACAACCTTCAAATCAGTATAACCAGTTTGTGGGATGTTGCTGAATGTAACAGATGCTGCCGATGCGTTGAGTTCGATGCGTTCTAAGAGAACATAGTTTGCTGCCATTGTTTATATCTCCTTAAACTGTTGCATATCGAATAATAACAATACCTGAACCGCCACTGTAGTAACTTGTTCCTTGCCCCCCACTGCCAGAGCCAGTGTTTGCCGTTCCAGAAGAACCTGTGTATGAACCATCTGTTGAGCCACCGTTACCGCCGCCGCCAAGCCCACCTGAACCCGATGGAGTAGATGAAACACCCGCACCACCACCACCTGCGTAGTAACCACTGACACCTGTGCCAGTTACACCAGCCCAAGATGCCCAAGTATTTAATCCATCACCACCGTTGCCGCCTTTGTTTGCGACACCGTTTACTCCAGCAGTTCCAGCACCACCGCCACCACCTGCTGCGTATCCAGAACCAGCAACACCTGAACCGCCACCGCCAGCGTTTCCATATCCAATACCGCCACCTGAATTACCTTGAGTTGCGGCTACTGTTGCTGTATGCGACCAATCATTACCTCCACCTGAACCACCTGTTGAACCGCCAGAATAAGTTCCGCCAGCGCCTCCACCATTACAAGTTATAGTGTCAAAAGTTGTATTGGTTCCTGGACCACCTGAGGTTCCACCGCCACCAATAGTGGCTGTAGTTGATGAACTGATTGTGCGACCTGCGTGATAAACAACACCGCCTGCACCACCTCCGCCACCTGTGCCCGAACCTCCACCAGCAATTGCTAGTACGTCACAAGTCAATGAGGTTGAAGGAACAAAGTTTCCTGTTGAAGTAAAGGTATGATAAGTATATCCATCAATAGAATAAGAGATAGTTCCACCAGTAGCCTTGGCACTTGGTGTTGATACTGGCTCTGCCTTGATGCCATACAACGAGAATGTGGAACCAACAGACCAATTTCCTGCAGATGGGCCACCAGTATACACTTTTATTGTGTCTATTGCGCTAGTAGAACGCCATAAAGAGGCCTGTGCTCCAACATACGTTGTTGCTTGACTATTTGTTGTTTGATTGCCTCTTTGCAATACAGTTTTATATGTTGTTGTATTAGAGTAACTCATAAAATGGTATGTAAGAGTTGCAAACTCTCCACCATCGCTTGTAGCATTGTAAACAACTTGGTCAACTTGTGTTCTACTTGACTCTCGCAATGAACCTGCTGCAGAGCCTGTGCCATATAAATCGGTATGTGAATAGTTAGAACCAGTATCAACAGAACCATTGCCAACTTGTACAAAACAACGTGTATCAGCAGGTGCTGATGATGTAGATTGACAACGTGCTACTAAAACTAAATCAGTATAGCCTTGAGGTATAGAACTAAATGTTACAGATGAAACTGCAGTTCCTACCGTAATTTTATTTAACGCAACATAAGTATTAGTAGCCATATTATTTCACCCCGTATAATGCAACGCTGGTATATGTTGTAAAGTTAGATGCAGTTAAAGTAATTGAAGTAATTGCGGCAGTAGACATCCACACTCCAGAACAAATTCCAATTCTTCCTGAACCATTAAAATCTACGCCTGCTAAAGCCCGCAAAGTTTTGTTTTTAACAACTGAACCATAGTCTAAAATGTCAATAACAGACGCACCAAAAATGCTTGTATTAGTACTGAGTGAGTTATAAATTAAAGCAGTGCTTCGTGATGCTGTTGCTTGAGCAAAAGCGCTTGAACCGTCTCCAGATACAGCGTGAATTGCATAATTTGTAGATGCGTTATCACCATTAAAGTAGATATTCATATTGTTAAAACCGCCACCGCTTACAGTTTCTTGTGCTATTCCTCGTATCTGTAAATGTTTGTAAGTACTTGGAATACCAGCAAAAGTAATTGATGATGCTGTTGCAGATAATGTAACAGTAGCCAAAGAATCATAAGAGCCTACAACTGGGAATAATGGAGTAACACTATTAGAGGCTACAGATTCTGGGCCAAATGTTCCTGCGGCATTTGCACCCTTTACTTTAAAGGTATAAGCAGTATTAATAGTAAGACCAGATACAGTAATTGGGCTTGAAGAGCCAGTTCCAGTAAAAGAACCAGGAGTAGAAGTAACTGTATAGGTAGATGGAGTTCCACCAGTAACGGCTGCTGTAAAAGTTACTGAGGCGTCAATATTTCCATTATCTACAGCAGTACCAATAGTAGGAGCGTCAGGAACGTCCATAATCTCACTAATAGCGTTTAAGCCGTCAGGAGTACCTTCAATGCGCTCATCTTGCGCTCTACGGACGCTCACTCTGGCACCTCCACTGTATGGGCGCTATTATCGCATACCCAGTCACAAGTTACTTCATCAAGCGCCGCTTCTGAATGGCACTTAGGATGAATAAATGCATCAAGTTCTTCATTGTATGAGTAACCAACACCCGCATAACGTTTTCTTACGCTTCCATTATAAGAAGTTTGTTTCCAATTTGTGTAACCACCAGACCATTCAGTTAAAAATGCAATTCCAGAGTCTTCTTCGTTTGAAGGATTAAGTGCAGCATTAGCCACAACGTGTACCTCAAGTACTACGTTGTTCTCATCAAGTTTTGCAAAATGTGCCATTAGAAAGTTATAGTTCCATTTCCAGTAAATGAGTAATAAGTATATCCCCCACCTGTATTTCTTGTTGGTGCACCTGATGTTGAGGCAGCAGTAACTGTTCCAGATATTCTAAATATAACTATTCCTGAACCACCAGAACCACCGATAGCGCTTCCTGCATCACGAGCACCACCACCACCACCACCAGTGTTAGTTGTTCCAGCCTGTGCAACAGTTCCAGGAAGAGTTCCTTGTCCAGCAGTGCCTCCAGAACCTCCCGCTCCACCACCGCCTAATCCTGCTCCACCGCCAGCACCACTGTTTTGACCGCAACCGCCACCGCCACCAGCGAAGTAATAGGAACCGCCACTAAGTTCTCCAAATCCAGTTGTTGCTCCACCTGAGATTGCGGTAGCCGACCCAGAACCACCATTACCGCCTGTAGTTCCACCAGTTCCGTTTGAGCCTACGCTACTTGCGCCGCCACCACCGCCACAAGACCAACTACCAGCAGAGTTTCCACCATTATTTCCTTGTGAGGGAGAAGTTGATGGGGTGTTACCAGCGCCTCCTGTTGCGTTTGCTCCTCCTGCGCCACCGCCACTGCCGCCAGTTGAAACTCCTGCTGTATAGTAACCACTACCGTATCCACCTCCTGTAGATGTAAAGGTAGTAAATCCGCTTCCACTGATTGATGAGTCAGTTCCTTTTACTCCGTCATTGCCTCCAGTACCGCCTGCACCACCAGGTCCAACTGTTACTGTGTACTGGGTTCCTCCACTAAAGGTTTGCGCCGTTGCAGTTCTAAATCCGCCAGCACCTCCGCCACCTCCAGTTGCAGAACCACCACCTCCACCGCCTGCAACGACTAATATGTCAGCAGTTATAGGTGCAACAGGTGTAACACTGTTAGATGCAGCAGATTCTGGACCAGTTGCAGATGCATTGGTTCCTTTAACTTTAAAAGTGTAAGCAGTTCCATTACTTAATCCTGTTACGGTAATAGGAGAAGTACCTGTGCCAGTAAAAGAACCAGGCGTTGAAGTTGCAGTAAAAGTTGTTACTGCACCGCCAGTAGCGGCTGCTGTATAGGTAACTGTTGCTTGAGCATTTCCATTAGTAGCAGTACCAATAGTAGGAGCATCAGGTACGTCAGCAACAGCAGTACCAGTCTTGGTAATGCCTGACGTATTTGCTCTCTTGATTCCTGCCATTTACCTATTCTCTCTTACTATTAATGGAAAAAAGCGTTAAATTTATCCCACAAATAATTAGCGGCGTTTTCAACATCAAAAATAACGCTATCATCTTTAGGAAATGACTTACTTTCTTTCCAATCTTGAGTGTAACTTTGAAGATACTCTATTAATTTTGTTTTTGTGGTAAAGCCTTCTTCATCAGAATTGCTAATCCCTATAAGTAAACTATCTTTAGGGTAATAACCACCATCCAGAATATAGTCTGGAATCTGCCCATGCTCGTTTAACGTATAGGTAATTAGACTAGGCATTTGATAGTTCCTTTGCAAGTGAGGTTTTGTCTAAAGGAATTAAGCCCCTGCTTTCTGCAAATTTTGCACCACAATCGGCAAACTTAGTTGCACATGCTTCCAGCCACATAACTGTCATTTCGTGGGTTGGTTCTTTTCTTTCATCCATCATTTTTGCCTCCATTTGAAGATATGCAAAAATTTCTGCTTGGGCTGCTGCTCCATTTATACCCATATCAAATAGGTAAATATGGTTTCCTTCATCAATAACTCCACCACGGGTTCTTGCAGCATTGAGGGCTTGCTTCATTGCCGTCATTATATGGTAACGATTTTCTTCTAATTCATACTCTTCTTCTGTGATTTTATCTCTACCCATTTTTTTTAGTATAGAATTATATTGATTGGTAAAGAAGTTAAGTTTTCTAATTGCACCCTTCATTGAATTTTCCATGTTTATCATGTGGTTTTCAATTTCAGATATATCAATTAAAAGTAAGTCTTTATCGTAACCTTCAGCATTTTTTAACTCTTCAAGTTTTTTATTTCTATTTACTATATTTCTACGATACTTAATACTTGCTTCTTCAAGAGCCATTTTTGTTTGGTCTATTACGGCAAGTACGTGCTTCATTGTTGAAAATGGTGTTAAATCAGTAACATCAAGGGTTACGTTTTTATATTGAGACCCTGATTTATAAAAGTTATCTGAATCTTTTTGTATAGCAGGAAGATTTTTATTGATATTTTCAATCATTCCACTATATTCAGGACTTATAGGTAAGTTACTACTTAATTTAACTAATGATAAGTCTGTCATTTTAAGCAGCCAATCCTGTTACATTACTTCTGGAAACAGTCAAACTACCAAAACTTGTTGCGTTACCAGTTGTTGCAATAGTAATTTGGTCGATTGTGTTTACATACGAACCAGCACTAGTGCGACCACCTGCTGTAAGCCCTGTTGTCCAGTTAGAGGCACCAGCAGAATAATAACGGCCTTGAGTTAAATTACCAAAAGTGGTTGAGTTTCCTGCCGATGCAATAGTGATGTAATAACCTGTTGTCAAAACATAACTAGGTTCAGGTCCATATCCTGGAGGTGGATTTGCTCCACCCATAAATACCCCACGAATTTTTGAAGAAATATTAGACCCGCCCAGTTGTGTAGTTTGCAATGTTCCAAAGTTAGTTCCATTACCAGTCGTTGCAATTGTAATATAGTCCATTACATCTGTTGGACCATAATCTGAACCACCACCAGCAAAAACACCACGAGTATCTGATGCTACACCTCTAGGAGCGTATCTAGCATAGGCGTTAGTTCCAAAACTTGTTCCGTTTCCCGTTGAAGCAATAGTTATGTATTCCATTGCAGCAGTCCAGTAACCAGCAGATTGGCTATACCCACAAGCAATAACGCCTCTAGTTGTAGACGCAACTGCACCACGATATTCTCTTACATCATTTTGATTACCAAAACTTGTTCCGTTGCCAGTTGACGCAACGGTAATATAGTTAATAACATCAAGGGTTGCAGTAGTAGTTGCTCCGCCATAAAAAATTCCACGAGTGCTTGATGCGCAGCCCGCAGAGTGTTGCATTGCTGTTGTCAAAGTTCCAAAACTTGTAGCATTTCCTGCGCTGGCAATTGTTACGTAATCCATCACGTTAGAAACTGAACCCGTCATACCGCCACCAAACACCGCACGTGTTGGAGGTGTTGTACTTGTTGTAGTGCTGTTAGATGCTTCAGACTCTGGACCTGTAGCAGTTGCGTTTGTTGCTTTTACTTTAAACGTATAAGCAGTACTTCCAGTTAAGCCAGAGACTGTAATGGGAGAAGTTCCAGTTCCAGTAATAGAACCAGGAGTAGATGTAGCAGTAAAAGTTGTTGCTGTTCCACCTGTGGCTGCAGCGGTATAGGTAATGGTTGCAGACTGATAATCTACGGCTGTAGCAGTACCAATGGTCGGTGCATCAGGGACATCAGGGATAGCAGTAATCCCAGGCATCAGTGTCTTGTTAGACACCTTATTAATGATGGTCACTTAATTACCTCTAACTTTAGGTTTTAGGAAATTTCGCTTCCGTATGCTGAGAATGAAAGATTAGCAGTTGATGCGTAGATACGAACTCTATCGCCTGTTGCAAGAGTAAGTCCAAGAGTAAGGATTGTTGAGTCTGAGGCTGCAACTGTTGCTCCGTATACAATCCAGTGCTTTGCTGCTGCTGAAGAGCCAGCATCTGCAGAAGGCTGTACTGCAATACGGTAGGTTGCAGCAGAGGCTGTCTGGTTACAGATAGCGAGGCTAGAAATTACAGATGAAGTTGAAGAAGGGACTGTGTAAAGAGTCGTCTCTGTAGTTGCTGATGGGTTGTTCTGACCCAAAATTTTGTATGCTGTTGCCATTAAAACTCCTTCGAAGGGGATGGTAAAAGTATGCCCTATAACTGCTCTGATGTAGGGTTAAAACTTACTGGATATAAACCCTTTCTGAGACCCATAATTGGTATCCCATAAAGGAAACAAGTTCAATTCCAAAGGCGCTTTTTCCTACTACTTCCAAATACTTGCTGTGGTAAGGATACTTGCAAAGGAAGAGTTTGTTATGCCCAATTGCAAATGGAACCAGGGTTGGGAAGGTGCGCAGGTACTCAACCAGGCCATCCATAACTCCCAGCCAGTGTGGGTGGGTAATGTCATCGAGTATGACGATACCTGTATCACTGACATATTTTTCGGCTAATTTTAAGTCATTAAGTGTGTGGGTCTTCGTATGACCACCATCTATTGAGAAGTAGCGTATGGAGCCAGCAGGTATTTTCTCATCTAGATGTGCCTTAACTTTTCCAGAGGTAGAGTCTCCTTTAACAATGAGCACTTTATCTCCGCCAAAATTATCGTACTTTTTTAAGTTATCAATAAAGATATCTGTAGAGCCTTGACCACCATTACTGTCACTGTTGAGATGTTGTTCTTCAAAAATATCTATAGCGTAAGAGTTCTCTAAAGTATCAATCATATTTCTAAGAAGAAGGAAGAAGCGCCCCATATAAACGCCAATTTCTGCAACGCCACCTTCTTTGTTCCAATCTACATTAAGAACTTTCATAAACTCTGGCAAAGTTCTAACTACCCATCCAGCAACTTTGGTAAAGCCATCATTAAGATACTTATCATAATGAGACTCAACTACCTCTTGTCCTATGCCCATAAAATCTAAGTTACTTTTTACTGTGGTGGCGTACTCTGAGGGCAAAGCCATTTTAGATAGTTTAGTAAATAACTCTTGACTTTCATCTTGACGTCCCACCCACCAAGCACATACAGCCTTTTCAAATGTTAAACAAAAATCTCCTGGGTAATCCACACCCATAGGAAGTGGTGCGTGATTGCCCGATAATCTATAGAGACCAGTCTCTGCATACGTATAAGCCTCTTGCCAATTCTTATTACGCTCACCATAGCGAGCAAGTAAGAACCACGCCTCTGGTCGTCCTGGCTGATATGCCGCTGCTTTTAAGAATAAGTTTTGCACTGTGGCTTGTCTATTCTTTTGGATTTCAAAACAGTTTGCAGATATCAATAACGAGGCATATACGTACTCAGGGTGAGTGTAATAGCCATACTCTGCAGTTCTTAAGTAGAAAGATATAGCCGATGCAGTCTGCCCAATAGATTTGTATTCTGTAGCAATATTAAAGCAGAGCACTGGATTAAAGGGGTCATTGCTTAACTCGGTAACTAACTCGTCTATGACTTTAAACATTAATCGCCTCTGCAATCATGCTATCTACTAGCGCTCCTGGAACCTGCAATACAAATGCAGCGTTATCAACGTAGCCAAAGGTTATCAGTAGGTCATCACCTAGTTGAGCAGCACCTGCAGCAAACTCTATCTGCCCATCTAAGAATGACCAAGATGATGGGGACATGCCTTCCAACACAAAAAATTCATTCCATACACACAATCTGTGTCGGTAGGTGGCATTCTTCTGTTTCATGTAATTACTAAATAAAACTACCTCATGGGTTATAGCAATATATTTATCGCCCCACTTAATGACTTGAGAACCACCACGTTGGTCAGAGTTAATGGCATTACCTTCTTTATGCGAGACCTGCTCACACGTAGGTTCTTTAGGATTAGCCTTAACTACCTCTGTAGGAGAGGTCCACTTAACGTACTGGAACTCTCTATCTAAAATTGGCATCCAGTTCTTCTCGCAATAAGAAGTTTCATCTATTGGGGCTGGAATTCTTACACGAGATACTTCTTTAGCAGTCCACTTCTTCTTATCAATCTTTAACTCTGATAGTTCCATACGACCTTGACCGTTAGTGGTGGTATCTCGTCTAACTCCTGTGGCGTAATACTTTCCGTCCCATTTAACAAGGCGTGCATCTTCTTCACCAACAAATGTCCAAATAGGTTTTACGTCTAATTTTGTTGTATCAATAAGTGTGTAGTTAATGATGTTTAAATCTTTATCAAGGCGGCAAAAATAATTAGCAGTTACTAGCCTTTGGTCTTCTTCTGGATGTAGATATGCCAGTGGACCCCAGACGCTAGGAAAGCGTTGGTCATTTTCGGCGTGGTATAGCGAGTAATTAATATGGCGCAAAATACAAAGAATATCGCCATCATCATCTATAAAAACAGATGGATTCATTAACCCAGTTCCACCAGTAACGGTTGCAGGGATAATGAGGGGCTTTAATTTTCCGCCTTGTTGTACCGATTGTTGTACCAGATTCATGGGGTGAGTCTAGCGGTAATTAAGCACCAATCAACATAAACTCAGAGAATGCTGCTCCAGCCGCAGGTGTAGACCATTGGACTCCTGAACCTGTAGATGAAAGAACTTGACCGCTAGTGCCAGTTGCAGCGCCTGCAGTTAGTGTTCCAGTAAGTGTAATGTTAGAAATTGTTGGGCCAGTACCAAATACAACTACACCAGTACCAGTCTCATCTGATAGAGCCGCAGCCAGTGCCGCAGAGTTACCGTAAGAGCCAGTAGCACCCGTTGTGCCTTGCGTACCTGTTGTACCCTGAGTTCCAGTAGCGCCTTGGCTTCCTGTAGTTCCCTGTGCGCCTGTAGTGCCTTGAGAGCCTGTCGTACCTTGAGTACCTTGACTTCCAGTAGTTCCCTGGGAACCTGTTGTTCCCTGGCTACCAGTGGTTCCTTGAGCACCTGTAGAACCCTGTGTACCAGTGGTTCCTTGGCTTCCAGTAGAACCTGTGGTTCCCTGTGAACCTGTAGTTCCTGTAGTTCCCTGTGAACCTGTAGAGCCTGTAGTTCCTTGTGAGCCTGTAGTACCTTGGCTACCAGTTGTACCTGTGGTTCCTTGAGTACCAGTGGTTCCCTGTGAACCAGTAGAACCCATATCACCAGTACGAGCAAATGTGATGATGATGTCATCAGTATTAGCAAGAGTTCCATTACCAGAGACGTAAGAACAACTAATGGTAAACCAACCAGTGTTATCTGTTACTGATGAGATTGTGTAAAGTTTAAATACAGTGGCATCGTACTTCTTAGATACACGGAAGTGACCCTTTATAGTTGATGTTGAACTACCAACTGTGTTTAAGAATGATGATATATCTGTTGCGGCATCATTACTAGAATCAATGTACATAGCAGTAGCAGATGTTGGAGTTGCATTGTTAAAGCGCAAATTTCCAGTACCTGGGTCAGATGCAGTTGTTGTAGTGCTGAAGGTGTAATCAAATGTAGCACCACCAAAGTTACCGTTTTGTCCTGTAGTGCCTTGAGTACCAGTAGTTCCCTGTGAGCCTGTAGTGCCTTGAGAGCCAGTAGTACCTTGAGCACCAGTTGTGCCCTGTGAGCCAGTTGTGCCTTGAGAACCAGTAGAACCTGTAGTGCCTTGAATACCTTGAGTTCCAGTGGTTCCTTGAGCACCAGTAGACCCTGTAGTGCCTTGGCTACCAGTTGTACCTTGGCTTCCAGTCGTACCTTGGGTTCCTTGAATTCCTTGGGTTCCTTGAGCACCAGTAGAGCCCTGGGAACCAGTAGTACCTTGAACTGTAGGTACAGATGTATCAATAGTATTTGAGCCTGAGTTGTAAGTAAATGAAATGTTGTTCTTTGAACCGCTGTTTAACGCAGTTGCAACACGTTGGTTTGTGAAGTACTTGTTAGTTACACCTTCTGAAAGGTCATCAGTTGTGTCTAAAGCAGCGCCAGTAATTAAGTTTTCAATAGCGGTTTGATTGAGGTAGTAAGGTATTGCAGACCAATGGGTAGTGCCACCAACACCAATCTTAAACTTTTTTGTGTCGGTTTCAAAACCAATCTCGCCTTCTGACAAGATTGGGTCTGAGGTACTCCACTGTGTAGCGGTTCCTCTACGTACTTGAATCTTTACTGTCACTGGAATGTACCTCCATCGTATGTATACTCAAAAGTGGTTAAAGTAGGTGTTCCACCATCTACGGCAGTCCCTGTGTAGGTAGAAGAAGGACTTCCACCATTTTCAGAGGCTACAGTTGGTACAAACTCAATCCACGAACCACCATTGTAAACGAACAGGCTTTGTGTATTCTCATTGAAATACACATCGCCCTTGTATCGTCCTGTTGGCTCTGAAGGAGTTGCCAGTACATTGATAGGTACCAGTGCTTTTTTGCTCATGGTTTATGCGTGTACCACAACTCGGTATGTCTCTCCTGAAACAGGAGCAACTGCGAATCCGATAGTTACTGTGTTAGTAGTAATGTACGTTACATCAGTAACAACTTCCATAGCGCTAGAAATTTCATAGACAGTCACTTGAATGTCTGTAGTTCCTAAGTTGTGGCTAAGAGTAAACTCTGTAGCAGAGTATGGAGATGCTGGTGTGATAGTAGTTGCATACTTGGTAACAACAACTGCTGTGTCAATCTTAAGACCGTTAGCAGACTTAGAGAGTCCAGAAGCGGTATCAAGTTTTGCGCTAAATGTTGAACCATTTAATTGAAGTCCATCACCAGCAAGGTATGTTCCAGCCCCTGAGAACTGTGTGAACGTTAACGCTGTAGTATCTAGTGTTATTGCATCATCTGTTGTAAGAACCCAACCAGTGTTTCCATTGGTTGTACCTTCTGATACGAAGGTAAACATTCCCGCTGTAACTTCTGCGCTTAGATTTGCGTCTGCTGCACGGTCTGGTGCTCCAGAAGCCTTAACAACATAAATGCCGTTTTCTGCGCCAGTTCCTTGATTCTTAACAAGAATTCTGTCTCCAGTAACAAGTGTTACTCCATCTACAACATCGCCGTTTTCAAACGATGATGCAAGAGTTCCAGCCACTGTAGTTGCTACACGAACTGATGCCTTAACATCTAGTCCACTTGCAGTTGCATCAACATAAGCCTTAGTAGCAATTGTTGTGGTATCAACTGTAAGTTCGCCACCACCTGAAAGTGATAGACCAGAACCTACGCTGAGGATGCCAGCGTTCTGTCCTTGGATACCTTGAACACCTTGGGAACCAGTGGTTCCTTGGGAACCAGTAGTTCCCTGTGAGCCTGTAGTTCCAGTTGTACCCTGCGTACCAGTAGTACCTTGAGAACCAGTGGTTCCTGTTGTACCTTGAGAACCAGTATTACCTGTGGTTCCCTGAGAACCAGTGGTACCAGTTGTACCTTGTGAACCTGTTGAACCAATTTCACCTTGGCTACCAGTTACACCTTGTGCACCTGTAGAGCCTTGAGCACCTGTAGTACCTTGGGAACCAATAATTCCCTGTGTACCTTGGCTACCTGTAGTGCCTTGGCTACCTGTAGTACCTTGGCTACCAGTGGTTCCTTGAGTTCCAGTAGTTCCCTGTGCACCAGTCGTACCTTGGCTTCCAGTTGTTCCTGTAGTACCTTGGGTTCCAGTAGTTCCTTGTGAACCTGTGGTTCCTTGGCTACCTGTTGTACCTTGTACACCAGCAATACCAACAGCACCATCTAAGTTGACAGACCATGATGAATAAGTTCCAGAACCAATGAACTTAACCTTATTAAAGATTAAAGTTCCAGCGCTATAAGAAGATACAATACCGTATTGAATATTGTTTACGTCATAGGCAACAACAATGTCTTGTCCTACAGAGTAATCTAAAACAATTGAAGCAGTAGTAATTGTTTGGCTACCGCTTGAGCCTAATGTAAATGATGTTGTAGAGGTAGAAGAGTATGTATCTCCAGCAAGACCGATTTCACCTTGGCTACCAGTTGTTCCCTGAGAACCTGTTGTACCTGTAGTTCCTTGAGTTCCTGTGGTTCCCTGAGAACCAGTAGTTCCTTGAGTTCCAGTAGTTCCCTGACTACCTGTAGTGCCTTGTGAGCCCGTTGTTCCTTGGCTACCAGTAGTTCCTGTTGTTCCTTGTGAACCAGTGTTACCTGTTGTTCCTTGAGTACCAGTTGTTCCTTGGGTACCAGTAGTACCAACTTCACCTTGCGCACCTTGCGCACCAATAGTTCCTTGTGAGCCTGTAGAGCCTGTATTTCCTTGTGAACCAACTGCACCTTGAGTACCAGTAGTACCTTGCGCTCCTGTAGTACCTTGGCTACCAGTAGTACCAGTAGTTCCTTGAGCACCTGTGGTTCCTTGGCTACCAGTTGTACCAGTTGTACCTTGGCTACCTGTAGAACCAGTAGTTCCTTGGCTACCAGTTGTACCTTGGCTACCAGTGGTTCCTTGGGTACCAGTGGTTCCCTGTGCACCAGTAGTACCTTGAGTACCTTGTGCTCCAGCAACACCAACTGCACCATCTAGGTTAACAGACCAAGATGAGTATGTTCCAGAACCAATAAATTTAACTTTTTCAAATACTAAAGTTCCAGCACTATATGAGGAAACAATACCGTACTGAATATTTGATACGTCGTATGCAACGACAATATCTTGACCTACTGAATAATCTAAAACAGTTGAGGCGGTAGTAATTGTTTGGCTACCACTTGCGCCTAATGTAAATGATGTTGTGGATGTAGAAGAATAAGTATCTCCTTGTCCACCTTGCGCACCTGTTGTTCCTTGCGCTCCAGTAGTACCTGTGGTTCCTTGGCTACCTGTTGTACCTGTTGTACCCTGAGAACCAGTAGTACCTGTAGTTCCTTGTGAACCAGTAGAACCTATAGCGCCTTGTGTACCTGTTGTACCTTGTGAGCCTGTAGTACCAGTTGTTCCTTGAGAACCTGTGGTTCCCTGTGAGCCTGTAGTACCTTGACTACCTGTAGTACCCTGCGCTCCGTCTGCACCAATGTAACCTGCAGTACCTTGCGCACCAGTGGTTCCTTGAGAACCTGTGGTTCCTTGTGAACCTGTGGTTCCTTGAGTTCCAATAGTTCCTTGTGAGCCTGTTGTTCCTTGAGAACCTGTGTTACCAGTATTTCCTTGTGTACCTGTTGTTCCCTGGCTACCTGTTGTTCCAGTAGTTCCTTGAGAACCAGTAGTACCTGTTGTGCCTTGAGAACCTGTTGCGCCTTGTGCACCCGTGCTTGTGTTAATCCAAGCAGTGCCATTCCATGAACGAAGATATCCAAGTGCTGTGTCAAAATAGATTTGACCAACGACTGGTGACGCGGGTGCTGAGGCTAAGTTTTGAACTCTTGCGTTTTGGAGTTCTAATTTATTTAAATCAATTGGGGTTAAAAACTTACGTGCCATTTATTTTATCTCCTTTAAGATAAATATGCTTTCCCTGAGAAAGCGGATGAGAAAGTGACCGTAAGTGAGACCGTATTAGTGTATGAAATTTCTCCCTCGTAAATGGTACCACCCGAATCTTGGACTGTAAGGTTAGGGTAAAAATTTAAATTATGATTTATTGTCCAAGTATTACTTGCCACTCCTTGGGTGTGGATATAGGCAACTCTGCCTACCGTAAAGTATTTGTTGGTAACACCTTCTGGTAAATCATCTGTGGTATCTAAAGCGGCTCCAGCAATAAGGTTTTCTACAGTTTGAAGGCTTACTCCAGTACCTTGAGAGCCTGTAGTACCTTGAACACCCTGAACACCTTGTGCACCACGTGCTCCACCTTGTCCAGGGACAACAATAATTCCTGTTGCGCCACAACTACAGGTTCCTACGCATCCGCAGGCCATTGAGTAATTAGATATTCTTGCCATTAGTCAGTCACCTGTCTTGTGCAAAATACTGCACCCCTTAAGTATGTTTGTTGGTAAGTTGGGTCAGCATCAAGTGTTGCTTGAATATCCCAAAAAGAACGTTCTGGAAGTGAGTTAGTTTGAGTTGGTGTTAGGGTAAGTTTTACTTTGTCAGTACTAATTAATTCCGTAGTAAATGTAGCAAGCACTGTTGGTGCACCATAATTTAGACGAATTTCTGAAGCAAAAGTGTAGTCATTAACATCAAATGGAAAATCAAAAGTTACTTCAAAAGAATCGCCTTCGTACATAACTAAATCGTATGTAGGTACATCTGATGGGGAAATTCCACTTCCATAACTTGGTCTTGGTATAAGTGCACGTTGAGGCATAGAACGGTCGTCAACTTCTTGTGGAAGATAAACTGGTACATAACGATTAGTAGTTTTAGATGTACGGCGCAATGTAAAGACATCAATCTTGTACATACCAATACCAAGCATTGAACAGAGTTCCTTGTATTGGGCTTTGCGTTCTTCAATCATCTGCATCAACTGACGATAACGTTCAGAACGAGGAATTTGAACCCCATCAGGAGCAGTAATATCAATATCAAAAGATGCATCTGTGGCTAGTGTGTAGAGAGCCAGGGTAGATGCGTAAACAACTACTGGGTATTCTTCAATGCCTGGAAGAGAAGAGTACGTATAACCACGACCGTAAGGGTCTGCATGGTTAGCAATGTGTTGTCCAAATGCTGTGTCTATAAACTGGCAAATTTCTGCATCAACAAAGTAACGAAAGTAAACTCCTGAAAACACTAGAACAGCGCCTGCTTCAGGGATATCGTCAAAAGTTACAAACCCTGTGAGTTCTTCAACAGTCGCAGTGGCAGAAGTATCTACGTTATCTACATAGACCAAAAGGGCCTGTCCATCAATTGGAGAGTATGGAACTAAGTAACGGTCAGTAATACCGTCTGCTATTACTTGATAGACAAAGGATTTACCTGTGTCGCCAATTTCAAAGCGAAGACGGTCTCCAAGACTCGTAAGTGTTGCCACGTTACCTCCGTAAATTTCCTGTCATATCATCCCGCATTATTTCAAAATTAAAAGGTCCAACCCCCATCTGGGAGGAGGGCGGGAACCAGATGAGGGTCGGACTACTGTAGACGTGCTAACTTTTTAGTTAGGACGCCAAATGTATCCAAGTTGTTCTAGATATGCTGCAAGACCTGATGGAACACGGTACTTAACACCTGCTTTAAAAGTGTAAGAGTTTCCGACTCCGTAAGTCATTTCTTCAATGTCTGTAATTGTGCGAATGACTACTGAGTCATTTGCAACTGTAACTCCGACATCTTCAATATCATCTAGTACAAGTGGAGTCTCTGGATTCTTCGGGTCGAAGATATCGTTCTCAAGACTCTCTGCCTCAATCTGCGCAGCAATAGAGATTTCATCTTTACGCTTGCGTAGTTCTGCTTGATTTGCTTTTGCTGCTTTTTCTGCTGCTAGACCAGTTGCATCTAGCGGACTTGTTGGTTTATTTGCCACGGTGTATTTCTCCTAAAATAGTTTGTTTAATTGTGATGATTGGGGGCCCAGGAAGGAGTAGGGCCCCCAAACATCTGTGTCTTAGTTTGTGTAAACCTTGACGATAGCCTGGTCGGTGATAACACCGAGACCCCAGATTGCGTACCATGCAAGAGCGTGCTCACGACCGAAGTCAAGAACGCCACCATCACGAAGTTCAACTGGGAGAGAGATTGCGTGACCGAATGCATTGTCACCAATCATGATTGATTCGTAAACATCAGCAGAGTTACCTGATGCTGCTGTTAGATAACCTGCTTCTGCAGTGTAATCTGCAGAGTTTGGGTTTCCGCCTGAACCTGGGTTGGTGTTAGACTTAACAGGAACAACACCTTGGTCTGCTGGAGCACCAACAAGAGTTGATGTTGTGTATGAACCTGATGCAGCCAACTTCTTAACCTGTGTTGTTTCGATGAATACTACGTCGTAAAGACGACCGATTTCACCTAGCATGAAGTTACCTGGAGCAGCGTACTTAGTTACTTCGATAAACTCTGGGTTTGAACGAAGGTCTCTTGATTGCTTTGGGTGTACGAACTGTACGTAAGTCTCACCTAAGCGAGGAATGTTCTTACCAGCAAGGGTAAGAGCAGCATCCTTGATTGCACCTGTTGTTAACTTGTGGTTACCATCAAGTGAAGCGATTGAAGTTCCGACTGAACCTTCATCGTAATTAGTAAATGCGCCGCCTGTGATGCCTGTACGGTCGTAACCGAAGACAGCAGAAGTTGCAGCAGAAAGTGTGTTGCGTGCCTGTACGTCTAGGTACTGTGCCATGTGGCGACCAAGAAGACGTGAAGCAGATGCCATAACATCATCGAATGATGCGTTAAGGAGTAGTTCAGAAACCGCTACTGCGTAGCCGTGTTCTGCAACTGTAATAGCAATCTGCTCTGCAGTAAGAGCATTCGTTGTCATACGAACACCTTCTGTTAGAGGAGATGGGTCTACAGCAAAGTTCTTGTAACGAAGGAAGTTCACACGAAGACCAGGTGCTACACCTAGTTCAGTCTTCTTAACTGCAAATTGTTCGAAACGAAGGATTGGCATTGCTTGGAACAAGATTTCCTTGCTCCAAATTGTTTGAATTGCTTGGTTCAAAGATGAGTTTGAACCTGAGTAAGCGGTAGGCGCTCCTGCGAGTTGCCCTGTACCTGTAATTGCACTTGCCATTGAGGTCAAGTCCTTTCATTAGTTGTTTGGGGGGGATTAACTAAACAGTCCCTGACCACGGTTGCTGGCTGCAGTGCCAAGTAATTTGGCTCTTTGTTTCGAGTATTCTGCCAATGACATATCCCTGATTGACTCAGGTGAGTACGATTGTTGTTCCGAATTGTTATCGAGGGGTCCTGATGCTGGAGCCGTTACACGTGCTCCAACCATTGATTGCTTTGCATTAGCAGTTGCCTGCTGGACATCTTGCATAATTCCTGCAGACTTGTCCTTGAGCGTTGCAATGCTTTGCTCAATTTCTTCTTGCGTATTACCATTAACAAGGTCAATGAGTTGAGGGACAATAGTGTCACGCTCTTGCTCAATACGTTGTGAACGGTAAGACATCAAATCTTGGAACTGACGTTCTCTTTCAAGGAGGGCAAAAGCCTTTTCTCTCTCAAGACGTTCAGCATCTAATTGAGACTGAAATTCTTGCTCCTTCTTAGAAAGGAGTTCCTTAAAAGTTAGTTCTTGTTCTTCTTCTTGCTTCTTCTTTGCAGCACGTTCAGCATTTTTAGCATTACGCTCTGCTTCACGTTGCTCTTCTTTAGAAGCAAGGTCTTCTGCAAGTGCTTTAGCCTTCGCTAGTTCTTCTTGCATTTTTTCCATTTGAGGATACAACTTCTGCTTCTCCTGTGCACGAGCCTTTGCTAGGTCATCGGCAGTAAAAGACTGCATGGTTGGTTCACTCGTTTCTGAAACTTCAACAACTGCTGGAGTCTCTATTACTTGATTTTCATCCATTATGTTCACTTATCTTTCTTATGTCGTTGTCCGAATGCCTTACGGCGTGCCACTTGGTTTTAATGAGATAATTGCATTACATTTTAACGCATTTGTCTCATTATATTCTGATAATTATCAGAAATCTTTATTCTTTGTCTACTGCTCTCCTTTGTGGAATTTTAGTTCCATAAGCATCAGTGACAAGTTTGTTTCGTATTTCTGCTTCAGCCATCTTTTCCATGCCTGCCATTTCTTGGTTTGCAGGGTTTTCCATGTTGTCCTTAGTTTCTGGACCAGACATGCCGTCTCCTAGAACATCTCCGTCACCCATAGGTGTTGGTTCCATTGGGATTGCAGAGTTTCCATCAGGTCCTGGCATCATGCCAGTCATATCCATAATGGCCTTTTGAATTTGAATCTTTACAAGTTGAAGAGCACCGTCTGCTTGTGCATCAGACATAAGTTCATCACGAATTTCGTTTAACTTCTCTTCTGGGAATTCTTCGCCAAGTTGACGCAATGCGCCTTCTTTAGACTCAAGACCCATTCCAAGTTTAGTTTGAATTTCATTCAAAACAATTAACTTGTCTAGAGGAAGTGGTTGAGGGAACTGTGCATAGTTTTGATATGAAATAGGGTCATTAGGGTCAAGTTGTGGGTACTGACCTTCTTTAATAGGTCCATCTATATCTGGATTGTAAGTCATTGTTTCTGGTTCTTTGAAGAACAATGTACGAAGAGCAAGTTCGTTAATTTTTTCTAAACCTTTGCCGTACTGCGAAGTTTTTTGTGCCCAACGGTTCATCAATGGCTGGTACTGAATAGAAAGTGCAACGCCAGATGTATTGGAGATAGGTTGAACTTGACCCAGTGCGGTTTCTGGGATGTTCATGATTTCGTGCATAGAACGCTTCAAGAGTTCAAGGTATGAAAGCGCACCTTGAATTCCTGCAGCACCTCCCTCAAGGTTGAAGACTTGAGCATCTTTTGGAAGACCGCCCCAAACCTTCTTAGCACCCTTTTCAAGATTAGAGGCTTTTGCACCAACAATAACTGTCACAGGGGAAGCGTGATAGTTAATGATGTCTGCAATGTCAGTTGATATTTCATTGTAGGAGCGGTTTAGTGTGATGATGTCGTGTGCGTCTGCGAGACCCCACGGTGAACCTGAAACAGGAACATTAGGTATGTGCACCACTGGAATAAGTCCTAGTGGATTTGGACGAGAGTCAATCAATTCATCATTGATGTACTCTTCAATTGTGTCGTCCGTAAGAATTTCAGTGTAAGTAAATACTTGGCGTGTACCTTCTAGGGATGTACCCCAGAAACGATACTTCTGCTTAAAGCGAAGAAGGCGTGTTCTATCGTGTGGGTGGAATTCAGGAAAACAAAAAGAAGAGTTCATTGGAAGAAGACGAACACGACCTGGATGATTTGCTCCTGATGAATCTTTCCATGCTTCTTCGTATGCAATTTTTACAAATACATCTCCAGTAATTCCACCTTGTTGTGCCATTTCAAGAAGTACACGCATTTTGTCGTTGTCTACTTCCCAAATACGCTCTAAGCGGTCTGGAACAATTGCTTCTGTTGCTTTAGGGGAACGATAATGAATACCCTTACCAAATACAAAGCGTGCTAAAAAGTCATTAAATGCACGGTAGTAATTAACTGTAAGTTGCATTTCGCCAGACTCACGGCGATAACCCCAGTGGTGACCAAGATACATTGCCCAGTTAAGTGAGTAGCGATTAAGGCGTGGACCATGTACTTCAAATTCTTCGTCAGCAAGTTCAACTAAACCAAGTGGTGAAACCGAAATGGTTAAGTCTGATGATGCAGCCCTGTATGACGGAGGACTAAAGTCCATAAATGACATTACTTCTTGCCTTTATCCTTCTTTGAAGACTTCTTTTCTGTCTTATCTTTATCAATCTTACTTCTTTTTTCTAATTTTTCTCTTTCGTGTTTCTTTTTTGCAATACCCATTTTGCGGTCTGCTTCTGTGGTTTCAATGAAGCGACCACCATGTTCTACATAAGTCTTATGAACCCAGTGCGATGCACCTGGGTTTGGATAGTTAGAGTACTTTGCCTTTGCTTGCGCAACAATCATTGCCCACATCTTAGGGTTGGCAGGTTTACTCGCCATACTATCTCCTCTCTATAACCCGATAAACCCCCACACTAGTGTGGGGGTTATCAGATGTCTGTCTTAACTTAGTCGTTTACGACTGTTGCGGAAGTACGCTGTGTGCGTCCGCCTGAACGAACAACTGTCTCAATTGTCTGAGCAGCGTAGTCGTTGTGAGTTCCGTGTGCGAACTCGCCCAAGAATGTTGGTGCTTCTACCCATGCAGCAGAACCCACGTGGGCACGCTCTGCAAGAGTTTCAGCAGCAGGCTTCTCAAATACGTTTGCGTTACGGTTAGGACGTCCTGCTGCAGGCATGTAACCCTGCATCATGCCCTTTTGGAAATCGGTTGGGACATCTGTGTCTGTTGCGATTCCTTCTTCAAAACGAAGTGGACCACGACGTGTTGCATTGTCAGCGCCCTTTAGTTCGTAGTTCTGGGGTGCACGCTCTGGAAATTGAGGTGCTGGTGAGATACTCATGTTTACTCCTTAAGGATAAATAGGAAGGCCATTCCAGGTAATAGTTTCCTACCTTTTGACCGTCTTGTGTTGTTTAACTAGAAAAAAGGATTAGAAGAAGCCACTACTTCTGGCATAACTAAAGACTCAGTTAAACAGCAGGCTATTGATAAAGAATCTACAAAGTCATCGTGAGCATAGGCTTCATCAGGTGCGGCTACAAGAAAGTTAGGTCCTTTGTACTGTACTTCTGCATCTGTCATTTGTTGTACAAATCGCTTCCACGTACGCAATCTACGTGTTTTTGCGTGGGCAGGCCAAGAAATCATTTCTCTTTGAATTAAAGCCTGTAAATGTTTCCAACGTTTTGACTGTTCGGAAGGCGAAGATGTAAGAGCAGTTACTTCGGCTCTAGGGATAAGAAGTTTTAAACGTTGGGCAACTGCATCACCTACACCGTTAGCATCTACTCCAATTGCAAGAACATCATAGTTTTCTAAAAAATTTACTATTTGGAAGTACTGTTCTTCCCAATCGTCTCCCTGTATTTCAAGCCAGTTAAGAACACGGTGCTCAAAGTAGCCAAACTCATCAGGACGGTCCCAATCAACCCACACCACAGTTACAACTGTACTGTCAGTTTTACGGGCAGGGTCAATACCAACAACTACTGGTGTCTTATGCCAAGACTTTACTAACTCAGAAGACGTGTCACCTAACTTATCCATAACATTGGATGTAACAAACATTCCTCGTTCAAGAAGCCATTTACAACAGTAAGACATTTGGAACTCATCTGAGTCTTCACCAATACGAAGCATTTCTTTTCTAATGAACTTTTCGTAGTTGGCGTTAAACTTTGAAACTTCTTTCCAGTCCCATTGAAAATGATTTTGACGTGAACCACGACCTGTTTGACGTCGTTTGTTTAGTTGGATAGCACGATAAAAGTTGTTTTTACTTGTTGTAGGAGTTCCTGTCTTAACCATTGTTCCTGCGTAGTATGCAAGCATTGGAGAAATTGATTTAGATACTACAAAGTCATCTGCTTCTTGGCACTCATCAATGACAATCAAATGGAAAGATTTAGATTCAATTTTTGCACGAGGATTTGCAGTCATCATCGTAATAGTTGAACCAGATTTTTTAAGACGAATCTGACGTGTAACTCCACCCACACGTGCAGCAGAGTCATCAATTTCAGGGTCACCAAGAATTTCAACTGCACGCTCAGAGGTAAGTCGTGTAACAGCACGGCTAAACAAGGTTTCTACCTGTGACTCAGTAGGTGCAAATAACCCTACCCACAGACCATCTTTAAACTTTCCAAGCAAATCTGGATATAATTTTGCAAGACGTGGAAGTAGAACCATCAATGTGGCTACTGTATCCGCAACCGTTTCTGACTTACCTGACTGACGTGAAGCAAGTGCGGTTATTTCTTCACCATCATTAATAATTACTGATTCAATAATTCTGCGTGCTAAAGGTTTTTGATATGCGTGAAGGTCATGTCCTACAAGCACTTTAAGAAAATCTAAAATTTTATCAATTAGTTTTTCAACAAACTGTTGTGAAAGTTCGTCTAGTTCTTCGATGATTTCTTCGGGGGCTAAGTTCTCTTCGTTTAAATAGAACTCAGGATTAATTTCCTCAAACTTATCGTCATCATAGGTATTCATTTGACTCCGTAAATAGCGAGACCCACTTGCGTGGGCCATCGCCTGACCAAGAGAGAGGTAAAGCAAGCAAAGCGTAACACATTAAGCACGACGTCTCAACTCTTTAGCGATTTCGTAAAAGGCTTCTGCACCCATTACTACCTCATCTAACATTTCTTCAGTCGGACTCTTTTGCCAAGCGGTAATACACTTGCCAATCGTGAACATTGAATGTTCCATCCACTGAATCAAGTCGGGCGTAGATATCTTCGACACTCTCTTCTGAATCCGTGTTTGGGGCTGGTGTCCATCCTGCTTCTTCCGTAAAATCCTCATACGTCACTTCCCGTGTTTCTAGTGCTACAGATAATGCTTCTTCTTCGGTTTTTAGACCAGTCCAACGACCACACACTAGTGCTTTGAACTTAGGTAATCTTAGTATAAAAGGTTTAGAAGTTCTAAATGGTTCTTCAATCTCTTGAGTCCAACCACGAACAACTACTTTGCTGCCCCATTCATAGGGAAATTTAGTTACTTGAACGAATACTGGACCGATGTTATGCACCTTTGGCATTTGTTACCTTTTCTTAGACGCCGCCTTTTGAGCCGCAGTTTTATACGTTGTTTTGTTCTGTCCCTTACCTTTACCCTTTAAGTGTATCTGAGCACCACGGGAGAAACGATAGTACGCTTCTCTAGCAGACTGGGAGATATTAGATTCATCTGCTGGGCCACGTGGTTTAAAGTCAAGCATACGGTAAATAACTGCACCTTTAGAACGGTTAGACTTAAATGCTGCCCACTCGTTTTCGTCTACTTCATAGTAGTTATAAAACGTTCCATCACGGAAAACTACAGTTAACTTTTCTTCATCTGCATCATAACCAGCCGCTACTGTACGTGGGCGTTCTGGGTTTGTTGTAGATGTTGGAACCACAGTCAATGGTGCTGGAGAATCGTCTTCTTCGTTCTGAGGTCCAAAATAACCAGGAACGCTTTCGTCTCCTGTGAGAGGGTTGTACTCAACAAACTGACGACCATAAGAAGTATCCATAGAACTTGGTAACCCAGCCAAGTTATTGTACTCAGTTCGTTCATTATCAAACAAAAAGTAATCTAAGCCCTGCGAATCATCTTCCATGCGGTTACGCATGTTCCTGAACTCTGCTGTAGATGCTGTTGTTGGAGCACCCGTAAATTCTTGCCCAAATACTTGGCGACTTAAATCACCCATTAACTCTTGAGCAGACGGCATAGAGCGTCGTTTACCACGACTACTCTTGCCGCCTGCTACACGAGCCATACTACTTACTTATGCCCAAGAAGTAATTGTAATTGCACTGTTCTTTGTCTTGCTGTTTGCACCTGGAGCAACTGATTGAGTTTTTACAGTTGTTGTTGCACCAGTCAAACCAGCAACTGTAAGTCCTGATGTTGACAGGGTTCCTGAAGTTGTAGTTGTAAATGAAACAGTGTTTGTAGCAACTGCTGTAACTGTCCAAGTACCATTAAGGTCAGTATCTGGTGATGCAAGTGTTGCAACTGTAATCTTTGTTCCAACTGGATATTTAGCACCAGCACCTGAAGAGGTGATTGTTGCTGTTGTACCTGTACGTGCCACTGCTGTGATTGTTGAAGCAGTGTTTGTTACACCAGTTGTGTTAGTGATACTGCCTGCAAGATAACCATCATCTTTTAGAGCATCAACTGCTTGTGTAGCGGTGTAGCCAAGTACATTTGGAGTTTTAATATAAGCAACGCCAGCAATTTCTTCTCCTGGGTCATTTGCTGTAAAGAGTGGATAACCATTCCATCCTGATAATGCAATGTCATGAATTGAAGCATCTGGGTCAAGACGACCAGGGGTTCCAACTACTCCTACAGCATTTGGACGGTCATCATTTGGTTGCATAGGCATATTTCCCCACACAAAATCTACTGCTAATTGCCCACTTGTATCTAGCAAGTTTCCTACGTTATTTACTGCCATGTGATTTCTGCTTTCTCTAGAGAAGTGTTAATTTCCCCATGCGCTTAGGGGAACCTTACGTGTAAGTATCCAAGAATATTGACTATATGTCAGGGTTTAGTCGCCACACTCGTGGTTGTCTAATTCATCTTGTAAAAGAACTTCTTCGCATTCTTTACACTTAAAGAACCGAACATCATCTAACCCAGCATGTAAAGAATCTGAATGATGTTCTTCTACAGCCATTTCTGGCTTGGCTAAAACTTCAGGAGGAAAAGGACCTCTAGGGGTATGTGCAGAACTTGGGACTGAATGACCTTGGATAGCAAACTTACGAATCAGAGTCATTTTTTGTTGCGGGTTTCTTAGTCGAGTTTTTTGACGGTGTTGTAGTCGGTGTTGGTTCTGCCTCAAGTACAGGTTCATCAGGTGTACTTAAAATCTTTTTAAAGCCTTCTTCAAGTACAGACTTTAAGGCTTCAGTCGTCTTTAGTAATCCAGCCTTTTTTGCTTGCTCTAAAAACTTTGGCAAGTGGTTGTTGCAATACAAAATTTGTGCACCCTCAGTAATTTGGTAAATATAAAAAGCGTCTTTTGTACAGTTAGCGCATTTCATTAACAGTCCCACTTCCTTAGTGCCAGTGCTTTTCTAGTTGGTTTACCGTTGCGTTCCATTGGTCCTTCCATTCCGCCCATACGTGCGCAGAATGATTTACGACGTGATGCGTCTTTTGGAGAACGTGCCGCTCTTTCTCTGGAAACAGGTGCTTTTAAATTAGAACCAGGGTGTTCTCTTTCGTAAGATTTACGACCTGTTTCATTAAGGCCGCCTTTTTTGTTCTTACCTTCTTTACGTTGCCATGCTGCACTTGCCATTACCACATCACCCCATGACTAAACTGAGTTGGACTAAGAATCGGTGCTCCACCAGTCATTGGGCCAGGAGTACTCATACGTGATTCTAGCCAATATCCTGGAGGTTGCATCCCAAAGTTACGAACAATTTGTCCGTGAGTAACAACAGAAGGTGGAATTGTTTCAAAAGAAACACCCTTAGTAAATTCCTGATGTGAAACAGTGTCCTCGTTAAGCGCCGCAGACATAGTTTATTTCTTTTTCTTTGGAGCAGCCTTTTTTGCTGTTGCTTTCTTTGTAGCAATAGGCTCTTGTGGATAATCTTTGTATCCTGAAATTTTCTTTGTTACAGGGTCACGATGTGCATACTTCTGTGTTTTTGCAGCAACAGCAGGTGATGCAGGCGCTGCGGGAGTTCCAGCAGTTGCAATGTTAATTGGCATACCCACAAGTTGAGGACCTCGTTGTTTTGCTGGTGCAACCTTTGGAGCACGAACTTTTGCTGCCTTACGTGTGTAATCAAGTTTGGTATCACCAAATCCCATGCTTACTGGTGTACCGCCTTCTGCGTGCTTGTTTACTGCATCAAAAAAATGAGTGTTACGTCCGTGTGCACGGTCTGCTGCATCTTGCCCAAGTACATGATTAACAACTGCCATGTTAACTTCATGACCATGTTCATTT
>Ga0209188_1000707_pt1 | contig 30719 bp, 24 predicted proteins | sample C_130625_EF_Meta_FD_187307 | JGI IMG/M metagenome (GOLD analysis project Ga0209188, IMG submission 187307) | Freshwater microbial communities from Lake Croche, Canada to study carbon cycling - C_130625_EF_MetaG (SPAdes) (version 2) | ecosystem: Environmental > Aquatic > Freshwater > Lake...
CCAGTTCTTGGTCGCCGTCTACGGGGGCTATTTCGGTGCCGGGATCGGGATCCTCATGCTCGCGGTCCTCGGGTGTCTCGGGCTGGGGGACATCCACCGCATCAACGCCTTGAAGAATGTCCTCGCCACGGCGGTCAACGGCACCACTGCCGTCATGTTCATCGGCGCTTCGATCCTGCCCGGGGGCCCTGGGGCGGGCGCGGCAGGGGCGGGGGTCGTTTCCTGGCCCCACGCCCTCGTGATGGCCCTGGCATCGGTCGCCGGCGGGTTTGTCGGCGTGCGGCTGACGCGACGGATGCCGGCGGCGCTCGTGCGCCGGATGGTGGCCCTGATCGGTTTCGGTCTGGCGGGCTATTATTTCCTCCGCGGCTGATGACCTACGTCGAAACAGGCGGTCGATGCTCGTCGAAGCGGATCAACTCACGAAGCGATACGGCACGTTCACGGCGCTCGACGGCTGCTCGCTTGCCGTCAGTCCGGGGGAGGTGTTCGGGCTCCTCGGCCCCAACGGCGCCGGGAAGACGACCTTCCTCCGCCTCCTCCTCGGCTTCATTCACCCCACCTCCGGAACGGCCCGGGTGGCTGGGCACGATTGCGTCCGCGATTCGCTCGCCGTGCGGACCGCGACCGCCTACCTCCCCGGTGAAGCCCGCCTCTTCCGGAGGATGTCGGGGCATGCCGTCCTCGACTTCTTTGCCGGTCTGCGACGCGAATGCCGCCGTGACGAGGCCACGAAGATTGCCCGCCGTCTCGATCTCGACTGCTCCCGGCAGGTGGCGCGGATGAGCACCGGAATGCGCCAGAAACTCGCCCTCGCCGTCGTCATGGCCACCGAGGCGACCCTCGTGATCCTCGACGAACCGACGGCGAACCTCGATCCGACCGCCCGGGCGGTCGTGCTCGATCTCGTCCGCGAGGCTCGGGCAGCCGGGCGGACGGTGATGTTTTCGTCGCATGTCCTTTCCGAGGTCGAGGCAACTTGCGACCGCGTCGCGATCCTCCGTGCGGGGCGGGTTGTCCACGAGCAGTCGATCGCGCATCTCCGCCGCCATCACCGCATCACCGCCCGGCTCGAGGGGGCTCTTGGAGAGGTGCCGGCTGAGCTCCGCGAGCACGTCACCATGAGCCGTGACCGTGACGGCAACGTCATCCTCGAGACGGCTGATTCGTTGCGGCCGCTGCTCGGTTGGCTCTCGACGCTCCCCCTCGGGGAGGTTCGTGTCGATCCCGTGGGGCTCGACGGGGTTTACGACCGTTTCCATCGTCATGGGTGACCGCGTGTGGAATACCGCCATCTGGAACAAGACTTGGGGTGATCAACGCGGGTTGGTCCTGGCGCTGGTGGCGCTGTGGGGCGTGTTCCCCTGGTTGTTTCTCTGGCTGTCGTCGCAGATCCAGATGAACGCGTTCCAAGACGTGCTCCTCCAGGCGATCCCCAAAGACTGGCAGCGGCTTTCCGGTGTTCCCTTCTCCGACGTGGCGACCCACGCCGGCCGGGTGGCGCTGGCTTTCGTCGATCCGGTTGTGGTGCTGGCGGCAACGGTTTGGGGCATCACCCGGGGGAGCGACGCCGTCTCAGGGCAACTCGAACGGGGCACGATGGAGATGCTCCTCGCGCAGCCGGTGCGGCGCCAAGCGGTGTGGGTGACGCAGGCGCTGGCCACGACCGCAGCGTCGGCCACCCTCTGCGGCGTGCTGGCGCTGTCGGTGTGTGGCGCGGTGGCCTTCGGGCCGTGGGCCGGAAAGGTCGAGCCTCAGCGGTTTTTGCTCCCCGTGGCCAACGTCTTCGGCCTGATGGTGTGCCTCGCCGGGATCTCGGCCTGCCTGTCGGCGGCCGACACCTACCGGTGGCGGACGATCGGCTCGATGTGCGGCTTCTACGTCTTCTCGTTGCTGGCGAAACTCGTCGGCCGGATGAGCGGCACGTTTGGCTGGGTGGGCTATCTCTCGTTCCTCAACGCCTACGAGCCGCAGCGCCTCGTCGGGGATCCGGGGGTGAGTTGGGCGAATCTCCTGGCCTATGACGGGATTCTCCTCGGCCTCGGCTGCATCGCCTACGCCATCGGCGGCGTGATCTTCTGTCGCCGCGACCTTCCGGCCCCGCTGTGAATCGCCCCGGAAGGGGCGTGTCGCCGGGCGGTTTCCCCCCTCCCACGATCCGTCTGGCCTCGGGGACCGCGCCCGTCGCATACTGGATGGGTGGGGATGCCGTTTGGTCCGGCCCCCGTTGGCCCCTCGAGGATGCGACTCGATGAACCTGTCCCTGCGTTCCTGCCAGCGTCTGCCCGCCGCACCGCGGCACTCGGATCTCTTCCTCCGGGGGATGAGTCTTCTGGCCGGGGCCTCGATCACCCTTCTCCCCGCCGCATCCCTCGCTCTGCAAGCCCAGGAACCGGCCGTGGAGAACACCCCGGCTGAGGCGCCGGGACAGGATGATCTCGATGCGGCCGTCGACGCCAAACTGGCCGCCCACTCGCTCGATGATTTTGAGAAGGTGCTCGGGCTTGTCCGTTCCGCGCTTCGCAAGGGCCTCGACGAGGCATCGCGGGGCTTCGCCAATGACCTCTACACCGGGACGCTCGTCGACCGGGCAGCGATGCTCACCGAGGCGCTGTTCGGCGGGGCGCCGGGGGCGCAGCAGCAGTGGGAGCGGATGCGGGCCTACGCGCTGCGTGATCTCGGGGAGGTAGCGCAGCGAGACGACACGCTCGCCGCCGCGCAGGTGATGATCGCCCGCCTCGAGGCCCTGCCTGGTGGCGACCGGCAGCGTGCCCTGACCGCCGCCCGCAAGGCGGTCGAACTCGGCGGCGACGATCCCTTGCAGACGGCCCAGGCGCATGTCGTGCTTGGCAATCTCTCCGAAGACGATCCCCAGGCCCGCCGGGCCGAATACGACAAGGCCGTGGAACTCGCCCCCAGGGATGTCGATGTCCGCCGCACCCGCGGGCTGTTTCTCATGATGGAAGGGGATCAGGATGCGGCCCTGGCAGACTTCGACATCGCGGTCGAGGAGGATCCCGACGACGTCCGGACCCGCGAGATGCGCGGGCTGTCGTTGCTCATGGCGAAGCGGACCGACGACGCCCTGAAGAACTTCGACGACGCTCTCGAAGTCGCCCCTGATTCGGCCGACATCCTCTTCCAGCGCGGGCGCGTGTTCGCGTCGCAGGGGAACTTCGAACGGGCGATGGCCGACCTCGACCGAGCGATCACCGCGGTGCCCGAAGCCGTTGAGCCCCGCGTGCTGCGGGCCAGATTGCGCCAGCAGGCCGGCGACACCGAAGATGCCCTCGAGGACATCGAATGGGTGCTCGAGCGCAACCCCGATCATCCGGCGGCCCTCGAACTCCGTGGCCTGCTCGCGGCGGACAAGGGAGACTACCCGTCTGCCATTGCCGACTTCCGCCGGCTCGTCCGGCAGAATCCCGATGACGCGGTCGTCGTCGGGCAACTGGGGTTTCTCTATCTCGCCGCCAAGGAGCCGCGCGAGGCAATTCGCCGCTTCAGCCGGGCGCTGGAGATCGACCCGGAGCAATTCCTTTCCCGCCGGGGACGGGGGGATGCAGCGATTTCCGTGGGCGATCACCCCGCGGCGATCGCCGATCTCGAGAAGGCCATGGAACTGCAGCCGGACAACGACACGGTTCTCAACAATCTCGCCTGGGTGCTCGCCACGAGTCCTGACGATGCCGTCCGCGATGGCAAACGCGCCATCGGAATTGCCGAGAAAGCCTGCGAGCTGACCGAATGGAAGCAGCCGCACATCATCAGCACGCTCGCCGCCGCCCATGCCGAAGCGGGGGACTTCGATGAGGCCCGCAAATACAGCCGGCAGGCTGTCGAGGGGAGCGACGAGGCCACCGAAGTTCACGGCCAGCTGAAGAAAGAACTGGAAAGCTACGAGGCTGGCAAGCCGTGGCGGGAACGGCAGTCAACGGAGGAAGGGAACGCAGGATCCGCCCCAGCCGCCAACCAGGAGGAGGGGCCCGATTCGCAGGGAACTGACGCGCCGCCAAAGCCGGCCTCTGGGGCGAAGCCCGGTGCCCGGCGCCCGTTCGACGACGACTGACAGACCGCGGTGGCCGGTGAATCAAGGGACGCGGGGTGGGGCGGCTTTCGCGCTCGCTGTCTTCGCCGTCTTCGCTGTCTGTTCTAGGGCCTCGAGGCGTTTGGTGGCCGTTCGGGCGCCGTCGATGTTGCCGGCCCGCTGCCACGCCCGGATGGAGAGCCCCTGGGCGAGGAGGGCTTGGTCGAAACTACGGTCGATCTCGGCGCGGGTCGCGATCCCTTCCGCCGCCACGGCGAGTTCGGAGGCCCGCCCCGGGTCGAGGGCCCGGAGGGGGATCTCGAGGAGCGCACGGTATTCGACGTTGAGGGCGTCGAAGTCGAACTCGGACGAGGCGATCCGCACCGCCCTCCCGATGATCCGCGGGCTCCCCGCAGAGATCGCCAGCTTTCGGGCCTCATCGAGAATCACCCACTTCACCGCCGAGTCGGATTCATCGGTGGCCTCGGCCAAGAGAGCCTCGGCCACGAGCAACGTGGCTGATGCTGTCCGGGCGCGGTCCGCTGGGTTGCCATAGCGCTGCCGGAACGTCGCTCGGGCATCGACAAGGGCCCGTTGCGACGGGACCGCTCCCCCGCGACTCGATGGCGCGAGTGACTGCATCCGCGGTCGTTCCGGCCGAGAGGTTGCCCCCTCGTCATCCTCCGAGGACGGAGGGGTTGCCCTGACGGCCTGTCGGCCGGTGATGTCGAACGGTGGCAGCCCTGCCGACATCCCGAGCATGCCGAGCATGACCAACCGTTGGGCGGCGAAGCGTGTCAACGATTGGGGTAGAAGTGGGATGTGTTTTGGAAGGTGGCGCTGTGACCGGTGGCCCGGATCGTGTTGTACATCTGTCCGCCGCCGCGTTGCATCGTCCGCACCTGCCCCTGGACTCCATTGAGTTGCCGTCCGAAGGTCTGCTGCTGGCGGACCTGCGCGGCTTGGAGTTGCTGGGGGCGGATGATGTTCTGGAGAGCCCCCAAGGCGCCGCCGGTGTTGGGGTTGTCTCCCTGGAAGCCGAGGGCGGTGTAGGGGCTCAAACCCTTGCGCCCCTGATAATCTGAAAACGGCGTCCGTCCCTGTTGGGCCGCGGCGGTCGACGCGAAGGTGCCGACCAACAGCAGCGTTGTGACAGGCAATGCCATCCGCCAGGCCATCGTCAACGTCTTGCAGTGGAGCATGGGGGCAGCTTCCGGGCAGGGGGGAGTACGGGTCAGAACCATTCTACGTCTCAGACACACGATTGCACGGTCTCGGGAGTGAGGCTCGGTGGAGCGGGGCCGTTTCAGCGGCGGGGCGTGGCATTCGGGACAGCCACTTCGGTGTCGATCCCCCAGCGTTCCGCAAGTTCGGCTCCACGGAAGGCGAGGATCGTGTCCATGACCGTCCGGACGGCGAGTTTCGCCAGCGGCTTGTCGTGGATCCAGGCGGCGAAGGCCTCGCCGTGGGCGGCGTAGGCGTCACGCACCCAGATGGGGGCTTCGGTCAGCAACCAAGCCCGGAAGAGGAGCCAGTTGGGGTTTTCCTCGCCGTACACCTCGCGGGCAACCCAGCACACACCACCGAAACCGAAGTTGGCACCACGCTGGAACGTGTAGACCGTCTGGGCACCGAGGAGCGTCGACCCCATGATCTGCTCGAAGGGCGCCGTGACCTTCTCGATGACGGTGTTGAAGGCGATCCACGGATCCTGGGCGATGAACACGCGGTCGCCGGGGAGGAGCTGGTAGTTGGTCGCCGTGGCGCCGCCCCTCATGATCGCGTCGATGTCGACCGGGAGGACCTGGTCGCAGCCGATCCCTGACGGCGCCGGCCGGGCGATCCAAATCTCCTTGCTCGAGAGTTTCGAGAGGCCGTTGATCTGGGCGATGGCGTCGAGGACCGTCTCGTTTCCGGTGACGGGAAACTTGGCGACGTTGTCCCCCTGGCCTGCGCCCTCGGTGATCACGTAGTAGACCTTCGAGTTGTAGCTGAAGACGTCGACGCTCACGAGCGGCGCGTCGAGGAACTTGTCGAGTTGCGTCTCGATCGCCTCCTTTGCCTCGGCGAGCGTCAAGCCGGTGACGTACACGCTGCCGTACGTCCCGAGATTCACCGTGCCGTCCGGGCCGACGAGATGCTCCCCCGACACCTGCTGCTGGCCGGCTGCCTGCGCGAGCGTGAGCGAAACCTGCGGTTCGCGCAGCACCCGCTTGAGATGGCGGAAGACGGCGTCTTGGGCCTCGTCGAGCGACTTGCCGCCAACCGCGACCTTGCCGTACGACGGCCCGAGATCGAGGAGACCGCCCGGCTCGACGGTGTAGAGGCCGTTGATCGGTTGCTCGAGGAGCGTCCCCTCGACGATCACCTGGAGCGAATCGAACGACTGGATGCGGAACGGCGGCTTTGGCACGATCCGCAACGCATCGATGAGGAGGATGTCTGGCGGTTCGATGACGTACGGCGGCAGCGACACCTTCGCCAGTTCCTTGGCGGGCATCTTGGCCGGATCGCCCTCGCAGTTGGCCTTGAGCGTGGCTTCATGGGAGGCGGTCCGCTGCGGCCGGCCATAGATGTTGCAGCCGACACCGGTGACGACCAGCAGTGTTGCCACGAGGAGACGCAGCGCCACGGAGTGGGCCGAGCGGGGCCGCGGTGGGTATCCCGTGACGACGTCGTTGATGGGATTGCAGTCTCGGGGCATGCCTCACTCCTTGCCTGCCGGTAAACTCGGCGTCCTCGGAATCATCGGCAGCCAAGGCTGGCAGACTTTGCCGATTCTGCCGGTTTTGCCGGCGGTAACTCGGCTCCCGCCGGAGCGCACGGTCCGCGGGATTGCTGCAGACGCCCCCGCAATCCCCCCATTTGTTGTCTCTCCGCGGATCTCCCCCTACCTTCTGTTGGTCGCGGTTGGGCACTCTCCGCCCGATCGCCTCAAGATCCCCGGCTTCCCATGTCGCCAGACTCCACCCCCGTCACCCCTGCTTCGCACAGTACCGGGGGAATGTGGCTGCGGTCGCGGGCGCCTGTGTTCGGCAGCCGGATGGCGTCGATGGTGGCCACCCACGCGCTGCTTTTCCTCGTCGCCTGGTTCGTCTCCTTCTGCACCCGTTGGGACTTCCAGCCCGATGCCCGGATGCTAGGGATGTTCCGGGGAACGGTCGTGTGGGTGGCGGTCGTGAAGACGATCGTGTTCCTCCTCCACGGGCAGTTCCGCTGGCTGTTCGGCAGGCTGTCGTTCGCCGATCTCGGTCGGCTTGCCTTCACCACCACCCTGGCCACTCTGGCGTTGGTGGCGATCGATGTTTTCCGAGACAGCGTTGGCGATCTCCCGGGACTGCGGCAGCGTCTCTCGCGGAGCGTGCTGGTGATCGACTGGGCGGCGACCATGTTTCTCATCGGCGGTCTCCGCGCCCTGCCGAGGACGATCCGGGAGGTGTTCCGCCCCTGGATCACCACCGGCGACGTGCGTTCGGCGCTGATCGTCGGCGCCACCGAGACCGGCGAGCTCCTCGCCAGAAACCTCATTGCCAACCAATCGCCGTCGTACATCGTCGTCGGGTTCCTCGACGACAACGCCCTCCTCCGCGGATCGCGGATCGCCGGGATCCGGGTGCTCGGCGGCGTCGGCGACGCGCTGAAGGTGCTCCGGCAGCGTCCGGTTGACGAGATTCTTGTCACCGCCGGGGAGATCTCGAGGCCGGTGTTCCGTCGCCTCCTCGGCGATGCGGCGGAATTCGGTGCGACCGTGAAGGTGATTCCCTCAATGGGCGAATTGCTCGCTGCGGGGGGGGCCGTCGCTTCCCCGGGCGTGCTCCGGCCGGTTGAGATCCGCGATCTCCTCCGCCGCGAGCCGGTCGTCCTCGACGATTCGGCGATCGAGGGGATGGTCCGCGACCGGGTCGTGCTCGTCACCGGGGGGGGCGGTTCGATCGGGTCGGAGATCTGTCGGCAGATCCTCCGCTACCGCCCCCGGCGGCTCGTCGTCGTCGAGCGTGCCGAGAACGCCCTGTTCGAGGTCGGCAACGACTTGCAGTCCCGCGGTACGGGCGTGCCGACGGCGTTTGTCCTCGCCGACATCCTCGATGAGTCGAGGATGCGGGGCATGTTCGAAACGCACCGGCCCGATCTGGTGTTCCACGCGGCGGCCCACAAGCACGTGTCGATGCTCGAGCACAACCCGGGCGAGGCGATCACCAACAACTGTTTCGGCACCCGCCTCCTCGCAGAACTCGCCGAGGAGTACGCCGTCGGGCGTTTCGTCGCCATCTCCACGGACAAAGCGGTGAATCCGTCGAGCGTCATGGGGTGTTCGAAGCTCATCGCCGAGCGGTTTGTCCAAGCGTTCGCGGCCACGGCGAGGACGAAGTTCGTGGTTGTCAGGTTCGGGAATGTCCTCGGGAGCAACGGCAGCGTCGTGCCGAAGTTCCGGGAGCAGATTCTCCGGGGAGGGCCTGTCACCGTCACCCACCCCGACGTCGAACGGTTCTTCATGACGATCTCCGAGGCCTCGCAGCTCGTGATTCAGGCCGCCGCGATCGGAAAGGGAGGGGAAATCTTCCTGCTCGACATGGGGGCTGCGGTGAAGATCGTCGACCTCGCCCGCGACATGATCACCCTCTCCGGCTCCGATGAAGAGGAGATCGGGATCGAGTACATCGGCCTGCAGCAAGGGGAAAAACTGGCCGAGGAGCTCTTCTCCGCGGAGGAGGCCAGGGTGCAGACATCGCATCCCAAGGTATGCTCTGTCGTCGGACGAACGGCGGTCCTGGCTGACGTCGAGCGTCTCTTCGACCAACTCAAGACTCTTCCGGGCGAGCCCCCGGATGTGATCCGCGAATGTCTCCGGCGGATCGTCCCGGAATACCGCTCCTCCGCGCCGTGCGGGCCTGAGGGCTCGGTCGTGGGAGGGTGGGGGAATGATCAGTCAGGTGCCATCACAGAAAGGTCTGCCCGTGGCGGCTGAAGGTTCGGTTCGAGTGCCTTTCGTGCGTCCGGCCCTCCCCACGGCCGAGGACCTCCAACCGCACCTCGAGGCCATCTGCCGCTCGGGAAGGCTGACGAAGGGCCCTTACCTCGAGCGTCTCGAGACGGCAGCCGCGATGCATCTCGGCGTGCGGCATGCCGTCGGTGTCAGTAGTTGCACCACCGGTCTGATGCTCGTCTACCGGGCCCTCGCGGAACTCGCGGAGCAGGGATGCCGGGCACCGGCCCAGAGGGAGTGCCTGACGGCTCCGGTGCTTTCCCAGGGACGGTCGATCGCCACCGGCGGCGAGGTCGTGATGCCGAGCTTCACCTTCCTGGCGAGCCCGGCGGCGGTCGTCTGGAACGGACTCCGTCCGGTGTTCGTCGACGTCGATCCGCTGTCGACCAACGCTCGTCCCGAGGTCGTGGCGGCGGCGATCACCCCGCGCACCGTGGCGATCTCGGCCTGCCATAATTTCGGAAACCCCTGCGATGTCGCGGGACTCCGCGACGTTGCCCGGCAGCACCGGCTCCCACTGGTGATCGATGCCGCCCATGGGTTCGGTGCCAAGCAGGCGGGGCTCCCGGTCGGTGGCGGGGCGACAGCGCAGGTCTTCAGTCTCTCGCCGACCAAACTCCTCGTGGCGGGTGAGGGGGGAATCGTGGCCACCGACTGCGATTGCCTCGCGGCGCTTGTTCGCGTGGGCCGCGAGTACGGGAACGACGGCTCCTACGATGCGGCGTTCTCGGGCTGCAATGGGCGGATGCCCGAAATGTGCGCCGCCACGGCGTGGTTGGGACTGGAGCGGCTCGAGGACGTGGCGGCCCACCGCCGGAGCATTGCCGAGGCCTACAGGGCAGGACTCGGCGGCATGACGGGGATCGAGTTTGTCGCGATCCTTCCCGACGACACGTCGAGCCACAAGGACTTCTCCATTGCCGTCGATCCGGAGGAGTTCGGTGCCACCCGAGACGACCTCCGCCGGGCTCTGGCCTTCGGTGGGATCGAGACGCGGGCGTACTACGATCCTCCCTGCCATCGTCAGGTGGCGTTCCGTCGCTTTCACGAGGGACGGGACGACCTCCCCGTCACCGACATGCTCTCGGCGCGGAGCCTGTCCCTTCCCATCGGTCCCCATGTTGACGCGACGGTGATCGACGAGGTCTGCCAGACGATCGCGGCCTGCCGGCGGCAGCGTTAGCCCGCGCTGCCAGGCGGGGTCGAACGGCCCCCGGAGGGACGGAGTGGACCACGACAATTCGCAGGCGTTGTCCGCTCCCCGGCCCCCCCGTCCGGGGTCGTTCTACGATCGATTCGTCAAGCGGGGCGCCGATGCGCTGATCGCGGGGGGGCTGCTGATCCTCCTCCTTCCGGTGTTGCTCCTGGTGTGGGCCGCCGTGGTCGTCGTCCTCGGATATCCGGCTTTCTATTTCGACAGGCGGGCCGGTCGGCGTGGGGCGCCGATCGTGATAGGGAAGTTCCGCTCGATGTCCGAGGCCGTTGATCGGGACGGCGTGCCGCTCTCCGATGCGGAGCGGCTGGGGGGCTTCGGCCGCTTCCTTCGCCGCACGAGCCTCGATGAACTGCCGCAGTTGCTGAGCGTGCTCACCGGTGACATGAGCCTGATTGGCCCCCGACCGCTCCCGCTGCGCTACGTTGCCCGGTACAATTCGAGACAGATCCTCAGGCTCGATGTCCGTCCGGGGCTCACCGGCCTGGCCCAGGTTTGGGGTCGGAACGGACTCGATTGGCCCGCCCGACTCGAACTCGACGTACGATACGTCGAGATGCTCTCCTGCTGGTACGCCCCGCTGGCTGATGTCGGTATCCTCGCCGCCACGATCGGCGTCGTGGTCTGGCAGGGGCTCACGGGGCGGGGGATTTCCGGGGCGGGATCGGTGACGATGAAGGAGTTCGAGCCATGACGGCCATCAATGACGGCGCGCGAGACGTCGCCGCAACGGTGCGCGAAGCCATCCTGGCGGTGTATCGGGATACCGGGCGGCCGCCGCGCGAGACCCCTGCTGCATCCCTCCTCGGCAGCGATCTCGGCCTCGACTCGCTCGACCTCGCGCAGGTCATCGTTCTCCTCGAACGCGCGCTGGGCGTCGATCCCTTCCGCGACGCCCGAGCGACCACGCCCCACCCGCCGATCCGCACCGTCGACGATCTCGTGACGCTCTATACGGTCGCGCTTTCCGGTCGCTCGTAGGCCGCGTCGAGAGTTTCGGTCCATCGAGTCTTCTGTCACCCCAGAAACCCCCGCCACGACCATGTCATCCCCATCCCCGATGCCCGCTTCCACCCCTGCACCGGCCCCCGAGGTCGCCGAGGTGTCCGCACCGGCAAGGCTCGCTGCTGCCATCGACGCGGTCGCCGCCACCGATCCCGACCGGGTTGCCATGGTGACGGCAGCCGGGCTTGGAGTTGATCTCCGTCGGGCTGTTTCCTACGGCACGCTCGCCGGCGACGTCGCCGCTTTGGAGCGTCGTCTCGCCGACGCGCGTCCCATCGGCGTCATCGCCCGGGCGAGCGAAATTGCTTCCCTCGTCGCCCTCGTGGCGGCGTGCGGTCGCCAACGCGTCCCGCTGGCATTGCTGGCGGAGGATTCGCGGGATCTCGTCGGCGAACTGCGTGACTGGAGTGTTTGCGGCAACGATCTCGAGGTTTCACGGCCGCCGCAGGGGCGAACACGGCGCGAGTTTGACTCATCCTCGCCCCAGATCGTCGTGGCAACGTCCGGGACGAGCGGGCCGCCGAAGCTCGTCGATCATTCATGGGACTCCCTCCTCGCCGCGGCCCGTCTTGCGGAGCAGTGGCATGGACGCGGTTGGATCCTCGTCTATGACGCCACCCGATGGGCAGGAACCCAGGTGTGGTTGCAGGCGATCCTCACCGGCGGGCGCGTGATCGTGCCGGCGTCGCGCGATCCTGACTGCGTAGCCCGTGCGGCTGCCGACGAAAACGTCACGATCCTCCCTGCCACGCCGACGCTGCTGCGACGCGTGATCGCCTCCGCTGATTCCGACGCTGTCGGGAGGATGAAGCTCGATCGGATCACGCTCGGCGGTGAGGCTGCCGACGGCCAGCTTCTCCAACAGGCCCGGGCTCTGTTCCCGGCGGCGCGGGTCACGCATGTCTATGCCACCACCGAATTGGGCGAGGTGTTCCGGGTGTCGGACGGCCTGCCTGGATTCCCTGCCGAATGGCTCGGTCGCCCCTTGCCGGGAGGGGCCAAGCTGTCGACCAGGCGCGACGGGGAACTCCTCGTGCAGTTGTCGCGGGACACGGCCGAGGTGGCGACCGGTGACGTCGTCGAGCGTCGCGGCGATCGCTACGAGTTCGCTGGCCGACGGAGCGATACGATCGTCGTCGGCGGGGCCAAGGTCTTTCCCCGCAGGGTCGAGGATGTCCTCCGCGCCGTGCCCGGCGTCGCCGATGCGCGGGCCTACGGCCTCCCCAACGCGATCACCGGCGAGATCGTCGCCGCGCAGATCGTCGTCACCGATCCCCTTCCCGAGGGCGTCACGCCGGAGAATCTCCGCGCGGCGGCGCTGGCGGCCTGCCGTGGGGCCCTCGAGCCTCACAGCGTGCCGCGCGTCCTCGACTTCACCCGGAAGCTGTTCACGAATCCGTCGGGCAAGGTGTCGCGTCGGCCGGTCGGCCAATGATCAGCCCCTCCCCGACAACGATCATCTCCGGCGGGTCCCGCGGGCTCGGCTTGGCCGTCGCGTCGAGATTGCTCGAGCGGGGCGACCGGATCGCGACGTTTTCGCGATCCGGTTCGGCGGCGCTCGATGGCCTCGCATCGCGGCATCCCGGCCGGGTCCATCACGAGCAGTTCGATACGGCTGATTCCGCCGCCATCCGGCGTTTCGTGGCAAACGCCGTCGATCGTTTCGGCCGGGTCGATCACTGTGTTGCCAATGCGGCGGTGGCTGCCGAGGGGATCCTCGCCACCATGTCCGACGCCGACATCGACGCCATGCTGACGGTCAATCTCCGCGGCGCCATCGTCCTCGTGCGCGAGTGTGTCCGCCAGTTCCTGGCCCAGCCGAGGGCCCGGCCCGATGCGGAGGCCGGTGCGGTGGTCGTGGTGTCGAGCGTCGTCGCGGCTCGGGGAAGCCCGGGGCTGGCGGTGTATGCGGCGACGAAGGCCGGGCTCGAGGGCTTTGCCCGCTGCCTCGCCAGGGAGGTGGGGCAGCGCGGGATCCGCGTCAATGCCGTAGCGCCCGGATTTCTCGCCACCGATCTTTCGGCGACCCTCTCATCGGCCGATCGGGAACGGATCGTTCGCAGGACGCCCCTGGGGCGGCTGGGAGACGCCGCCGACATCGTCGGGACGATCGACTTTCTCACGAGTCCCGGCGCGGCGTTCGTGACGGGCCAGACGCTCACCGTCGATGGTGGCGGCGCGGCGTGATGTTCGTCGCCGCCGTCGGCTAGGATGATGGATATTCTCCTCCCGCTGCATCGTTCTCGTTTCCCGTCTGGGAGCACTGTGCCGTTGCCCCATCGCGCTTTCCTGCCGTTTCCCGACTGTCGCCGCATCCTGATTGTTGGGGGTGGTGGATTTGGCCGCGAGGTCCGCTGCTGGCTGCGGGATGCCTGGCCGGCGGAGGACGCTCTGTTTGCCGGCTTTCTGGACGGCGATGCGTCGCGCGCTGGATTGGCTGGGCCGGTGCTCGGCGACCCGGACACCTATCAGCCCATTCCCGGGGACGGTCTCCTCCTCGGGATAGGCATCCCTGGGGTCCGACGCCGGTTGGCCGAGGTGCTTGTCGCCCGCGGGGGGCGATTCCTCACGCTCGTCCATCCCTCCGCCATCGTGGTGCCGTCGGCGGTGTTGGGAGAGGGAACGATCGTCTGTCCGCAGGGAGTCGTCAGTGACGCTGCCACGCTCGGCCGCGGGGTGCTCGTCAATTACCACGCGTCTGTAGCGCACGATGCGTCGGTTGGCGACTTTTGCGTGCTTGCCCCCTACGCCACGCTCGGTGGCTTTGCCCGGGTCGGCGCGGATGTGTTCCTTGGACTCCATGCATCGGTCGGCCCCGGCCGTGGCGTCGGCGACCGCAGCAAGGTCAGTGCCAATTCCTGCGCGCTGGCCGACGTTCCCCCCGACACACTCGTCTACGGGGTGCCGGGGCGTCATGGCCCGCTCCTCTCCTGACAGGCAAGGAGTCGCCAGTTGACACTCCGCGTCGCCGCCCATGTCGACCTTCGCTACACGACTCGGCAGCCCACCGGAGTCGACAAGCACATCGCGCGGATGGTGCGGGGATTGGCCGCACGCCCGGGTTTCGAAGTCTCCGTCGTGGCGCCGCGCGGGCAACTCGTCGGTGGCGATCTTCCGTCCGGAAGCAGTCTCCACGGCCTGCCCGTCGCGCCAATCCCCTTCTCCAACCGGACCGGCCGATTGTTGTGGGCCCTGGGAAACCGGCCGCCCATCGACCGCTTTTGTCCCGGCGTCGATTGGGTCTGGTCGCCGCAGGAGTTGTGGGCCCCGGCCTGTCAAGCGCGAACCGCCGTCACGGTCCACGGCAGCACCTACTTCGAGCCGACCTTCCCCGGCTATCACTCCGCGAGCGCCCGCGTCGAGCGGGCAAGAATGGCTTGGTTCTTCCGGCGGATCTGCCGGGCCGCCGATCTCGTGCTGCCGGTGTCGCGCTATCTGGAGCGATTCCTCGGGGAGCGGTTTGGGCTTCGCCCGGAGCGCTCCGTCGTCGTGGGGAATGGCGTCGATGAGGCGTTTTTTGCCGCCGGTGCCGAGGCGTTATCCCCTCTTGGGAAGGGCGAGTACAACGCCGATAGGCTTCTCGTGGTGGGCGGTCTCAATGGCTGGGATGGTGCGGAGAGCATCCTGGCGTGCGCTGACGCCCTCGCGGAGGCCATTCCTCAACTCGGCATCGACATCATCGGTACACTTGATGATCCCGGGAGCATCGCGGCCAGCGACCGCCGTCCCAATCTCCGTCGCCTCGGCTTCCGGCCACCCAACGAACTTGCTGTGATCATGCCCCGCTACCTGGCGCTGCTCTACCTCCCCAACGTCGAATCGTTCGGGATCGTGGCGCTCGAGGCGATGGCGGCGGCGCTGCCGGTGCTGGCATGCCGGCTGACGGCCGTGCCGGAGACGGCTGGCGACGGGGCCTGGTACGTCGACGAACGCCGGCCCGCGGAGGTGGTGGCGGCCGTCCGTGCCCTCCGCGCCGATCCGGCCCTCCGGAGGGCATGGGTCGAGAGGGGGCGTCGCCGCGCGGCTGGGTTCACCTGGGAAGCTTGCCTGGAGAGGCTCGCGGGGGCCCTCCAGAGTGACGCGAGGGTCGCTCGGATGCCCATGGAGGTCTCGCGGTCATGAACATCCCGAAGCTGATTTCCGACGTCTGGTCGATCCTGACCCCCAGACAACGAACGGCAGCCTTCGTTCTTCTGGGAATGATGGTCGTGAGCATGGTGTTCGAAATGCTCGGCGTCGGCCTCATGATTCCGGCGCTGGCGGCGTTGACGCTCGATGACGCGGCGCCATCCCCGATGGCCAGTACGATCCTCGCTTGGTTGGGTAATCCGTCGAAGGAAAACCTCATCGTCGGGGCCTTCCTCGTGCTGTTCCTCATCTACCTGCTGAAAACCTGCTTCCTTCTTGTCTCCGTCTACTGGCAGTCGAGGTTCATCTCGAACCTCCAGACGGGGCTGTCGAGGAGGCTGTTCACGATCTACCTCAACCAGCCATGGTCGTTCCACCTCGGCCGCAATTCGGCTGAGTTGACGCGGACGATGTCGGAGGCGGCCAACTTCTCCCAGTTGTGCTCGACGCTGCTGATGTCGGTGAGCGACGGCCTGATCCTGCTTGGAATCGTGGCTCTCCTTGCGTTCTTCGAGCCCCTCGGCACCTTTGTCGCCGCGGCGTCTCTCGGGATCGCAATGCAATTCCTCGGATGGATCACCGGCAAGCGGATGGCCCGCTGGGGGGAGAGGCGATTCAAGCTCGCGGCGCTCGTGTCGCGGCACATGCACCAGGGCTTGGGGGGAGCCAAGGACGTCAAGATCCGGGGCCGGGAGAAGTATTTCGTCGATCAATACGATCGGCACAACCGGGTCGCGGCCGATCTGACGGTCCGCCAGATCGTCATGGGACAATTGCCGCGGATGTGGCTCGAACTCGTTGCCGTGACGACGCTCTGCGTGCTGGCCGGAACGATGCTGTGGCAGGGGCGTGACAGCCGCGACATGGTCTCCAGTCTCGGGCTGTTCGCGACGGCGGCGTTCCGGCTCCTCCCGTCGGTCAACAGGCTCGCGCTGGCCATTCAGAATTTCCGCTTCGGGGCCTCGGGGCTCGCGGCCCTGTATAAGGATCTGCAACTCTCCTCCGAGCCCCCGAAGGCGTTGCGAGGGATCGAATTCGAACGATCGATCGCCCTCGAGGGAGTCGTGTTCCGCTTTGCCGCCGCCCCCGCGCCGGCACTCGACGGCGTGACGATCCGTATTCCCCACGGCGCGGCGGTCGGGATCATCGGTGGCAGCGGTGCCGGCAAAAGCACGGCGGTCGACATCATCCTCGGCCTCCTCGAGCCGACCGAGGGACGAGTGACCGTCGACGGGGTCGATATTCGCGACAACCTCCGTGGCTGGCAGAGTTTGGTCGGATATGTCCCGCAGAGCATCTATCTTTGCGACGAATCGTTGCGGGAAAACGTCGCTTTCGGCGTGCCGCCGGAGGAGGTCGACGAGCAGGCGCTCGAGCGGGCGATCAGGGCAGCCAGGCTCGATGATTTCGTTGCCACGCTCCCCGACGGCCTGTCGACCGTCGTGGGGGAACGAGGCGTGCGGCTCTCAGGGGGCCAACGGCAGCGAATCGGCATCGCCCGAGCCCTCTACCATGATCCGGCGGTGCTCGTGCTTGACGAGGCGACCAGCGCCCTCGACACCGCCACCGAGAGCGAGGTCATGGCTGCGGTCAACGCGCTCCAGGGTGCGAAGACGCTCGTCATCATCGCCCATCGGCTGTCGACGGTCGAGCAGTGTGACGTCGTCTACCGCCTCGACCGGGGCCGGGTCATCAGTTCGGGCACCCTTGCGGAGGTCGTGCGGTCGTGAGCCGCGGATTGCCGGCGGGGCTGCGGCGGATCGTCTTCTGGCAGCCGATCGTCAGCCCGCACCAAGTCGATTTTCTCGAGGCCCTTTCGGCGGCGGTTCCGTGTGAGGTGATCCTTGCCGCGGAATCCGGGCTGCCTGCGGAGCGTGTTTTGCAGGGATGGCGGCATGCGACCCACGAAAGGGTTCGTGTCGTCGATGTCTCGGCGAGGGAAGGGTTTGCCGCACTCGCTGCCCATCGTGGCGCCGATTCGCTCCATGTCTTCTCCGGTTTCTTTTCACACGCGATCGTGTGGCGTGCCTTCAGGCTCTTGTCGACGTCGTCGGCGCGATTCGCGATCCTCTCCGAGGCCCCGGAGCAGGGGCTCTGGGCCGGCTGGTTGAAACGCGCTCGGGGACGCTTGCTCGTCTGTCGTTGGGGATCGCGCGTCGATTTCGTGCTGGCGATGGGAGACGTCGGCGTGAGGTTCTTCGCGGCGGTCGGGTTTCCGCAGGAGAAGATCGGCGCGTTCGGCTACTATCTCCCCGTTCCCATCGAGCCGTGGCCGGCCGTGGAGAAAAGCGCCGAGAGTGTTTTCCGGTTCGTCGCCGCCGGGCAACTGATCCGGAGGAAGGGGTTCGACCTGCTCCTCGCTGCCCTGGCCGGAGTAGATGGGATGCCCTGGCGGTGCGATCTCTACGGCGACGGGCCGCTCCGGAACGAACTCCGCAGGTTCGCCGAGCGGTTGCTGATCGCCGACCGGATCGGTTTTCATGCCCCGCTCCCCAACGAGGCGATCCGCCGGGCGATCGCCGGCAGCGATTGCTGCGTCGTCCCGAGCCGTCACGATGGCTGGGGGATGGTCGTCAACGAGGCGTTGATCGCGGGAACACCGGTCGTTTGCAGCGACGGCTGCGGAGCGGCGGCGATGATCGACGATCCGGCGGGGGGAATGAAGGTGCCGGCCGGCAGGGTTGGCCCTTTGGCCGAGGCGCTGCAGAGGTCGCTTTCGGCCGGTAAGATCGAAGGGGCCGGCCGCCGGCGTGTCCATGCGGTGGCGGAGCGGTTCTCCCCAGCCGTCGGGGCCCGGGTGTTTCTCGATCGGCTCGAAAGACTCGGGCCAACCTCTCGTTGAGCGATTGTTTTTTTGCCAACGCTGCCATGAATCCAGCCACGACATCCATGGTCCACGCCGCCTCCGCGTCAACCTTCGACGGCGGCTGGGGGGATTTTCTACCCCGGGCGCCCGCCCGGGTCGACGGCGGCGGGTTCCGTTTCCAGAAGATTGGCGTGATCCTCGTCCCCTTGTTGGCGACGTTCCTGCGCGTGGCGTCGTCGCCGACATCGGCCTTGGCGTATGTGGTGATCGGCGCCTGGGCCTTGACGGGGCGCCGTCAGGCGATCGTGTCGCTGTTTCTCTGTTGGTTGTTCAACATGATCAGCCACTCGTTCTGCGGGGCGCCGCTCTTGGCTGCCCAGTTGCGGTTCGTCGTCTTCTTCTGTTGCGCCTTCTCCGTTTTCCTCCACGGCCCGAGCCGATTGTCGACGACGAAGGTGATGAGTCTCGTGACGGTCACGATCCCTCTCCTCCTCCTCATCATCATGCATTCCGTTGCTTTCAGCCTGATCACCGACGTGTCAGTGCTCAAAGCGATCATGTTCTCCATTGTCTTCATGACAGCCCTGTGCGGGTGGGCTTGGATGGCGCCGGCTGAACGTCACCTCGCGATCCAGACGATTTTCGGCGGCCTCATGCTCGTCGTGCTCTGCAGCCTGCCGATGCGTTTTCTGGGAATGGGATACATGGGGCGTTCGGGGTTTTTCTGCGGCGTCATTTACCATTCGCAGGTGATGGGCATCATCGCCGCCATCGTGGCGGCCGGCCTTGCGGCCCAATGCCTGACGATCCGCCCGCTGCGTTGGTGGAGGATCCTCCTCCTCGGCCTCAGTCTCCTCGAACTCTATTGGAGTGCATCCCGAGTCGCGGCTGTGGCGATGGCGGGGGGCATCGCCATCGGATTCATCGTGCAGATGCTCAGTAGCGTCCTGTTCGTCAAAGGGGAGAATCCGCGGATCGTGGCCGCTCGCCTGTCATCGGCCGCGTTGTTGTTCGTCCTGCTGTTGATCGTTGCCGGCCGGCAGCTCGGCGGGGGGCTGAAACAGTTCCTGCTGAAGTACAACGAGCAGGAGGATGTGTCGCTCCTCGAACAGGGCATGTCGACCCGTCAGGGCCTCATCGACATGATGATGGACAACATCCGTCACTACCCGCTCACCGGAATTGGTTTTGGTGTGGGATCGGTACCGGAGCTTCGAGCCAACATCGTTCGCGACTCGGTTCTCGGTCTTCCCCTCATGGCCACCGTCGAGAAGGGAGTGTTGCCGATCGTGATCATTGAGGAGTTCGGGATCCCCTTGGGGGTGCTCGTCTATCTCTGGCTCGGCGTCCTCATGCTCTGTGCCACCCGCGGTGGCATCGTCCCCCTGACGATCTTCATGACATCGATGCTCACCAACCTCGCCGAATCGGCGTTCTTTGCCCCCGGAGGCGCCGGGTTGTTGACGATCGTCCTCACGGGTTGGGCCGCCACGGAGCCGGCCGGTGGAGCGTGGAAAAAGCACGTCCGCGCTCTGAAAGTCGCGATGGAACGCCGCAGTCCGGCTGGGGCCCCGTTGTCGCCGGTGTTCACCCCCCCGACGTTGCCGGCCCCGCCGTCTCGGCCACTCCTTCCCGCCCCTTCGCCGTTGGCGCCCAGCCCCTCGTAGCCCGTGGGGCGTGCGAGTCAGTCGGGGCGATCGAGTCAGTCGGGCCGCCCGAGGAGGCGGGCAAACAGGCCGAGTTGGTTGTCGGCCCACCGCTCGGCCGAGTAGGCCGCGGCTGCATGACGGATCTCCCGGCCCATGGTGGCGAGCCCAGCGTGGGCATGATGCATCCGCGTCAAAGCCCGACAACCGGCCGCCACGTCGTCGGTGGGGATGATGAACCCCGTGTGGTAATCCCGGACGAGTTCGACGCCGGCACCGCAGTCCTGACTGCAGATCACGGGGAGCCCCGAGGCCGCCGCTTCGACGATCACCTGGCCCCACGGTTCCACGCGACTGGGGAGGACGAACACCCCCGCCTCGCGGAACACCCGGCCGAGGTCGGCGGGCTGGAGAAATCCACGGTTGTCGACGCCATCGACACCGTCGAGAAGCGATTCAAGCGAGCCGGCGCCGCAGGTCGTCAGCGGCCACGGGTCGGCGACGCCCTGTCGGTAGGCTCGGTAGGCCTCGATGAGCGTGTCGAGCGCCTTGGCGGGCACGTAACGCCCGACGAAAAGGAATCGCTTCGGCCAGACGGCATCGTTGAAGCGGGGCTCTCCCGCAGCCCGGAAGCCTTCGTAGTCGATTGCGTAGAGCAGACGCGTGATCTTCCTCCCGGGCACGCCCCAATACCGCATCACTTGGTAACCGCGTTCCCCCGGCACGTTGAGGGCGTCGACCCGCTTGAGAAGACCGCCGATCCGCAACGGCGCCAGTCGCTGCCGCCAGGTGAATCGCAGGGCCGTATCGGCAGTCATCACGAACTTCGCCCCACGAAGGCGCTGTTCGTCGAGCAGGCTGACGTAGGGGCGGTGGGCCCAGCCGGCGAAGACGACGACGTCGGGCCGCGATTCGGCGACGATGTCCCGGACGATGGAGGTGTCGTGCCGCTCCTCCTCCGACAGGACCCGCGGCGCCACATCCCTGAAGAGACTGAGGTCGAACGGCGCGATCGACGACGGGGCCCAATGGAGGAGGGAGACGTTCACCCCCGGTCTTCGGGCGAGTTCATTGAGACAGGCGGCGAGGTATCCTGACGGCTCGGTCCAGCAGTACGTGATGTTCATGGCAGGAGTTTAAGGCATCCCCATCTGTCCGTGGAGAAAGATACCCTTCCCTTTTTCGACGCAAGACACCCCCTACAAAGCCGAGATTGTTTGAGGGTGTTGGCCGCTGAGAATCCCACGCGCTCCCCCCCCTTCCGTGCACGACGTCAGGACTGCCGACCCATGAGCCTGCCGATCCCGAACGTGGCCGATCCCCTGCCGCGGGTCCTGCTTGTGTCGAGCACGCTCGATGAGGACGGCGGCGTGCCGGTGTGCGTCGGGCAGTTGGCGGAGGGGCTGGCGGGGCTCGGGGTGCCGGTCGGCATTACGGGCCAACATGCCGGTCCGCTCGGCGCGGTGATCAGCGGGGCAGGCCGACGGTCTGGGGTGACAGTCGCCGCGGTCTCAGCGCCGTGGCATCCGCGGGGCCAGTGGGAGGCCGCGCGGCGCGTCCGGGCCGTGGTGGAGGCGACGGCCGCGTCGGCCCGGGCCGAAGGACGCTTCCTCGTGGTCCACGTGCACGGCGTCTGGGTGGCGCCTGTGCTGGCCGCAGCGGCGGCGGCGGTCGACGTCGGCGCGACGCTCGTCATCTCACCGCACGGGATGCTGCGACAGGAGGCGCTGCGGAAGAGCCCGTGGCGGAAGCGAGCCGTCTGGGAGGGGTGGCTGCGACGCCTTCTGGTCACTGCCGACGCGCTCCATGTGACGTCGCCCCTGGAAGGGGAGGAATTGGCCTCGCTCCTTCCCGGCTGCCGGCCAGTGCTCGTGCCGCTGGGAATCGTCCCTCCGGCCGACGCTCCGCGCGAGCGGGTGTCGGCCGCCCCGCGCCGGGCCGGATATCTCGGCAGGATCCTCCCCATCAAGAATCTCGATATCCTCCTCCGCGCCTGGAAGCTTGCCCGTCCCTCAGGCTGGCGGCTGGCAATCGACGGTCCCGGCCCGGCCGAGATGACCGCTTCGCTCCAGGAGCTTGCGGAGCGGCTCGGGATCGGCTCCGAGGTCGAGATCGGTGGCGCCGTGCCGATGGATCGCCTCGGCGAGCACTTTGCCGGCCTCGACCTGTTTGTGCTCCCGTCCCGCTCCGAGGCCTTCGCCCTCACCGTTGGCGAAGCGCTCGCCTGCGGCGTTCCGGCAGTGGTCACGACCGCGGCGCCGTGGGGGGACGTGGAACGGATGGTTTGCGGATGGAGTGTGGCGCCGACCGTCGCCGGGCTCGCGGAGGCACTCTCGCTCGCCACGGCACTCCTGCCAGCAGACCTCGAGGCGATGGGGCGCCGCGGCCGCGACTGGGTGCGGGCCGACTACGCTTGGTCGGAGGTTGCCCGACGTCACCTGAGCGAGCTCTACGACGTTCGGGGGGAGACGCGACCGGCATCCGCAAGAGCGTGACGAGGAGCTACGGGGGGAGTCCGCGGGGCAGGTTGCATTTTCAACGCCAACGAGCGATTCTTCACGGGCCTTCCAGTCTTCCCCACGGAGCTGCCATGAATCTCCGCCGCGCCGTGATCACCGCTGCCGGAAAAACCCCCCAGGAGCATCCCCTTCAGCGGCTCGTCGATCGGGATGGCGTGGTCCGTTCGGCGCTGGGGATCATCGTCGACGAGGCGCTCGCCGCCGGCGCCGATGAGATCGCCGTCGTCGTCAGGCCCGGCGATGAGTCGGCTTTCCACGCAGCCATCGATCGGCGTCCCAGCCGACTCGAGATGATCCCCCAGCCCGAGCCCAACGGCTACGGGGCGGCCGTGCTCTGTGCCCGGGCCTTCGTTGGCGACGAGCCTTTCCTCCACTTCGTCGGCGATCACCTCTACGTGAGTGACGTTCCGTCACGGTGTGCAGAGCAGCTCGTCGAGACGGCGCGTCGGGAGCAGTGCGCCGTGTCGGCGGTGCAGCCCACCCGGGAGAGCATGCTCCCCTGGTTCGGGGCCGTCGGGGGTCGCCGCGTCGCCCACGCAAGCCGGCTCTACGAGATCGACACCGTTCTCGAAAAGCCGACGCCGACGCAGGCCGAGCAGGAGCTTGTCGTTCCGGGTCTGCGTGCCGGTCATTATCTCTGCTTCTTCGGCATGCACGTGCTGACGCCGGCGATCTTCGACTTGCTCGCCTCCACCGACGGCAGCGGCCGCCTCAATCTCTCCGGGGCGCTTGCGCGACTGGCGCGGCAGGAGCGCTACCTCGCCCATCAGGTGCAGGGCGCCCGCTACGATCTCGGCCTCCCGTACGGCCTGCTTACCGCCCAGATGGCCCTGGCCCTCTCCGGGCGCGACCGTGCCCACGTGCTGGCGCAGGTTGTCGAACTCCTCGCCCGGCAACCGCAGGTGTCATGAGCAGGCTCGTCGGAATCATCACCGCGGCCGATCCGGCCACGCGCGACCGCTCGATCGACGGAGCCTGCCGGGGCGCGGGCACCTCCGTGCTCCTTGCCGAGGCGGCGGCCCTCGATGCCTACCGGCGCGATTGCCCCAATCTCTACCGGCGCGTCCGGGCGCTGTTCTTCCTCGCCTCCATCCATCGCTACCATCTCCCCGCGTCCCTCGAGGAATCGGCCGTGACGGCGGGGTTGATTCCCGCCTCGGCCGTCCACCATCTCCTCGGCCGGCGTTTCGAGGAGGCGATCGATGTTCTCCTCGCGCGCCAGCAGGCCGACGGCCCTTCCGCGGCCCTGTCGAGCGCTCTGGCCAGCGCCTACCGCGAGCTTGGCCTACAGACGCTCGCCAATCAGGTGCGGCAGTCGGTGCGGTCGATCCGTGGCAATCAGTGGATGTTCCGGGTCGGCCATCCCGACGATCATCCACTCCGTGTTCGCCCCGAGTTGCTCAAGCGCGGGGCCGCCGGTGCCAAAACGCCGTTCCCGCTCCTCCAGGAATCGACGCCGGTGCGGATGGATCTGTCGCACGCCGGCTGGAGCGACATCTTCTTCCTGGGGATGGATTGCCCCGAGGCGGCCCGCGTTCTCAACGTGTCGGTCGACCTCGGCGTTCACGGCCGCGACGCAGCCCCCCGGCCGCCGGTGGAGGTCTATCTTCGGGTCATCGACGAGCCGTTGCTGCGGTTGACGAGCATCGACCTCGACGCCACGGCCGACATTTCCGATCTCAGCGAGGTTTTCGATTTCGGCCGCGATCACCTCGGGCTGTTGAAGGCGGCCGTGATCGCCGCGGGGATCGTGCCTCCGGGGATCGAGGGATCGGGGGAGTCGCTTGCCGACGTCCTTGCCGCCGTGGTCGGCCCCGGGCATGGCCTGGAACTCGTCAGCTCGGTCAACGGGATTCCGAAGGGATCGCGGCTCGCCGTCTCGACAAACCTCCTCGCCGCCCTCATCAGTGTTTGCATGCGGGCCACCGGCCAGGCCCGCTCGCTCACAGGCGCCCTCGACGAACAGGAGCGGCGCCTCGTGGCGGCCCGGGCGATTCTCGGTGAGTGGCTCGGCGGGAGTGGCGGCGGGTGGCAGGATTCCGGCGGGGTGTGGCCGGCCGCGAAGCTCATCCGCGGGGTCGTCGCCGCCGAGGGGGATCCGGAGTTCGGGGTCAGTCGCGGCCGCCTCCTCCCCCGGCATGACGCCGTGCCGCTGGGCGTCGATCTCCAGGAATCCCTCGTCCTCGTCCATGGCGGCATGGCCCAGAATGTCGGTCCGATCCTCGAGATGGTGACCGAGAAATACCTCCTCCGCTGCGAGGCGGAGTGGCAGGCGCGGATCGAGGCTGGAGAGGTGCTCGACGAGATCATCGCCGGCCTCACCGCCGGGGACGCGCGGCGGATCGCCGCCGCCACGACCCGCAACTTCAAAGGCCCCCTCCGCACCATCATCCCGTGGTCGAGCAACGCCTACACAGAAACGCTCATCGATGCGGTCCGAGCCCGCTTCGGCGACCGCTTTTGGGGCTTCTGGATGCTCGGTGGGATGTCGGGGGGAGGGATGGGATTCATCTTCGAGCCCTCCGCCAGGCTCGAGGGGCAGGAGGCCCTCGCCGGCATCATGGCGGCGACGAAGCGCCGCTTCGAGCATGGCTTGCCGTTTGCCATGGAGCCGGTCGTCTACGACTTCACGGTCAATCCGCGCGGGACTTGGTGCCAGCTCCATGAGGGGCCTGAGGCCCTCATGCCCGCCCCCTACTACGCCCGGGTCGTGCCCGGGCTGCTCCGCACGTCGCGGCCTGAGCTCACCGAATCGCGCCGCAGCGAGCTCGACGCCTTCGGCGCCGCCTGCCGCTCCCGCCCCGAGCTTGCCGGCATGGTCCACACCCTCTTCGACCGGCTGTTCCCCGCCGGCAATCCGGCGCAGACCACGACCCGCGATCTCCGCAAGGCCCTCGAGGCTCTCGGATTTGACGACGTGGAGCACGAACAGATCCGGGCCGATCTTCGCGGCGGTCGGATCGGCCTGGCGCAAAACCGGCTCCCTCCATCGACCTCGATCGAGGATGTTGGCGATGGCGACGTGGAGTGGGTGGGGAGCGATTCGGCGTCGGCCGCGCGGGAGCTGGGCCTCGAGGCCTTGGCCCGCGGCGAGGCCGCCGTCATCACGCTCTCGGCCGGGATCGGCAGCCGCTGGACGCAGGGGGCGGGGGTGGTCAAGGCGCTCCATCCGTTCTGCCGTCTGGCCGGCGGTTGGCGGACGTTTCTCGACGTCCATGTCGCCAAGACGCGGCGGATGTCGCGGATCGCCGGCGTCTCCATACCGCACGTGGTGACGACGAGCCACCTCACCCACCGGCAACTCGAATCGGCCGGTCTGCCGGTGATCCTCTCGCCCGGCAGGGCCGTTGGCTTGCGGCTGGTGCCGATGGTCCGCGACCTGCGGTTCGCCTGGGAGGAGACGTCGCGGCAGGTCCTCGACGAGCAGCGTGAAAAGATGCGTGACAGCGTCCAGGCCGCGCTCGTCTCTTGGGCCGAACGCGCGGGGGAGGGGAGCGACTACACCGACAATGCGCTGGCGCAGTGCCTCCACCCGGTCGGGCACTGGTATGAGTTTCCCAACATGCTCCGCAACGGTGTCCTCGCCGGTCTCCTCCGCGAGCGGCCCCGGCTGCGGTGGCTGATGATCCACAACATCGACACCGTCGGCACCGATCTCGATCCGACGATCCTCGGCCGTCACATCGCCGGCGGGGCGACGCTCGGCGTCGAGGTGATCCCGCGGCGGATCGAGGATCGCGGCGGCGGCCTGGCGCGGGTCAACGGCCGGCCGCGCCTCGTCGAGGGGCTGGCGATGCCGCGCGAGGAGGATGAGTTTCGGTTGCGGTTCTACAACTCCGCCACGATCTGGCTCGACCTCGATGCCCTCCTCGGGGTGTTCGGGATCAAGCGGGGAGACGTGGTCGCGGCGGCCGACGGAGACGGGGGCGCCGCGGCCCGGGTCGCGGCCGCCATCCGCGGCGTGGCGGCCCGCATGCCGACTTACGTCACCCTCAAAGACGTCAAGAAGCGGTGGGGGCATGGCCAGGAGGATGTCTTCCCCGTGGCCCAGTTCGAGAAGCTGTGGGGCGACATGACCGCCCTCCCGGAGGTTACGAGCCGCTTTTTCGTCGTCCCCCGCTTCCGGGGTCAGCAACTCAAGGACGTCGCCCAACTCGACGGCTGGCTGCGGGACGGGTCGGCCGCCGCCGTCGAGGCTCTCGGCGACTGGGAATGACCGCCCAGCGGTCTTTTTCCCTCGCTTTCCCTCGTCGTGCAGCCACTTGAGGGGGGCCGCTCTCGCCGGGGCGGTGCATCTGCTACGCTCCCGGTCATGAGTCGATCCGAGCCCACGCCCCACCCGCTCTCCATCTGGGTCGTGAACCCGTTCGATGACATCCCTGGCGAGGGGCTGCCGCCGCTCCGTTTCTGGACGCTGTGCCGGGTGCTCGCCGGTCGCGGGCACGAAGTCACCTGGTGGACCGCCGATTGGAGCCATCGGCGCAAGGCCCCGCGCCGGGCCGTGCCCCGAATCCTCGAGGAGGAGGAGGGGTTCGGGGTCCGGCTGATCCCCGTAAAGCCCTACCGCAGCAACGTCTCCTTGTCGCGTCTCCGCAGTCACCGCGACTTCGGTCGGAATCTCGAGCGGGAGGCGACCGAGGCCGTCGCCTCCGGAAAGCTCGACCGCCCTGACATCGTGCTTGCCAGCCTGCCGCCGCTCGAGGGGCCGGAAGCCGCCGCCCGACTCGCCCGCCGTCTCGATGCCGTTCTGGTCGTCGACCTCATGGATCTGTGGCCGGAGACGTTCGAGCGTCTTCTTCCGGGGCCTGAGTGGATCCGTCGCTTCCTCAAGCCCCTCCTCCTCGGCGGCATGCAGCGCCGCCGCCGCGTGCTCCTCGAATCAGCCGACGGCATCTCCTCATCCACCCGCGCTTACGCCGACTCCGCCCTCCGCGATCTCCCCGCGGTGGCGGACGAACGCCCTCCCTATGTCTGCCACCTCGGCGCCTATCTCGCCGAGTACCCCGAGCCGCCGCGCCCCTATCCGCTCGAGGTGCCGGCCACCGGCGGAGAACTGCGGCCATTGGCCTGCGTGTATGCCGGGAGTCTCGAGCAGGGGCAGGATCTCGAGACGGTCCTTGCGGCCGCGCGACGGCTCTCGTCTGCGGGGACGGCCGTCGACATCCACGTCGCCGGATCGGGGAAGCTCGAGGCGAGACTCAAGGCCGATGCCGCGAAGATTCCCGGGCCTGCGCGCGTCGTGGTCCATGGCCTCCTGCCGCGTGGGGCATATGCGACGCTCCTCTCGCAGTGCGACGTCGGTCTCGTCGCCGTCAAGCCGGAGTCACTCGTGGCCGTGCCCTACAAAGCCTGCGACTATGCGGCAGCGGGGCTGGCGCTCGTCAACGCCCTCCCCGGTGAACTCGCCGACCTCATCGATCGCCACCGTGCCGGGATGCCTTACACGGCCGGTGATCCGGCGTCGTTGGCCGGTGCCTTGGGCGAACTGGCCGCCGATCGTCGCCGCCTCCTCGAGCTTCGCCAGGGTGCGCGTCGCCTCGCCGAGGATGCCTTCGACCGCGAGCAGACCTACCCGCGGTTCGCCCTCTGGCTCGAGTCGCTTTCCCGGTGACGGCATGGAATGCGTCGTCACCGGAGCGCGGGGATTTGTCGGCCTTGGCCTCCTTCCGGTGCTCGCCGCCGCCGGCCATGTCGGGATCGCCACCGGCCGCACCGTGCCGACCGATCTCCCTCCCGGGTGGCGGGGAAGCACGCGCGGGGAGTGGCTGGCAGCGACGCCGAACCCGGTTCCTGCGGCGATCATTCATCTCGAGGTCGAGCAGACCGTGGCGGCATCGACGGCGGCCGATTCCGAAGCAGCCGATCGGGTCAATGTCGGCGGGACGAGGGCTTGGCTCGACTGGGCGACGAAGCACGGTGTGCGCTGCTTCGTGTTCACCAGTTCGATTCAGGCCACGGTGCCCGGGGGCGCCTGGAGCACCGAGGAGAGCCCGCTTGCGACCGGCGCCACCTACGGCGGGTCGAAGGCGAGGGCCGAGGCGGAAGTCCGCGCCTGGGCGGCGGCCGACGAGCGTCGACGGGCAGTCATCCTCCGCCCCGCGGCGGTCTATGGCCCTGATGCCGCATCAAATCTCCTCCCCTTCGCCCGCCGCGTGATCGCCGGGCGCAGGTCCCTTGTCGGCACCGGGGCCACGCCCCGGTCGGTCGTCGCGCGGCGCAACCTCGCGGCGGCGATCGCGTTTGCCCTCGACACCCCCCAAGCCGGCTGCGCCGTCTATCAGGTCTCCGATCCGCGGCCGACAACGGTGGCCGAACTGGCAGCGATGATCGCCGATCTTTCCCACGCCCCACCGCCGCGGAGCATTCCGCTCCCGCTTGCCCGGTTCGCCGCCCCGATCGGCGATCTCCTTGCGTGTGTCACGGGGCGCGAGTTGCCGCTGACGAGCGCCAGGCTGGCGGCGCTTCAGTCAGCGAGTCACTTCCCCTCCGATCGGCTCGTGGCCGCGGGCTTTGTCCATCCTCAGTCGACCCGCGAAGGGCTCGCCGAAATGCTCGCGTGGATGGCTCGGGAGGCCGGGAGCACCGGGCTGCGGCCCCGGCAGGAGTGAAACAGGCCGGCGGAGAGCCACCTTTGACGCGGACTGCGACAGGCGAAGCCGTCTTGGGGCGTCTGCGCCGAACCCCTCCGGAGAAGGGGTCGTGCGTCGGTCGGGAGGGTCGTAGCGTGGCCGCGGTGGGGAAGTAACGCGGGCGGCGCGTCTTTTTCGGGCTTTGCCGGCCCAGAGCAGATAATCTTGGAGGAGCGATGGTGGCCGGCCGGGAGAGCCGCAATTCCAGCGCTGTCCGCCCGGATGCCCGCCGATGGCGTTTGTCACCCTCAGAGTCCTGCACGGCGCCGACCGCGGCAAGGTGTTCGAGCGTCTCCCCACCCCCGTCACGATCGGCCGTGAGGAGGGGAACACGATCCAACTCAACGACGAACGGATCAGCCGCTACCACCTCAAGTTTCAGGAAGACAACGACAAGGTTGTCCTCACCGATCTCGAGAGCACTAACGGCACGAAGGTCAACGGCGAGGACATCCAGGTGCGGATCGTCCGCGATGGCGACATGATCGCGCTGGGCCGCTCGTTGCTCCTGGTCGGATCGCAGACCGACATCGATCGGCGGATCGCCGAGATCGCCTCCCGCCTGCCTGCCGGTGACGAGGCCCGCGCTCGGGATCTCGGCCAGCGTCTGCGGAAGATCGCCGGCGCCAATCCCGATGGCCCGCCCGACCTCGCCGACTTCCCTCCGCCGATCCTCCCTGGCCAACTCCCGCCGCTGCCGGAGCGGATGAGCCCGGCACAGTCGGCCGAGTTTGTCGAGCTGTTCGACCATGTCCTCGCCGTCCTCCGCGAGGCGACCGAGGGGGCGGTGATGCGCCCCGGCGCCGAGAGCGTCGAGATCGACTTCGCCCACTGGCAAGGGATCCTCGATCTCCAGGGGAAGCTCGCGGCGATGCTCCGCTCGATCGCCGAGCCGCGCGACCGCTGAACGACGAGGCTTTTGCGCGGCGCGGCCGCGCCGCGGGGGCAGGCCGGAATCGGAGGGCCCGCGCGGTACACTCCGACCCCGGAGAGGGAGTGGTCCGGCAACGCCGCGATCCCCTCCCGACGGCTCCTCATGCCCCTTTCCGCGAGGCCACGGATGACTGCCCGCTCGTTCGTCCATCTCCACTGCCACAGCCACTACAGCCTTCTCGACGGGGCGAGCTCGATCGACCGGCTGGTCTCGCGGACGAAGGAGCTGGGGATGAATGCCCTGGCGATCACCGACCACGGCAATCTCCACGGCGCGCTCGAGTTTTATTCCGCCGCGAAGTCGGCCGGCATCAATCCGATCATCGGCTACGAGGCCTACATCGCCCCCGGGAGCCGCTTCCACAAGGAGGCCGGCAGCCAGAAGGAATCGAGCTACCACCTCACCCTCCTGGCCAAGGATCGCGAGGGCTATGCCAACCTCCTCCAGCTGGCGACGAAGGCCTTCCTCGAGGGCTTCTACTTCAAGCCGCGGATCGACCGCGAGCTCCTCGAAGCCCATTCCGGCGGGCTCGTCTGTCTGTCGGGATGCCTGTCGGGGGAGTTCAGCCGTTCGCTCGTCGGCGTCGGGGCCGATCAGCCGGAGCAGCTCGCCAAGGGGCGCGAGGTGGCCGGATGGTTCCACAAGCTGTTCGGCGACCGCTACTTCCTCGAGATCCAGGACAACGGCCTCGACATCCAGCGGCAGGTGACGCTCGCGGCGCTCGAGATCTCGCGCGAGCTGGGGATCCCGCCGGTGGCGACGTGTGATTGCCACTACGTCAATCGCGAGGATTCCGTCGCCCAAGACATCCTTCTCTGCGTCAACACC
>Ga0209188_1000711_pt1 | contig 30638 bp, 28 predicted proteins | sample C_130625_EF_Meta_FD_187307 | JGI IMG/M metagenome (GOLD analysis project Ga0209188, IMG submission 187307) | Freshwater microbial communities from Lake Croche, Canada to study carbon cycling - C_130625_EF_MetaG (SPAdes) (version 2) | ecosystem: Environmental > Aquatic > Freshwater > Lake...
CTTGGGCGAAGGAGTTAGTGGTAAACCCTAGTGCTCCTAGAATGAATATTGGCAATAGCTTTACTATTAGTTTCAAACTTTTAAACATATCATCTCCACAGTTGCGTTTTGTAATTACAATTCTTACCTACACCTACTTTATTTGATTTAATATTTGTAGACAAGTGTTTTTTTTGATTCAAAGCGTTTAAACATAAAAATTAAATAAAATGACAATTTTGGTAACAGGCGGCTTAGGTTTTATAGGGTTAAACCTAAGAGAATATTACTCTCATTTAAATTTTCCGTGCATTTTAATGTCCAACGATGCCCCAAGTGAGGGCATCTTAAAATCATTAGAAAAGCATCACCCTAACTTTGAGTGGGTGCAAGGAGATGTGAGAAGCGCAAAAGATTTAGATCACGTTTGTCAACTATTTAAAATCAAGAAAATTGTTAATGCTGCAGCAATTACCGCTGAATTAGCCAGAGAGATTAATCACGCAAAAACAATATTTGAGGTCAATCTATTAGGTTCAATAGAGGTGTTTGAGTGTGCACTTCGTAATCAGGTAGAGCAGGTCATCCAACTGAGCTCAGGTTCTCTTTTTGGATATGTGGGTCAGCATGACCCTATCATTGATGAGTTAACAAGTCCGGTATTGCCAGAAACAATGTATGGCATTAGTAAGCTTGCAGCTGAGCGTGTAGCGCTGCGGTATCGAAAAACCAGAAATCTCAATGTAACTGTCGTACGACTAGGACTTGTTTACGGTCAGTGGGAATATGACACCGGTGTTCGCGACACACTTAGTTTGCCTTTGCAGTTATATTGGATGGCAAAGCAAGGAAAAAAAGCGATTGTTTTTCATGAAGTAGGCACCGATTATATTTACAGTAAAGATGTTGCTCAAGGATTGGGAGCAATTTTGCAAGCAGGTAGTTCTCCTGAAGGTTTATATCATTTATCAAGTGCACAAGTTTGGTCATTAAGCACATGGCTTGAGTCACTGCAAAAACACTTCCCCGATTTTTCTTATGAAATATCAGAACAACGTGAGATGTGTAATGTAGGATTGATTGGACCATTATTACGATCCCCGATGAGTATTGATCGTATCCAAAGAGACTTTGACTATCGCCCCAGATTTAATCAAGAGCAAGCTTTTTCAGATTTTATTACTCATCATGAGGAAATGTTATGAGCGCGTTATCACGATTTCGGATTTTAGATCTTACTAGAGCTAGGGCTGGACCTACATCGACCAAGCAATTTGCGGATTTTGGCGCAGATGTGATTAAGATAGAACAACCTGCAGACGGCGGAGAGCGAAATCAACTCAGTGGTGATCGGCATAGTTTTGATATGCAAAATTTACATCGTAACTCAAGGTCAATTACTCTAGATTTAAAAAAACAAGAAGCTAAAGAAATTTTTTATCGTCTAGTAAAAACGGCAGACGTTGTGGTAGAAAATTTTCGTCCAGATGTGAAGTTTCGATTAGGTATTGACTATGAAACTTTGAAAGCGATTAATCCGCGTATCATTTTGATGTCCATCTCTGGATTTGGGCAAGATGGGCCTTATGTAGCAAGGCCTATGTTTGATCAAATTGCGCAGGGGATGAGTGGCATTATGTCAGTTACTGGAAAGCCAGGTGGTGGCCCGATGCGAGCCGGCGTTGCTATTACTGACATTACTGCGGGATATATGGCAGCGTGCGGGATGTTAACGGCACTGCTTGAGAGAGAAGTATCAGGGCAAGGACAGTGGGTACAGAGCTCACTGATACAAGCGGGTGTGGCGATGATGGATTTCCAGGCCGCAAAATACTTGCAAAAAGGAGAAATTCCTGTGCAAGTAGGTAATGACCATCCGACGAGTATGCCTACCTCTTGTTATGAATGCTTAGATGGATACATTAATGTTGCAGCCACAGGGCAGGTCATGTGGTTGAGTTTATGTGATGCCATTGGAATGCCTGAATTAAAAGACGATTCACGCTTTATTACTGAGCCACTTCGGGTCAAACATCGTGATGATTTAAATGCTATTTTTATACAAGTATTCAAATCAAAAGAGAAATCATATTGGGTGAAATTACTCAATGAGGCTGGAGTACCTACAGGTCCGATATATGATATGGCTGAAGTGTTTGCAGATCCCCAAGTGATTTCTCAAGAGATGGTTGCTGAAGTTACGCATCCAAAAATTGGAAAATTAAAATTGGTCAATCAAGCACTCAAACTGTCTAGAACACCTGCGAAAGTGAAAACTGCAACACCTGAGCTCGGGCAAAACACCCAAGAAATTTTAAAAGAATTAGATTATTCTGCAGCAGAAATAGCAACATTGATTACTAACAAAATTGTTTAATGAGGAGATAGAAAATGCCGTTCGCAAAAACAGATGATGGAATAAATTTACATTATGAAGAGGTTGGCTCAGGTCAAACTTTAATATTTGTGCATGAATTTGCAGGTGATTACCGTAGTTGGGAATATCAGATGCGCTATTTTGCAAGATATTTTCGGTGCGTGACTTTTTCAGCAAGAGGATATTTGCCATCAGATATTCCTGAAGATCCAAAGCACTACTCACAAGAGCGCGCTGTTAAAGACATCGTTGCCGTGATGGATCATCTGGGCGTTGAAAAGGCTCATATTTGTGGTTTATCGATGGGTGGATTTGCTTCACTCCATATGGGCATCTCTTATTCACACCGCGTGCATTCATTAGTCATTGCTGGTTGCGGATATGGTGCTGAGCCAGCCAAAAAAGAAAGTTTCCAGGCCGAAGTAGAATCTGCAGCTAAATTATTTGACGATGTTGGCAATATTGAAGGTGCTAAAAAATACACCATTGGACCAACACGCGTTCAGTTTCAAAATAAAGATCCTAGAGGTTTTGCGGAATTTGCAGCGCAAATGGCAGAGCATCCCGCTATTGGATCAGCTAACACTTTACGTGGCGTACAAAAAATGCGTCCTTCCCTATGGGAGTTAGTAGAAGGCATGAAAACAATTACAGTGCCTACATTGATTATTACCGGTGACGAGGATGATCCATGCCTTGAGCCAGCATTATTAATGAAGCGGATGATTCCAAGTGCAGGGCTTGTTATATTCAGTAAAGCTGGCCACACCAATAACATTGAAGATCCTGATATCTTCAATCGTCATTTGACGGAATTTTATTTCACGGTACTAGCAGGTCGCTGGACTTTACGGGACAGTCGCTCACTTGCCACAGGAATACTTGGCTTTAAGAAGTAATTAATCTAATTGGATGTTGCGGGACTTCACAAGTCCCGCCCACCGATCAACTTCTTCTTTGACAAAGCGAGTTGTCTCAGCGGGGGATTTGCCCACAACTTCGAATCCCATCTCCGTTAAGCGTTGAGTTACTGCCGGCAATCTAAAGCCAGATACTAATGAAGCGTTTAATTTATTAATTACATCAACTGGTGTGCCAGCAGGCGCTGCTAGCCCAACCCAAAATTTAATATTTAATTGACTAAGGCCAGACTCAGACGCACACGGGACATCTGGTAATGAAGCGATTCTTTTATCGCCAGTAACTAAAAGGGCTCTTAGTTGCCCACTTTTTATTTGTTGCGTAATCGTTGGAGCCGGGCCCATAAAGGCATGGACTCTTCCTGCGATTAAGTCTTGTTGAACAGCGGATGCGCCCTTATAGGCAATGTGATCAATGGAGAGTCCACCGGCAACATCTTTAAATAGCTCAACGCTTAAATGGTTATTGGTACCTACGCCGCCAGAGCCATAAAAATATTTACCCGGATTCGCTTTGATGAGCGCGATGAATTCTTGGATCGTTTTTGCGGGGATATTAGGATTTACTACCAATACGTTTGGAACGCTGATGGCCGTAATAATGTGATTGAAATTTTGAATAGCATCAAAGCCACCTGATTTAGAAAGGCTTTGAGCAATGGTGAAAGAGGTATCTGTACTTAGGAGCGTGTAGCCATCTGGTTTTGATTTTGCGACAAATCCCCAACCAATCCCACCATTGGCACCCACTTTGTTTTCTACAAGAGTGGTTTGGTCAGTTGCTTTAGAGATTTGTTCAGCCATAATGCGGGCACCTAAATCAATACTTCCGCCAGCAGTAAAAGGCACAACGATGGTGATTGTTCTTGAAGGATAACTATCCGCAATAGCGAATTGACTCAGGCCTGAGCCAAAAAATGCACCACCAATTAACTTACAAGCTTCTCTACGTTGCATACACTGTCCTATTTGGGATATTAATTACTATCGAGTGAAAGTTTTTGCTCACGAACCACTTTTTGGTAAGTTTCAAGTTCGGCTTTTATTTGGATTGCAAATTCTTCCGGGCTATTTGCAATCACGATGGAGCCTGTATCCTCAATCCGTTTTTTAACAGAGGGAATTTCAACAGCCTGTTTGACGGCTGCATTAATCTTGTTAATTACATCCTTTGACAGACCTTTTGGACCAAGGATCCCATAGTAAGCCATGCGATTGACTGGATCTGCGCCAACATCATGAAAGGTCGGGGTATTAGGTAAGGCGCTAATGCGATTTGGAGCTGCTACGACGATAGGTATTAGCCGATTATCTAAAACAAAGGGCAGTGCTGACGGTAAATTATCAAAAATAATAGGTACTTGTCCTGCAACCACATCATTTAATGCTGGACCTGCACCTTTATAAGGGATATGCGTGATCGATACTTTCGCAATACTTTTAAACAGCTCCATTTGTAAGTGACCAATACCACCTGTACCAGAAGAAGCATAGGAGTACTTGGTTGGATTCTTCTTTAACTCTGCTACAAAGCCTTTATAGTCTCTAGCAGGAAAAGAAGGGTGGACGGCAATAATATTGGGAGTCGCAGCAATATTGGTAATCGGAGAAAAATCAGTAAGGGGGTTATAAGGAGTTTTAGGATTAATTGCTGGATTGGCCGCAGTAGTGGAAACGGTAGCGACACCTAAGATATAACCATCGGGGTTTGCTTTGACTACTTCATTAGCACCAACCACACCCCCACCACCAGGGCGATTGACCACCAGAACGGATTGCCCCAAAATTTTAGTTAGAGGTTCAGAAATGACGCGAGCAACTATATCGGTTGTCCCGCCAGGCGCAAAAGGCACTAAAAGTTGGATGGGTTTGCTTGGGTATTCATCAGCAAGAGCGAGACTGTTGATGCAGGCAATAAAAACGATAGATAAAAAACGTAGTTTCATAATACAAATCCTTAAATAATTAATTACTTAAATTAATCGCTGATTTTTGAATAACATTACTCCATTTGCTAGATTCTTGGCGCAAAAATTGCTTAAATTCTTTTGGCGTAGAAGCTACCACTTCAAAGCCTTGGGCTTCAATCGAGTTTTTTGTATTGGCATCAAATACGATTTGATAAATTGCCTTTTGAATATCTTCAAGAATATTATCGGGAGTTCCATTTGGTGCTACAAGACCGGTCCAGCCCTCAATCAAAACTTCTGGTTGGCCTAGTTCGATCATTGTTGGCACATTCGGAAATTGGCTCACCCGTTTCTTGCTAGCGAGAGCCATTAGATGAAGCTTACCAGCTTTAATTTGGTTTATAGCCGAGGGAAGGGGCACAAACATCAAATCAGTTTGACCGCCCATGACATCGACGATTGCTGCAGAATCACCCTTGTTAGGAATATGATTCATTTTTATGCCAGCCTTGAGTGAAAACAGTTCGGCAGCTAAATGCTGTAAATTACCTACCCCAGCAGAACTATAATTAATTTCGCCCGGACGTTTTTTCGCATAAGAAATAAGTTCATCTACCGATTGATATGGGCGCTGTGGATTACTTACAAGAGAAAAAATAATCGCAGAAATTTGTGTAATAGGAGCCAAATCTTCCAGTGGCTTAAAGGGCATATTTTTGTAAACAAAGGGATTAATCACCATCACACTTGGCACAACAAGTCCTAAGGTATAACCATCTGGACTCGCTTTTGCAACTAAGTCCATACCTAAGTTGCCATTGGCACCAGGTTTATTTTCCACAATTACGGAAGTTTTCCAGATATCAGATAATTTTGTTGCTAAGGTTCTCGCTACAACATCCGGAGAGGATCCAGCAGCTTGAGCAACAACAATTTTTACAGTGCGATTTGGATAGGCTTGACTAAAACTGAGTTTACTAAACGAAGCCCCTATAAGGCATAAAACAGACACATAGAGCAATCTTTTTGATACATGCATGATAATTTCCACCTTTTATAAATACGTTAAACCCAATTTAATTTTTAAAAACGACCTCTTTGTTTACAAGTCGAAGCGGTTGTTTTTTCAAAAAGCGATCTACTTGATCAAATGCTTCACCAAAATATAATTCAAAAGTATCGTGATCCGCCCAACCCAAGTGCGGTAAACAAACGACGTTATCCATCTTCAAAAGAGGGTGGTCACCATTGAGAATAGGTTCATTCTCATAGACATCGACCGCTGCATAACCAGGGCGCCCGCTTTCGAGTGCTTTTTCTAAAGCGCCACTTTCAATGAGTTCAGCTCTTGCTGTATTGACTATAAGAGCGGTAGTCTTCATCATCATTAAGTCTGCCAATTTCACCATGCCGAATGTATCTTTGTTATAGCGAAGATGAATACTGATGACATCAGAATTTGAAAAGAAGTCTTCCCTTGACTTTGCGACTTCAAAGCCAAGACTTTTTGCACGATCAAAAGAGCCACCTCTGCCCCAAACTAGAATTTTCATACCAAGACCTTGAGCAGCCTTGGCAACTACTTCGCCAATTTCACCAAGCCCATAAATACCCAGTGTTGAACCATTTAAACGATGGGATAGAGTAATTGGAAATAAACCCGCCTTCATGCGAGCCGCTTCTAAAACAATATTTCTGCGGGCGGCAAGCATCAATGCAAGAGCGCACTCTGCAGGAGCTAGGTGAGAAGCTGCTTCGCCGTGGGTGACTGCAACCCCGTACTTTGTGCAGGCCGTATAGTCAATGAATTTGCTATTGCGCCCCACTAAGGCAACTAGCTTCAGACGAGGCAGTCCTTGAAGAAGTTCTTCGTCGATGGTAATTCTTTCCCGTACCACAACAATAATATCGGCGTTGATAAAACGCTTAATGAGTTCTTTCTTATCTTTGGTAGGTTCAACGTAAATAGTGGTTTCATTACCCTCAAGGGTGGAAAAACACTTCAGGTCCTTGACGCAATTTTGGTAGTCGTCGGCAATCACAATATTCACTTGTCTTCTCCACAAATACAAGGGGTTAACGTAATGTACCCCTATCTAGTTATGAGAACAGTTTAAACCAATTATCTAAAGGATCAATTAATCAAATAGAGAAGAAAAATTTGAGAAATACACTTGAAATTGACAGGACAACCCATAGTTAACATATGAACCCCAAATATATATTTCTTCTCATTTGCAATACAAAGGAAAAAAATGACCACAACAGAAAAGCAAACCCTTGATTTTCAAGCAGAAATTAAACAACTTCTGCAACTAATGATTCATTCGTTGTACTCGAACAAAGAAATATTTTTACGCGAACTCGTCTCAAATGCATCTGATGCAGCAGATAAATTGCGTTTTGAATCTATCCATCAACCAGAGTTATATGAAGGCAGCTCTGATTTAAGTATTCAGGTCAGTTTTGACAAAGAGGCTAGAACAATTAGTATTTCTGACAATGGCATAGGTATGAGTCGCGACGAAGTCATCTCTAACCTAGGAACCATTGCTAAATCCGGTACAAAAGAGTTTTTCTCGAAGTTATCAGGTGACCAGCAAAAGGATGCCTCTCTGATTGGGCAGTTTGGCGTTGGATTTTATTCTGGGTTTATCGTAGCAGATCGTATTACTGTGGAAACAAGAAGAGCCGGTTTAGGGCAAGATACCGGTGTTCGGTGGGAGTCGGAAGGTGCAGGAGACTTTACCATCGAGGAAATCAATAAAGCCACGCGAGGCACGACCATTATTTTGCATTTAAAAGATGGAGAAGATGAGTTCCTCTCCGCATGGAAATTGAAATCTGTAATTCAAAAATACTCTGACCATATTTCTATTCCAATTCAGATGGTGAAGGAAGTTTGGGATGAAGAGAAAAAAGAAATGGTAACCAGTAGCGAGTTAGAGAATGTAAATGAGGCAAGCGCCTTATGGACAAGAAGTAAGTCAGATATTACGCAAGAGCAGTATCACGAGTTTTATAAAAGTATTTCTAGAGATTTCGAAAGCCCTTTAACCTACTCACATAATCGAGTAGAAGGAAGAAGTGAGTTTACGCAATTATTGTTTGTACCCAAAAAAGCACCATTTGATTTATGGGACAGATCAAAGCGAACTGGCATCAAGTTATACGTCAAGCGTGTATTTATTATGGATGACTCCGAGCAACTGATGCCAGCTTATTTACGTTTTGTATCTGGTGTTATTGATTCGGCAGATTTGCCATTGAATGTATCGCGTGAGATATTGCAAGAATCCCGTGACGTAAAACTGATTCGAGAAAGTTCAACCAAACGTGTCTTATCGATGTTGGAAGAACTCGCCAATCATGAAGAACAAAGCAAGCGTGACGATTACCAACTTTTTTGGAATGAGTTTGGACAAGTACTCAAAGAAGGAACTGGGGAAGATTCATCTAATTTAGAGAGACTCTCAAAGTTATTAAGATTTGCAAGTACAAATAATGACTCAGACGTTCAGAATGTTTCCCTAGCCGATTACGTGGGACGAATGAAAGATGGCCAAGACAAGATTTATTATGTTACGGCAGAGACCTATTTGGCGGCAAAAAACAGCCCACATTTAGAAATATTTAAGAAAAAGGGTATTGAAGTTTTGTTACTCACTGACCGCGTCGATGAATGGATGCTCTCCTTCTTGACTGAGTTTAATGAAAAATCTTTAGTATCTGTAGCCAAAGGCGGCCTTGATTTAGGTGAGCTAGAGGATGAACAGGAAAAAGAAGAGAAAAAAGAAGTAGAGAAGCAGTTTTCAGAATTAATTGAGCGTATGAAAAATGCATTGCTTGATAAGGCAAAAGATGTCCGAGTCACCTTCCGCTTGACGGATTCCCCGGCCTGCCTAGTCGCTGATGAAAACGAGTTGTCGGGTAACCTAATGCGTATGTTAAAAGCTGCTGGACAAAATGCTCCCGAGACAAAGCCAATTTTAGAAATCAACCCGAATCATCCCTTGATTAAGAAAATTGAAGGAGATACTGAACAGTTTGATGATTGGTCGCACCTCATATTTGACCAAGCACTTTTGGCTGAGGGAGGACATATTGCTGATCCAGCCACATTTGTTCGACGGATGAATCAAATGCTCATCAAATAATTGATAGCGGATTGATAATAATAGTGATTAAATAAAGGGGTGTATTTACACTCCTTTATTTATGAAAAAAAGATGTATTAGCCTATTAATTGCAATCTTACCTATGGGGTTTGGGGCTTATGCACAGACTGTGGTTGATTCATTTGAGTTTGATCCTAGTCGCACCTATGACCCTCAGCGTGTGGGAAGTATTTCTGGAGCAATGAAAAATTGTTCATATAAAAGCAAAAATAATAGTTATCTTGAGGCACATCAAGCAACCTTAAATATCATGAATCGTATGACGCCAATTGCAAGAAACCAGTCGATGGGGGCCTATCAATACGTTTTGAGAACAAAGATTTTCAACGGCAAGAGTTTAACTGCCGCACAGTGTGAACGAATCATTGCAAGTGATTGGCAATCCTATGTAAGCGAGCCATTAGATAGTGTTCAAAACTAATTCAGGTAATATAATCTCATCATAAACAGTGAATATAATTCACTAAAATAATGGAGATGCAATGCGTATAAGATTTTTAAAGAATTACTTTTTTTTACTACTCATCGTCGTTTTTTTTCGAACTGGTTTTTTACAAGCCCAGACATTTCCAAACAAGCCAATTACGATGATCGTGCCTACTGCGCCAGGTGGTCCAGTTGATTTGACGACGCGGGTGATTACAAAGCAACTGGCAATAGAAATTGGACAGCCCATTGTTGTAATTAACCGGCCTGGAGCCTCCCAAAAAATTGGCGTGGAATCCCTGATTAATTCACCAAAAGATGGCTATACCATTGCTGCTGTATCTCCAGCATCTATGACGATTAATCCTGTGTTGGATAAAAATGTTGGATATGATCCCGTTAATGATGTCACTCACCTGATGAACGCGATTGAATACCAATCGGTTTTAGTTGTTCATCCGTCCATACCCGTTAAAAATTTAGCTGAATTAGTTGCCTACGGTAGAGCAAATCCAGGTAAATTAACTTTTGGTAGTGGCGGTGGTGGCTCAAGTATTCACTTTACAACTTCTGCGTTTCTGAGCTTAACGGGAATCAAAGCATTACATGTGCCTTATAAATCGAGTGGACCTGCGATGCTTGGATTATTGGGTGGTGAAGTAAGTATGTTGATGCCAGATCTGGGCGACATTAAATCCCATGTTGCTACCAACCAAGTTACTGGTTTAGCTATTTCAGGAACCACTAGAGCCAAGGGCTTACCCAATGTTCCAACATTTGCTGAGACAGGGGTGCCGGAACTCAAAACCTGGAATTACACGGGCTGGATTGGTGTTGTCGCACCTAGTGGCATACCTAAAGATGTTTCAGCTAAATTACAGGCTGCATTACAAGCCAGTATGAAAGCCCCTGCAGTCAAAGAGGCTTTCGATAATATTGGTTTTAAAATCGTTGCAACACCTGCCGAGGAGTTTAAAAAGCAAATTCAGGACGGCCTAGAAGTTAATCGAAAGATTGCCAAAGAAGGCAACATCACTAAGTAACAGACGAGTAGGCCCCAGCTTTTTTCAAAATTTCAAATAGACGTGGTGGCGTCATTGGTGCTTGAGTCAGAAAAATACCAGTATCTGAGATGGCGTCCTCGATTGCAGCAACAATCGCTGCGGCAGCGGGAATTGTGCCACCCTCACCAGCACCCTTAACCCCGAGTGGATTAAGTGGAGAAGGAGAGTTAAGGTGATACATCTCTGCCTTAGGAACATCGGTAGCCATTGGCAATAAATACTCACCAAAATTCGTTGTGATGGGTTGGGCTTGATCATCGTACTGCATATCTTCTAAAGTGGAATTACCGATACCATGAGCGATTGAGCCTTGCACCTGACCATCAACCAATAGAGGATTAATCAGATTGCCACTGTCATGAGCCATCACATATTTCACAATATTGATTTGGCATGTATCACGATCAAGTTCTATTTCGACAGCAGCGGTACCATTGCAGTAGGCAGATTGAGAAGGTGCAAAATATTCAGTAGACTCAAGGCCGTTGGTGACACCCTCTGGAAATGAAAACCCTGGCATTCCTTGAGAAACGCGCGCTAATTCAGCAAAAGATTTCTTTTTTGATGGATTATCAATTGTGATGGCGTGACCATCTAATAACTGAATATTATCAACACGAGTTTGCATTAAAAACGCTGCCAAGCCCTTAACCTTATCTGCTACTTTTTGAGACGCCAAGAAAACAGAATTTCCCGCATTGACAGTTACCCGACTTGCAAAAGTACCAATACCCATCGAGATGGCATTTGTATCAGCGGTAATGACATCAATCATTTCAAGAGGAACTTGAAGTTGGTCAGCACAGATTTGCATAAAAGTAGTTTTATGCCCTTGTCCTTGTGAAGATGCTGAAGTCAAGATTGTGATACGGCCAGTTTGTTGAACGCGCACAGTAGCGCCCTCAAATGGACCAAGACCAGTACCTTCTACAAAATTAGCAATTCCAATCCCTAAATAACGCCCCTCTTTTAAAGCAGCAGCTTTTCTTGCGGGGAAATCATCATAAGCAATTTTTTCTAAAGCGACAGCTTGACACTGCGGATAGTCACCACTGTCATATACCATTGGTTTTCCATCGCGATAGATGAAACCATTGTTATAAGGCATTTGTTCAGGTTGAATAAAATTTCTACGGCGGATTTCAGCGCGATCAAGGCCTAATTGGCGAGCGGCTTTATCTAAAATACGCTCCATTGCAAATACTGCTTGTGGTCTACCTGCGCCACGCACCGGCGAGGTCGCATTTTTATTGGTATAAACCACTTTAAGATTAACATCAATCGCAGGGATGACATAAGGACCAGGAGTTGTTGTTACGCCGATGTAAGGGGTGATAATTCCCCAAGGAAGATAGGCGCCATTATCATGCGTCATATCTATTTTCATGGCTAGTATTTTGGCATTCGCATCAAGGGCAATCGAAATATCCCACCATTGATCACGCTCTTGAGTTGCTGTATAAAAATGCTCACGGCGATCCTCAATCCATTTAATTGGGCGTCGCAGATCATGAGCCGCAATTGCAACCATCGCTTCTTCAGGATAGAAGATAGCTTTGGGTCCAAAGCCACCACCCACATCGTTATGAATGATCCGTATAAATTCCGGATCCCATTTTAAGAGATCAATTAAGTTTTTCTTTTCTAAATGAGGCGTTTGACCAGAAGACCAGACAGTGAGTTGTCCAGTTGCAGGGTGATACTCGGCGGCATAGCCACGCGTCTCCATTGGATGTGCAGAGCCACGATTATTCCAGAACACCTCTTGAACAACATGAGCTGCTTGAGCAAATCCAGAATCAACCTCACCAAAATTGACATTTAATTGTGCGGCGAGATTATTCGGAATTCCGCTAAAAAAAGAAGGTGCATCAGCATCCAGCGCCTTTAAGCAATCAGCCACAACAGGCAGTATCTCGTATTCCACATCAATTAAATTACAAGCATCCTCAGCGATATAGCGATTATCTGCAACCACAAAAGCCACAGCATCACCAACACAGCAGACCTCCTTACTTACTAAAACCTCCTGCATCATCAAGTGTTTGATAGAAGGATTAGGAACGAGAATAGGCAGACGGGTTTGGGCAGACTCAGGAAGATCCTTGTGCAAATAAATTTTATGCACACCTGGTAATTGACTAGCCTTACTGATATCAATCGAAATTATTTTTGCATGACCATGCGGACTACGAACGAATGCAGAGTAAAGCACATTAGTGAGCGGTATATCGTCCACATATTTACCAAGACCTTGCAAAAGTAAATGATCTTCGGTTCTTTGGATTCTTGAACCAATAAATTGGTCAGGACGTGCATTAGGTAAGAGGGAGCCTTCTTGATGATTGTTCATACTCTTTGATCTCTTAATTTTTGGGCTGCAAGTAACGCAGCGTCAACGATTGCTTGGTAGCCAGTACAGCGACAAAGGTTGCCACTAATAGCCTCCCTTACTTGAGCATCAGTAGGAGAGAGATTTTCATTTAATAGTTCAGTCAAGGTTGTTAACATCCCAGGAGTACAAAAGCCACACTGAAGACCGTGACATTCTTGAAAGGCTTGTTGGAGAACTGACAGAGTGCCATCAGAGTTAGCCAAACCTTCAATTGTCGTAATCTCGCACTGGTCAGCTTGTACTGCAAGAGTAAGACAAGCCCTAGCAGTATTACCATTGAGTAATACAGTACAAGCACCACAGACACCATGTTCACAACCCAAATGCGTACCCGTTAAGGATAAGTCCATACGCAAAAAATCTGCCAGAGTCCTACGGGACTCGACTTCACGCTCATAGGTTTTACCATTCACATGTACTTTTATACGATGAAGATCCATCATGACATCCTTTTTTTAGCGCGCTCAAATGCTTCAAGCATAGCGCGTCGAGTTAATGTTTTGGCGAGGTGGCGACGATAGTCAGACGTATTCAAAGCATCTTCCATAATATTAGGAAGTTTTTCTATATCGTCTAAAGCCATACGAATAGCATTTTCGTCTGCAGCTTGGTTGATTAATGCATTTTCGGTATCGAGAAGTCTGACAGGTGCTGCGTCAATACCACAAAGAGCAATGGATATTTTCTCAATCGTTGATGCCGCATTAAGACTCACAAGTACAGCAACACCAACAATTGCATAGTCCCCATGCCTTCTCGAGTACTCCATAAATGACCAGCCATGCGTCTTGGGCCAAATACTCAGTTTAGCGCCGAGCATGATTTCATTAGGGGCTAAATCAGGAGTCATATACATTGCAGTCCAATTCGCAATGGGTATTTCACGCTTACCTGATTGACTAGCGACCTCAATCACACCATCCAACGCCGCTGTAAAACAAGGCTGCTCAGAAGAAGGATCAAGATGACACAAGCTGCCACCGAAAGTACCGCGGTTTCTAATTTGACGGTGACTCACAAAGGAGTATGCCTGGGTAATTAGCGGAATGTGTTCTTGAACGAGAGCAGAAGAGTAAATCGCTTGCTGTCTCGTCATAGCCCCAATATGTAAATGTTGACTCTCTTTCGAGATATGACTTAACTCACTAACCTGATTTAAATCAATAACATGATCAGGCATCACAAAACGAAAATTCATCATGGGCATCAATGATTGTCCACCTGCGATAATTTTGTAATTATCCAGTTGAGCGACAAGATCAAGAGCCTCACTTAATTGTTGAGGCTTATGATAAGTAAATGAGACTGGTTTCATAATTTAATTTTAGCTTTTCTTAATAAAAATACTTTTAATCCATGCCATCAAAGTTTGCCATAAAATTTGGTGAACTTGTATAGAATTATTTGCCGGTGGGGCACCAACCAAGGGTTTAGCCGACTCAGGAGAGCTAGGGGAGACGGCGTCGATTGACTCAAAGGGTTTTTCATCCACAATCATTGCAGAAAGATTTTTACCAAATTCGTTGATTAATTGTTGAGAAATCGCTTGAATCATGCCAACGCCCCGACCATATTGGGCAACAGAGCCAGATAAGGTGACATCTGAGGTGATGTTGACTTGAGTTTGATTTGCCACTTCGACTAGTTCGACATCAATTAACCCTTGAGCACCACCACGTCCTTTAGTGTCAGTACCGCTAGCAGAAATTTTTGCCAAATAATTTGGCGCATTAATCTCAATAAAACCAAATTTACCTGAAAAATTAAAAGTCATAGGACCTAGCTTGACATTAAACCCGCCTTGATAGAACCCGTCAGGCAACTTATCTCCTAAGACAGCACCTGGAAAACAAGGAGCTGATTTTTCAATATCAGTAATGAGATCCCATACTTTATCCCTCGTAGCATTTGCCATGAAAGATGTTTTTATAATTAAAGCCATGTAAGTTTCTGAAAGAAAGTTTAAAAACAATAAATAATTATTGAGACGCCAGAACTCCGGACAAGAGATTAGACGCATAACGAGCAGCGATTTCAAAATCTTTACCAGGGGCGAGATTTAAGTATTCTTTCACCGCAGATAAAGCCGCACGATCACGAGTCACTAATTTTGCAATATAGTCATCTACCTGTTCAGAAAAATGATCTGCTGAAAAAATCTTGCTCACAAAACCATATTCAAAAGCTTGTTGAGCATCGATTTCATCTGTTGAATATACCAAATGAGCGAGTGCTTTTCTTGGCACGACATGCATGACAGCAGAAATTGCCAAAGTTGGGGGTAAATTACTTTTCATTTCTGGCAAAGAAAAACGTGCTTTTGAAGAAGCTAAGGTGATGTCACATAATGTAGCAATTGCACACCCCAAACCAAATGCACCGCCATATACAGAGGAAACAAGAGGTATTTGACAAGACTTCATTGCCGCATAAACTGCCAAAAGGGGATCAGTTACTTCAGCACGAATTTGATTAGCGCTTTTCTTCGGAGGGATATTGCCAGGCTCAGGCTTATGTAATTGACGACCTTGAGAAAAGTCCTCCCCTTGGCCTGTCAAGTGAATCACTTTGACATCCATATTAAAACTAAAGTCATTAATCAACTGAGTCATTTCCTTGACCATGGACATTTCTAAGCGGTTCCCCGCTTCGGGACGATTAATGACGATTCGGGCGACAGAACTTTCAACACTTACTATTAAATTACTCACAATAAAACCTTATTCAAAATAAATATTAATCTTCAAGAGGCATACCTTTAGTTTCTGGACCAAACCAGATAGCCACTAAACCAACAATAAAAAACAAAGAAAGTATAGCTGCTACTTTTGGAATAGAGCCCATTGAGTATATTAAAAATCCAGCACTTAAGGGACCAAAGCCAGTTAAAAAGCGTGCCATATTCCAGCAAAAGCCTTGCCCAGTGCCACGTACACGCGTTGGAAATAATTCAGGCAAATACGTTGCAAAAGTACCAAAGCCACCAATTACGAAGTAACCATAGATCGGCATGAACCAAATCAGAGTGTAAATGTCATTTACTTGAGTAAATAAATAAAGAGAAGAAACTAAAGCAAGGCTCCAAAAGAGGAAGTAGCATTTTCTTCTACCCAAGAAGTCTGATAACCAGATTAAACTCACATAGCCAGCAAAAGCACCAACCATCATGAGCATAAAAGCATAACTCACCATACTTACAGGATTACCTGCTTTTGCAGCAGTGGTTAATTGCATAATCCAGGTTGGTAATAAAGCCAAGCCTGCCCAGCAGCCGAGCATGGCAGCAGAGGCAACAGTAACACCCACAATCGTATTCTTTAAATGGGGCTTACTAAAAATAGCGGTAAATATCTTCCAATTGGATGATTGTTGGGGATCTTTATTTCTTTCTTCGCTGACACGCAACCATCTTTCAGGCTCCTTCACATAGCGACGAATAAAGATTGTCAAAAATAAAGGAATAATTCCAACACCAATTACAACGCGCCAGCCATATTGACCGAGAAGTAAATTATTAATGGCAGCTAAGAAGAATCCAACCGCAAAGGCAAGCTGCATCACTTGGATTGCGCGAGCTCTATTTTTAGCGGGCCATGTTTCAGCAATAATTGCTGCACCTGCAGCCCATTCACCACCAATGCCGATACCAGCCAAAGCTTGGAAGACGGCTAGCATTTCCCAGCTTGTTGCAAATGCACTAAGTCCAGTAAAGAGGGCGTAAATTAAAATCGTTACACCCATGATCTTGGCGCGACCATAGCGATCCGCAGCAATACCAAAAAGTACACCACCAATACCCCATGCAAATAACTTAATGGCAATAACGAGACTACCTATTTTTGCGATTTCAGCAGGATTAGTCGATTGAATCAGTTCTTTGATACACGGAAATAAAATCAAAGTAAAAATGTTTAAATCCATAGAATCAAACATCCAGCCTAAGAAGGCTGATAAAAGAACAAGCTTTTGATATTTAGTGATTTCAGATGACTCATTCGAACCATCACCAGTGAGTGTATTCGTTACCATTACGTCTCCTTTTTTGCCATTTTCGGCTTTTTATATAGTTATATGTTTTGTAAGGTAGATACTTAGTCTGTATATTAGTTCTTAAGTGCTTCTATTGTCAATAATTACATTTTTGCTATATTGTCTGTATAAAAGCCCACATATATGTTGGAGACAGAGTGAGATGACTAAGCAAAATTACACGAAACCCTTACCTTTAATTGATGAACGCAGTAAGCCTTTTTGGGAGGCAGCAAAAAATCAATCGATTCAATTGCCACAATGCAAAACTTGCAAACATATTCGCGCTCAATTTGAAGATTTTTGTCCCAAGTGTGGCTCTGAATTATTTGCATGGAAAACCCTCAGTGGTAATGGGACTATTTGGTCGCATTGTGTTTTTCATCAAAAATACTTTCCCGAGTTTGAAGAAGATTTACCTTACGGGGTAATTATGGTGGAGTTAGATGAGGGACCTAGATTAATTAGTAATATAGTGAACCAGGGGCAAACTCAACTCAAAGTTGGCCTCCGAGTAAAAGCTTACTTTGAAGACGTTACAGATGAAATTACATTAATCAAATTTACTCCAAGTAATGAGTAATACAGTGTTTAATATCCCGCTTGAAGAGCGCTTGATTGGTACTTTCCTAGAGAAGCAATCGCAACTCATCGGGGATAAAACTTTTTTAGAGTTTGAGAATAGTTCATGGACTTTTTCCGAGGTTCATGAGAAATCATTAGCGGTCGCAAAAGGGTTATTAAAGCTCAATGTAAAGCCACAAAAAGGTGTATTGGTGATGTTACCCAATTGCCCAGAGATGGTTTTTACTTGGTTTGGATGTGCCTTAGTCCGGGCAATCAATATTCCAATTAATCCCCATTTAATGGGGGACATACTTGCAAGGCCATTTATTGATTCTCTGGCAGAAATCATCATCATCCACGCAGATTTTCTCAAGGTATTAAAAACACTTCCAGAGAATGTTATTGCAACCATCAAGAAAATTGTGATTGTAGGAGACTGGAATCCAACAACTGAATTTTTAGCGCAAATCATACAATTTAACGAGTGGTTAGAAGATGCAAAATTACAGCCTGAATTTATTCATGAAGGAAGTTACCAAGATATACAAACCATTTTTTACACATCAGGAACGACTGGTCCTGCAAAAGGTGTTCAAACAACAAATGCACATCAATTTTCAGCAGCAATTGGTTTAATCAGAGTGGTAGGTTTAAAACAAGAGGATGTTTTATTTACACCGTTTCCTTTATTCCATGGCTTTGCAGCAAGACTAGGCGTATTACCGTGCTTATTAGTTGGAGCAACAGTGAGCGTCGCCCCCAAGTTTATAGCCGCACAATATTGGGAGCGGGTCGTACGGGCAAAAGCGACCGTTGGACATTCATTATTTAGTACGCCAAAAGCACTTTTAGACCAGCCGCCCAATGAGCATGAAAAAGAGCATCAATTGCGAGTGATGTTTAATTCGCATTATTCACAGGAATTTGAAGAGCGCTTTAAAGTCCCCCTAGTCGAGGGATTTTCCATGACAGAAACAGGATTTGTTTTGTATTCTAATTGGGAGCAAAGAAGAATAGGCTCGTGCGGCAAAGTTCATGAAGATTGGGAAGCCAAACTCGTTGATGAATATGACCAAGGCATTGGCGTTGGTGAAGTAGGTGAATTAGTCGTCAGACCAAAGCTACCTTTTATTATGATGCAAGGATACTTAAATCAACCAGATAGCACAGTGAAAGCCTTTAAAAATCTCTGGTTCCATACTGGCGATATGATGAGGCGAGATGAAGCAGGTTATTACTACTTCGTCGATAGAGCAAAAGAGCGGATTCGCAGAAAGAGTGAGAACATTTCATCCTTTGATATTGAACAAATTATTAACGCACATACTGCCGTGAATGAATGTGTTGTATTACCATTACCCAACGGCAAAGAAGATGATATTCGACTGATTGTTGTTAAAAATGATCAGCACTTATCCGAGCAAGAGTTAGCAGATTGGATTAAACAAAAACTACCTAAATTAATGTGGCCATCTTATATCGAGTTTGTTGAACGTTTGCCATATACGCCAACATTTAAGGTTGAGAAATTAAAGTTAATGAGAGATGGCCTCACACCAAATGCATGGAAACTGCAATGAGCTATGAATTCAAACAATGTAGTGAAGAGCTTAATGAGATTGGTGAAGGCCCATTGTGGCATGCTGACATGGATTCGGTATATTGGATTGATGTAGGCTTAAAACCACTTAAGTTGTATCAATACAATGTAAGTACTCAAAAAACACAAGTCTTTCAGCTGCCTTCACGAGCATCAAGTATCCGTTTAAGAAAAGATGGTAATTTAATCTTAGGCTTCCAAAAAGGCTTAGCAATCTTTAATGTTCAAACTCACGAGATTACTCATCTTGAAGTACCAGGAATCGATTTTAGTGAAGAGCGATTAAACGATAGTGGGGCTGATTCAATGGGGCGTTTGTGGATTGGAAGCTTTGACCGCCAATTAAAAAATAATCTAGGTCGGCTATATAAGGTTGACACAAGCTTACAAGCTCAGTCGATGGATGATTCAATGATGATGTCCAATGGAATTGCGTGGAGTCCAGATGATAAAACTTTATATTTCTGTGATTCAAGGCCTGGAAAGATTTATGCATATGACTTTGATATCGAACATGGATCCATAACTAATAAACGTGTCTTTATGGATTTTGTTGGCAGAAAAGGTAGACCTGATGGGTGCGCTATGGATCAAGATGGTTTTTTATGGGTTGCGGAAATTGATGCAAGCCAACTATTAAAAATACGTAATGACAGTTTTATCGAAGAAGAGATACACCTCCCCGTGAAGAAGCCAACCAGCTTAACATTTGGTGGAAAGAATTTAGACACATTATTTATTACATCGATGACTTTTGGGCTTACTGATGAGGAAATAAAAAATCAGCCTTTATCAGGTAAATTATTTTGCTGTAAAGTTAAGTCAAAAGGTATGCTAGAAAATACAATTAAATTATAGAAGGAGACTGCTGTGAAAAAAATCATTCCTATGTTTCAAAAGTTGGGTATTACTTGCCTTGCTTTATTCTGTGTTTATTCAAACGCACAGGACTCTTTTCCAAATAAACCAATCCACATCGTGGTGCCCTTTGCGCCTGGCGCCTCCGATGTGCAGATTCGGGCTTTAGCGCCTCTGATATCCGCTAAATTAGGACAGCCAATTATTATTGATAATATGCCTGGCGGCGGCGGGGTCATTGCTGCAAATAATGTCAAATTAGCGAAACCTGATGGTTACACACTATTTTTTACAGGAATGGCAACAGTAACAATGGTGCCATCACTCAGAAAAGATATCAGCTACTCTCTTAAAGATTTTGCACCTTTGGGGAATATTAGTTCAATTACTGGAGTAATGATTGTTCATCCAAGTAATAACTATAAAAACTTGAAAGAGTTGATTCAGTATGCTCGTGATAATCCAGGAAAATTAAATTATGGAACCCCAGGGATTGGAACTGCAGGACACACATTTGGTGTTGGCCCTCAGGTATACGGCGACTTTCTACTAACTCACATTCCCTATAAAGGCGGAGCAGAAGTTGTGACGGCAGTGATTGGAGGTAATGTCGATGTTGGTTTTGTTTTGCCTAATATTGCAATGGCGCATTTACAAAGTGGTTCAATTAAAGCATTTGCTGTAACCGCATCCAAACGATCTGAATTTTTACCTGAGGTACCCACTTATCGGGAATTAGGTATTAATTATGTTGATGGTGAAAGTTATGGAATATTAGGCCCTAAAGATTTACCGCCACAAGTGATTCAAAAAATATCAGCGGCGATTGCAGAGGCAGCTGCAGACTCTAACTTTAGGGAGTTAATGCGAAAAAGTGCGATATCCGTTGAATATTTAAATCCGGAGCAATATAAAGCATTACTCGTAGAAAGAGAAGGCGCATGGAATCAGCATTTGAATAATCCTAAGTTTTTAGATTTAATTAAGAAATAAACATGCGAACAAAACCAAATGTTGCCATTATCGGAGTCGGAAATACTGCTTATGGCAATTTCCCGGAGGAGGACTCCAACTCGCTTGCGGTAAAGGCATTCAAAAATGCCTTATTAGACGCCAATATTCAAGCGAAGGATATTGACGGGATTGTGACGCACCGGGTAGGTAACTATCAAAAGATATGCGAAATGACTGGTATTAATCCAGAATTTATTTCTATACAACCACCGAATGGCAGATTGTGTGGCGTATCTATACAGATAGCTGCATTGGCATTAATGACAGGCCAGGCCAAAACAATTGCTTTATTTTATGGCAATGATGGTAAATCTGGTGGCTCAACATATGGCGGTAAAAGTGATCGTTACGACACGGCAGCTGAACAGCTATGGTTTCCTTATGGCATGACTTCACCGGGTGCTGTGAATGCGCTCATGTTCCAAAGGCATTGTGAGCTATATGGTACGACGTCTGAAGACTTAGGCAATATTGCAGTGGGTATAAGGTCCCATGCCCAATTAAATCCGCAAGCTGTCCTAAGAAAACCCATGACAATTCAAGATCATCAATCATCAAAAATGATCTGTGCACCATTACGTTTATTTGATTATTGCCAAATCAATGATGGGGGGATTGCGATGATCATGACGACGAATGATCGAGCTATTGATTATGCAAAGCAACCGGTTTATATACGCGGATTTGGACAAGCATCGAGTCTAGCTAATGGGATTGTTTCTGAGGATTTTAATTGGGGACCAATGAATCATGTGGCCCAATATATTTATTCTGATTCAGACGTACCGCAATCAGAGTTAGATGGACTCATGATTTACGACAACTTCACCCCCTCAGTCATCTTTGGGCTAGAGGGGTTTGGATTTTGTAAGCAGGGTGAAGGAGGAGACTTTGTAAAAGGTGACCGTCTGCGATTGAACGGTGCCTTGCCCTTAAATACCAGTGGCGGCCATCTTTCCGAAAGTTATATGCAGGGTTGGAATTTAAATATTGAGGCAATCAGACAAATCAGAGGTGAGTGCGATGCGCGGCAAATTAAAGATGCCAAGCATATCCAATACATTGCTCCGGGACCAGTAAGTACCTCGATTATTTATAGCTCGGAGAAACATAGATGACGCAGATGATGAATGCGGTACAAATCAATTCTTTTGGGGGTTCTGAAGTATTGATTTATGGTCAAGCACCAATTCCGCAGGTGGGACCACGAGATATTTTGTTGAAAGTTGCTGCGTGTGGGATTGATAGGAAAGATTTATCCATTAGAGAAGGAACCATTCGCAAAAAATCTATCGCCTATCGAACAGCCAGTAATGATAAAAGTAACGATATTGAATTTCCACTCATACTCGGAACTGAAATATCGGGAACCATTGTGGAAACCGGATCGCAAATTCATCAATTCACAACTGGACAACGCGTTGCTTCATTGCCAAGAAGAGGGCATTGCGGGACTTGTCTGTATTGCCATACTGGTAGATCCGAATCATGTGCAAGCGCATGGTTTATTGGTCAAGATGCCAATGGCGGATATGCACAATATGTTCTTGTTGGAGCAGATAGTATTTACCAAGTTCCTGATGCAGTTGATTTACAGGAAGCCTGTATGAGTGCAGCCTGTATTGGGACAATGATTCGAGCGATAAGAGATATAGGTAAAGTTCAGATTGGTGAGAAAGTTTTAATCACAGGTGCGTCTGGAGGTTTAGGCGTCCATGCAATACAACTTGCAAAATTAGCGGGTGCTTTTGTAATAGCAACTACCTCAAGTAGTAAAAAAGTAAATCAATTAAAAATGTTAGGCGCCGATGAAGTGATTGTGACTGAAAAAAATCGTGATTGGAGCAGTGAAGTAACGAGAATGACCTCTGGTCAAGGGGTAGATGTTGGTATTGATATTGTAGGAGTATCCAATTTCAAGTCGACCTTGAAATCTATGGCGCTTTATGGCAGATTAGTCTGCGTTGGAGAAGTCGAGGGAGGTGTTGCGGAGTTTCGGCCAGCGATTGCGCTTCTCAAACGATTACAAATATTAGGTTCATATGCACCAGGGGTGGAACATATGGCTAAAGCACTGGAGTTAATGGCTGATAAAAAAATAAAAGCAATTGTTGATTCATATAATCCCCTACAAGATGCAGCTAAGTCGCATGAAAAAATGATGCAATCAACAGATAATTTTGGCAGACTCATATTGGTGCCAGGAAATTAAAGGATGACCAATCATTTTGACGTATCTTTTGAGATAGAAGAACTCAGAAATCTTCCTTTAGAACAAAGAACATTTCCCCCCTTGTTTTTTAATAGCATTCAAAAAAATGCGACACAAGCATTTATAACCGATGGTCAAGAGCACTATACCTACGCTCAATTTGGACAAAAAGTTTTGAGGCTTGTGCACGGACTTGCTTCCCTGGGAATCAATAAGGGAACGCTAGTTAATTTAATAGCAGGTAATTCGATAGAGTATGTTATTACTTGGTTTGCACTTCACTTAAGAGGCGCACAAATTGCATTTGTCAATCCGGGCTTAAAGGGGCGTGTATTTGAACAAGTATTAACCAACTGTAAAAGTAAATACGCATTTATAAGCAATGAGGTGCTCAATCCATTACAAGAAATTGACCCATCTATTTATAATTATTTTGAGCATTTAATCCTGATCGAGTCTGACCCAAATTCATTACTCAAGATGCAGGAAAACTCAAAACTTAAGCAAATAGCTGACTTGTATCAAGATGAAGATCATCAATATGTGTCGCAATCGCATTTCAGCGATGTTCAATCCATTTTCTTTACATCAGGATCTACAGGACCATCTAAAGCGGTGATGATGCCCAATGGACATTTTTTTGCCAATCCATGTAGCTTTATCCGGATAACAGATTTATCACATAAAGATATTGTATATAACGCATTACCCCTATTCCATGGGATTGGGTCAAGACAGGGAGTCTTACCGGTTTTCATGGTGGGTGGACAATTTTACTTAGAAAAGAAATTTAGCGCATCACAGTTTTGGTCATCGGTTGCAAAGTCACAAGCAACGATTGCATTACTTACACCATCCATGCCAGCCATTTTGAAGTCTAAAACAGCAACGCCGTATGACAGTAACCATCAATTAAGAGCTGTTTACAACGTCTTATATGATGAAGATTTTGAAAAGCGCTTTAAAGTCCACATGTTGTCATCATTTGCCATAACAGAAATTGGAGTAGTAATTTATACGCCATATGGACAGAGAAAACTTGGTTCTATGGGTAAGTGCCATGAGGATTGGGAGTTGGCTATTGTCGATGAGCATGGCAATATCGTTCAGCCTGGTCAAGAGGGACAACTAGTATGCCGGCCAAAAAGCCCATTCATCATGATGACAGAGTATTTAAACATGCCCGAAGCTACGGTATCGGCCATACAACATTTATGGTATCAAACCTCTGATTTTATGAGGCAAGATGAAGAAGGGTATTACTATTTTTCCGGAAGAGATAAAGATCGAATTCGAAGACGAGGCGAAAATATTTCGCCATTTGAGATTGAAACAGAAATACGTACTCATGCAGATGTGGCTGATTGCGTTGCTGTTGGATATCCGGCGGCTGATGGTGAAGACGAAATCAGGGTTTATATTTTAGGAGCACCGAAGAAAAATTTGGCCGATATTAAAATATTTAGAGAATGGCTATCTAGTAGGCTTCCGGCGTCGATGATACCCAGATACTATGAGTATATTGATCAATTTCCCCTCACAAATACTGAAAAAATTGACCGAAAAATGTTAAGAACTCTAGCGCTTAGTGAGAGAAGTTGGGACTCACAGAAAACATAAAAAATAGATATTCAAATGATATGTTGATCTATCAGTAATTGATACTCATCATGATCAATATGTAAAAAATCTTTTAAAACATCCGCATTATCTTCGCCAATTTGAGGTGCTCGAAAAGCAGTATTTTGATCTGAGCGCTCAAATTTTGGAAAAAATCCCGGTACAGGAAATTGACCTAAACTAGGATGATCTGCTTGGATAACATCACCGCGTGAAGTGAAGTAAGGGTTGGACGCTAGAGTTTCCCCATTTTGAACGATGGAGACTTCGACGCCTAGGTCACCCAACACAGAAAATATTTCTTGCATAGTGGTGGACGCAGACCAATCTCCTAATGCCTTACTCACACTCACATCACCAGGTAAGTCAAATTCAGTGGCTATAGTAGAGCGGTTTTTAGCTTCTAATTTAATTTGGAACCAGTGATGATCGATAGATTGAAAAGCGGGAAAAGAAATAGGATTTTCTGGGATCCCCCAACCATGTGAATTGTTGGTGCCCTGACGAATAGGAGCTGAACCAGAAGAGTGAAACTGAAACGCGAGCATTTCTAATAAAGGTTCATATAGAGCCAAATCAATATGGACATCCTTCCTATCTTGATCAAGCAAAAGCATATTAATCATAAAACTTCCACACAAACCAGAACTTGCATCCGCTAAAGAAAATCCTGTATATAAAGGAGGTTCATCAGGATTTCCTGTCAGAGGAATAATGCCGCTCAAGCCTTCAGCGATTTTCCCAAAACCCGGCTTCGTGGCGTAGCTTCCGTCCTGACCATATCCAGAAATACTCAAAACGATGAGTTTGGGCATTAGGGCATGAAGAGTTGAACTACCTATGCCTAACTTATCTAAAACACCAGGGCGATAATTCTCAATCAGGATATCTGCTTTTTGAATCAATTTTTTAAATATTTCTATACCTAAAGGGTTTTTTAAATTAAGGCTAATACATTTTTTGTTTCGCGAAGCCACACCCCACCAAATAGGAACACCATTGATTTTCGGCCCCGATTGACGAAGGCCATCACCAACTACTGGTTGCTCAATTTTAATGACGGTAGCACCCATTTCCGCCAATAAACTACCGGCAAATGGACCTGCAATAATTGTCCCCAGTTCAATGACAGTAATGCCTTGAAGAGGGAGCTGATTATTTGGAGACTTTGTCATTGCGGTTATTAATTTTCTATTGTTTTTAAAATAGCTAAAGATCGCTCATACATGGCTTGATCAATCATCGAACCTTGAAAGGTCGTAGCCCCTTGACCTTTTGCATTGGCATCTAAAAATGTTTGGACAAGACCTTGGTGGTATTTAATATCCTCAGCGGATAGGCTAAATACTTGATTGGCGATTTCCACATGACTTGGATGAATCAGCGCCACACCTGTAAAACCAATTTGCTTAGCGCGTTCAATAAGTACCTTTACGTAATCTAAGTCTTTAATATTCATACCAATAATTCCAGCGATAGGATACGGCGCATTTGCAGCTTTACTTTCGAGAACGATCTTACTTTGTAAGTAGAGCTGCTCGAGGCCTTCTGGAGAGGCTTCATACCCAATAGCTTTTGCTATATCTCCCCCGGTAGGACCACTGACACCGGTCATTAGACTTTTTACACGTGGGCTAGCGTTGGCAATCTCAAAGCCTTGATAAATACCTAAAGCTGTTTCTGGAAGTGCGATGATATCAATCGATTGTGGAGGCAAATTTGCTTTAATTTCTAAATCTAAAAGAAGTTGGTCTATCAGAATTGTGTCTTTTGCGGACTCAATTTTCGGGACCATAATGCCGCTAAGATGTTCACAAACTATAAAGTTGAGATCATCAAGCCCACCCTCTTGCAAAGAGTTAATTCTTACAAAGCAAATGATATGGTCATCATGCAAGATTTTCATCATTTTTTTTACTTGAAGACGCGCTTGCTCAAGTTCATGTTTTGGAACCGCATCCTCTAAGTCAAGAATTACTGCTTGTGGTTTAAAGCGCATTGCCTTCAATACAAAATCTTCACGATTTGCAGGGACAAATAAAAGAGATTTAATTGGCCAATAATTTGATGTGGATAGATTCATAAAATTACGCTAGTTGATTAAGAGTTTTTTGAGAAATAAGTTGCAGAAAATCTGCAGTGTGAACACCCAAGTCAGGAGCATTACATAAATCAACTAGACGAATACCTGATGACTTAGGTATGCGCACAATTTGAAGAGTTTCTGAGGAGCTATTTAATGGCATGGTCACCAAATTATTCCGCTCTATCACCATAGGTTCATGAAGGATATCAAGCGCGTTATAAATAGGACCGACCACAATATCTGCTTCTTTGGCGATGCGTAAAATCTCAGCCTGAGTTTTTGTAGATACCCAAGCATTTAGCTTGATATAAAGATCTTTCATGTGATCTGCACGGGCTTTGGGTGTTGCGTAATCAGGGTCGTTTGCAAGTTCAGGGCCACCGATTAAATGTAAAAGACGCATAGCAACTTCTTGACTTGCTGCAGATATAGCGATGTATTTACCATCTTTGGTGAGTGGCATATTAGAAATGCCTGCATTCATCGGAAAATTATTGCCATTGCGTAAAACAGGCTTACCCTCTAATGCGGCAATAGGTAATTGCCATTCAATCATCCGCAGAACGGCTTCATGCATTGCCATAGAAATTGGCCTTGGAGATGTTTGGTTATTTCTAGAAAAGCCTAATTCTGCTAATGCCCCAGATGCTGCCATGGTTCCAGCAAGGTACTCAGCAATTGGTGCTTCAACACCCACTGGAGGACCATCTTCCCAACCTGTTAAATGCATCATTCCAGAATTAGCAGCAGTAAACTCGGCAAGTGAAGATCCTTGCCAAAGGTGCGACATATCTGTACCTGATGGATAAATATCAATCACTAACGGTTTTTTCACACAGGATACATAGTGTTTTAACCAAGGGTCGATTTCCCATTGTGTGGGACCTATATCAGTAATGACGACATCAACTTGACTCAAGATATCACTGACTGATAAGTCATTTGGTAATGATGAAGGGTCAATCGTGATGGAGAATTTATTTTTACTGATGGTATTCCACCATTTAATGTGGTGATCAGCAGGAACTAGGTATCGTAATGGGCTACCTGAGGGTGCTGGCTCATTGATAAAAATTTTTGCGCCAAACTTTGCCATCAATTGACCAGCAAAAGAACCTGACAGCGAACTACCAAGTTCTAAAATGATAAGATTGGACAAAGGTAAGTTATTCATGAAATATGAGATGTCAATTTGATGCCTTAGAATACATGATAACTTTGCTATAAAGAATAAAATAATACATATCCTTTTTGGAGACAACATGCATAGAGATATTGTTCAGCAGTACATCAAATCTTTTTTTAGCTTTATTTTCTTCATGTTGATGCCTTCATTATTAATGGCCTCAGAGACAAGCTATCCACAAAAACAAATCAATATGATTGTTCCATATGGCCCTGGAGGAATGGGAGACCGTTTAGCTAGATTATCTAGTGAAAAACTATATGCCAACTTTAAGCAGCCGATCGTCGTAGAAAACAAACCAGGCGGAAATGGTTCTATTGGTGGGCGTTATGTTGTCAATGCAAAGTCAGATGGCTATACATTGCTAGTAGGGCAAACAGGAGAGTTGGTCGTTAATCGTTTATTAATGAAAGACTTAGGATATGACCCAATGAAAGAGTTGATTCCGGTCGTCTTAATGGGGAATGCGCCCTTAGCGATTGTGGCGCCAATTGATTCAAAATTTAATACGCTCGCTGAATTTATTCAAATGGCCAAGAAATCCCCTGGCGAAATGGCTTATGGATCATTAGGACAAGGAACGCCGGGTCATTTAGCCGGAGCTGCTTTAGAGCTTGGCACCAACATGACCATGGTACATGTGCCGTATAAAGGGATGAGTAACTTACTACCTGACTTGTTAGGGGGGAGATTAAATTTATTCTTCTCCAGTACCTCATCAGCTATGCCGCTGATCAAATCAGGAAAATTAAAAGTAATTGGCGTAACAACCCCCAAAAGAATCAGTGTTCTACCTAACGTAGAAACCGTTTCAGAGTCGGTATTGCCAGGATTTAGTTTTACTGTTTGGGGTGGATTATTTGCGCCGAAAGGAACACCTAAACCTGTGCTTGAAAAACTCAATCAAGAAATTAATAGCATGTTGGCAAACCCAGAAATTAAAAGTCAATTAGAGGCGGATAGTATTGCAGTTCCTGCAAATACGATGCAAGAGTTCAATGACTTTATTCAACAAGAAGCAAATAAATACGAAAAATTAATAAAAGCAGCCAATATTAAGATAGAGTAAGCTTATAAAAAATAAATTAGATAAAAATCAATATCTAAAGGAGACAATGGTGAATTTTCAGTGCAAACTTAAAATAGTTAAGGTGTCCGCAGGCACATGTTTTGCAGTACTAGCGATGTTTTTTGGGGCGATATCTTGCGCTCAACAGGTACCTGGCAATATTAAAGTGATCATCCCTTTTGCACCGGGTGGGCCAACAGATGTTTTGGGTAGAATCATTGCGGAAAGTTTACAAAAAAACTTAAAAAGTACGGTCATTACTGAAAACCGCCCAGGCGCTAATGGAGTGGTGGCTGTAAACACACTAAAGCAAGGACCCTTAGACGGATCAAACTTACTATTCGTAAGTTCAGGGATGATTACTTTTAATCCATTAATTGACCCCACCCTATCTTATGATCCACAAAAAGATTTGGTACCTATTATTTGTGTCGCGCAAACCGAGATTGGTTTAATCATTGCAAACAATGTTTCTGCTACACAATTAACTGAGTTTGTTCAGTTATCAAAAGCCGCAAATCCACCGTTGAGTTTAGGATCTGCAGGGGTCGGAAATATTCTGCATGCTTATATTGAATTATTTAAAAATTCTGCAAACGTTGATTTTATTCACGTGCCCTATAAAGGCGCATCACCATCATTAGCTGATGTATTAGGGGGTCAGATTTCTGGGATGTTTATTGCCGTATCGATTGCACAGCAATCAATACAAGCTGGGAAAGTTAAATTAATCGCAACGATTGGTAAGCGCAGCAGTAACTTTCCAGAAGTTAAAACGATTACAGAGCAAGGTTATCCGGGTGTAGAGATGATTCCTTGGTTCGGAATTATGGGGCCTCGTGGGATGTCACAAGAGGCAATCAATATGATTTCTAATGGGATTGTTCAATCCACACAATCCGATGATGAATTCAGGAAAAAACTCATTGCAGCAGGTTTTAGTCCCTACATATTAACTGGCGCTAAATTTACGCAACTCATAAAAGATGAATCGAACACATGGTCGACACTCATTGCAAGTAAAAAAATTAATCTCAACAAATAGGAAAGTCAATATGGCAATCGCAGCGGTCAATTCAACAGAAATATATTATGAAGTTAAAGGTGAGGGCGAGCCCCTTTTTCTCCTGCCAGGACTTGGTCGAGGG
>Ga0209188_1000712_pt1 | contig 30623 bp, 19 predicted proteins | sample C_130625_EF_Meta_FD_187307 | JGI IMG/M metagenome (GOLD analysis project Ga0209188, IMG submission 187307) | Freshwater microbial communities from Lake Croche, Canada to study carbon cycling - C_130625_EF_MetaG (SPAdes) (version 2) | ecosystem: Environmental > Aquatic > Freshwater > Lake...
ATTGTGGGCACACCCGATCATTGGCATGCACTTCAAATGATTGACGCCTGTGCAGCGGGCAAACATGTATACGTAGAAAAGCCAGCAGGAAATTCTATTGGAGAATGTAATACCATGATTGCTGCCAAAAACAGATACAACCGAATAGTACAAGTGGGTCAATGGCAAAGAAGTCAAAAACATTTTAAAGATGCATTAGATATAGTGCACTCAGGACAACTAGGTAATATTCGTACCACCAAGGTTTGGTGTTATCAAGGTTGGATGCGTCCTCAACCTATTGTACCCAATAGCGCAGTACCTGCAGGCGTAGATTACAAAACTTGGATAGGCCCAGCCCCTATGCGTGAATTCAATGCAAGTAGATTCCATTTTCATTTTAGATGGTTCTGGGATTATGCAGGCGGACTGATGACAGACTGGGGTGTGCATTTATTAGACTATGCTATTCAAGGCATGAAGGCAGGTAATCCAAAAAGTGTAAGTGCATTAGGCGGAAAATTTGCTTACCCAGAACTAGCAGAAGAAACACCCGATACCTTAACTACTTTATATGAATTTGATAAATTTAATTTAGTATGGGATTCTGCCATGGGTATTGACAATGGTTCTTATGGTCGTGACCATGGTATTGCTTTTATTGGAAATAACGGAACCCTTATTTTAGATAGAGGTGGTTGGGAAGTGATTGAAGAAAGACAAGCCAAAAATAAAGTAGCTATTGCACTTCATAAAAGTGAAGACAATGGTGTGAACTTACATTGGTTAAATTTTACTGAGGCCATCAGAAATAATACACCAGGCAGTTTACATTGCCCTATTGAAGAGGGAGCGCATATTGCTACCATTGCACAGATGGGTAATATAGCATATCGTTCAGGTAAAAAAGTAAACTGGGATGCGAGTAAGAATTTATTTACAGATGATGCTATTAATAAAGAATACTTCACCAAGACATACCATAACGGATATAGCCTACCAAAAGTATAAAACCAATAATTAGTCAATAATAAACCTAAACATATCCTTAGAATAATACAATAGGTTTACCCGATGAAGGATGCGCCATAATTTGTGTATCTATATTAAATACTTCTTTTATTAAAATGGCGTCCACGATTTTTGCTGGGGCGCCATTTTTAATAATAGCGCCTTCTTTCAAGAAGCTCAATTGATTGGCATAACGTAAAGCAATATTAATATCATGTACTACACCAATTAAAGTAGTAGTTTCATTTAATAAAGAAACGGCCATTTTTAAAAAAAGTTCTTGATAATAAATATCTAAATTATTCAAAGGTTCGTCTAAAAATAAATAACGCTGTTCGCCATTGGGGCTTTTCCAAATTTGTGCAAGCACGCGTGCATAATGTACGCGTTGTTTTTCTCCTCCACTAAGGGTTTGATAATTTCTAAGAATAAAACTATTTAAATCCAATAAATTAATTACCTCTTTTACAATTTCTAGGTCTTTTTTAGAAGGGTTAAATTCAAAATGCGGATTTCTTCCTAGCATAACCACTTCTTCCACCGTCATTGGAAAACTCAATTCTGTTTGTTGGCTCAAAACCGCTCTTGAAGCTGCCAACCTTTGTTTTGAATAGGTTTTAATATCAGCGTCATTATACATTACTCGCCCATCATAATTATCAAGTTCTCCACTTAATAATTTAATAAGCGTTGACTTACCCGACCCATTAGGGCCAATGATTAAATTACAAGTACCGGGTAAAAATTGAATAGAAATATTATTTAAAATATTTTTTGCTCCAATACTATACTTTATTTGCTCTACTGATATCATAATTAGAAATCGTTTTGATTAAAATGATATTTTTTTAGTAGAAAAATATATAAGGGTGCTCCTACAATAGAAGTAATAATGCCAATGGGCATTTCAGCAGGCGCTAGTAAAAGTCGAGCACCCATATCGGCCACGGTTAATAATAAAGCACCCATAAGTATGGAGGCAGGAATTAATTTTCGATTATCACTTCCAATAAGCAGTCTTAATACATGCGGTACAATTAAGCCCATAAAGGCAATCACGCCAACAAAAGCAGTAGCTACAGATACCATGGCAGTATTCACAATTAAAATACCTGTTTTTAATTTATTTACTTCTATGCCTAAATAACCAGCTTCCTGTTCTCCCAATAATAAAACATTTAATCTTTTAGCCTGTCGAAAGGAAATGAAAATACATACCAATGCAACAATGCCAGTCACCCCTACTTGAAACCAAGAGGCTCCAGAAAAACTACCTAAATTCCAAAAACTGATACTTCTTGCTTGTGGGTCTCTAGCAATATAGGTCATTAGTCCCACGCCACTTAAACCAATAGCATTAATTGCCATGCCTACTAATAACAGAGGAAGTATGGACACTCTTTTATTGTTTTTTGCAAGACTATACACTAAGTAGGTAGCTGCTAATCCGCCCATAAAGGCAAATACAGGTACTAAAAAAGGACCTAGTATAGATTTAAATATTGGAGACATAAACGGGCTTAGACTAAAAACAATAGAAGCTCCAAAAGCGGCGCCAGCACTAGTTCCTATAAGACCTGGTTCCACCACAGGGTTTCTAAATAAGCCTTGCATGAGTACACCAGATACAGAAAGTATAGCACCTGTAATCGCGCAAAGTAAAACCCTAGGTAATCTTAATTGTATAAAAACATTTTCATAAATACTGGTATTCGTTTCTGATTTACTCCAATGTAAAATTGCAGCCATCATTTCGGATGGTAAAATTTGCACTGCACCAAAAGCAATGGCAGCAATCAATACTAATACTAGTAGTAAGGTTAAAACAATAAAAAATATTTTATTATTTAGTCGCATGCGTACTTGGATAAAATAAATGAATCAAGTCAATAATATTGTCTCCTGTTCTTGGACCAAAATAAGTTAAGTCATGTTCTTCAAACCTTAGAATTCTTTTATTTTTTCCAGCCTTCGTTAAGGCCACTCCTGGAACGCCTGTTATAAATTTTTCTATACTACCCATTTGATCATAGCCAAAATCGGTAGCAATAATAATATCAGGATTCGCTGCTGCAATGGCCTCTGCACTAATTTGTCTTGCCCCTTTAGCATCATAATGGGCTACTTTAGCACCTGCCATTTTTATCAATTGATCCCCTACTCCTTTTCTTCCACTCATTACAAAAAATACATTGCTAGCTCTTCCAAAATGTATAATCATTACCGAAGGCGTGTCTTTAATTGTAAGGTCTTTTAAAACATTACCTGCACTCGCTATACCTGCATCCATTACTGTACAAAGTGAATCCGCCTTATTACTGACGCCAAAAAATGCACCTAATTCTTTCAATAACATTTTAGCGCTATCGATGGTATTAGCATTTCCAAAGGCCTTGGTATGTAAACCTGCTTTTTCAATTTGGGGCAGTACTGTTTCGGGGCCAATGTCATTACTATGTATGACTAAATCTGGTGTTAAAGAAATTATACCTTCTGGATTCAAGGCTCTATGATACCCTACTGGCTTAATTAGTTTAGCGCTATCGGGATAAGTACTACTCCAATCCACACCAATAATATTATGACCCTTCCCTAAAGAAAAAGTAAATTCAGTTAAGTGTTTAGATAAACTTACAATTCTTAAATCCTTGCTTCCGTCAATTTCTTTGTTTTGGAATCTGCCACAGGAAATAAGTCCTACTATAAATATTATTCCTACTATTATTTTTTTCATATTTTACTTTTAAAAATTATATTTCAAATTCAGTCCTCCAAAATACATTGGGTTTTCAGGAGCTGCTGTATATACATCGGGTATTTGATTGGCGAATATCATCATAGGATATTTTATACCCATTAAGTTAGTCACTCCAAAGTAGATATCAAAATTGATTTTATTAGATAATTTATTTTGATAACCCAGTTTCCCATTTACTAAACTATAGCTTGTCGCATAATAATCATTCATTGATGTAATAGGTGTTTTGTCTTTGTAATTATAGGTCATATTTCCATATATACCTATGCGTGTTAAAAGATCAAAGCCAAGGTTGGCCATATACTTAGGCACACCTGCTACCATTTTATTAGAATAGTCCTCTGTTAAGACCACCGATTTTTGAATAGTGAAATTATTGCCGTAGGTAAAATTAGAATAGCTAATATTAGCAAAGGGTCGGATAGTGCTTATAAAATTACTACTAGATTGATATAAGTTATATTTTAATAAAGCCTCTATTCCATTGTGTATTTCCTTGCCACCATTGACTACATAACTATAAAGTGTTGTTGTGGGAGAAGCTGGAGACACGACTGAAATAGCAGTCATTTTTTGAGAGAACACCGTATTAAAATATGCTAATTCATATATTAATTTATTAGCAAACAATTGACCCTTGGATCCAATTTCAAATTGAGCACCTTTTTCTGGAGACAATAAATGATTTAAACTTCCAGTAGCTGGCGTTACGGGTTTGGTGACTGCTGGTGTGGTAATATAAAAATAAGAACTAGTAGGTGCTTTAAAGCCAGTACTATAAGAAGCATACACCGATACTTGTTTATTAATAACTTTATTAATTGCAAAATGAGGCGCCACCATGGACTTATAAGCTGTATCAAATGTAGCAGGTCGAGTAATTAAAGCAGTATTGAACCTATCATTTAAATTTAAATGCATATTACTCACGCCCATTCCCGCTAAAATAGAAAAGTCGTTTGGCAAACTTAAAGTCCATTCAGAAAATAAATGATGATTTGTGCTAGTAGCATAAATATTAGAAGTGGCTGTATTAATTACCCAATAAGGATTCACCCCATATACCCAAGTGCTTGCGCTATCAAAAGGGCTTTGCTTCATACTATATCCTACAACTTCTGCCACTTGTTCTTGCACTTCAATACCCGTAACACCCCCTAAACTAATATTAGTACTAATAGTAATTTTAGTGTTGATAGCCGATCTTAAACCATAATTAATCGTATTCTTATCGGTCCATCCAGCAGCAGAACTTGCATTACTATTAAACCCAATACCATAAACAGTAGAACTAATAGAAACATTTTGGCTATGCGTGTAAACATGACTTATGCCTGTTCTAAAACTAATAACATTATTATGTCCATCTCTTTTAATATAATCGGGATTGCCAGAAAAATCGTTGTTATTGAATTGAGTAATCGTTAATTCACCAGAACGTTGATCATAACTATTACTATAGCCTGCATAAATACTAAAATTATTTTTTTGATTCGGTTCTAAATCTGCAATCACGTTTACAAAATCTTTTTTAGAGGCGTTGTGAATCGTATAGCCATCTGTTTGTTGATTGCCATAGTTTACTAGTAAAGAAGTATGCTCTCCGCCTGCTTTTAAACTAGTGGTCGTTCTTCTTGTTCCATATGAGCCCATTAATATTTGTTGACTCATGCTGGTTTTACCTTTCTGCGCTTTTTCACTAGTCAAATTTATAGCTCCTGCAATGGCTAAGCCATATAGGGTTCCAGCAGGTCCTTTACTTACTTCTACATTCGCAATAGAACTATAATCAATATCATCCATAGTGGTAATACCTTCCGCATCCGTTAAAGGAATACCATTTAAATAGACTTTATAACCTTGTCCATCGAAATTACTACTAATGCCTCTCGTACCTCTTGTTCCATTTCCATATCCTCTAATATTTATTTGTTGGCCACCCGCAGCAGAACGCTTATTCATCTGCACTCCAGTAATATTGGTTTGAATAGCATCGTCTAAATAAAGTCCAGTATTTCTATTCAACTCCACTGCGCCAATTTTTGTAATGGAACCTGGTTGATACAAAATAGATTTATTAGGATTAGAGGTATTGGTTACTTCTACATCGCTAAGTGACATAGAAATGGGTGTTAAATAAAAAATGGTATTTTTTTCATTAGCATTAATGGTTTTTATAAATGTTTCATAACCTATATAAGAAATAACAATTTTAGTAGACCCCACTAAAGTAAAATTAAAGTCTCCAGTAGTATTACTATTTATTTTTTTATTGCCTATACTAATACTAGCGCTGGCCAAAGGTTTTTGAGTAATACCGTCCAAGACCTTGCCTGAAAAATTAGTTTGTGCAAATACGTTTTGAAATCCTAATAAAAATATTAATAGGATAAAATTTTTAAATTTCATTTAAAAAAGTTAATAAGGATAAAATAATAAAGCCCCCTGCTAGTGGCAAAAGGGTAGAAGCAAGCTTAAAGAATTAAACGAACCTAGGAGGTGGCGCTTGCACTTCTGTTGCGATTAATTTTATTTCTTGACTCATTGTATTATAATGAGTAGAATTTAAATGAGCTAAAGTAAGAACTGAAACACCGCTTTGAATAATAAAATAAGAAAGAGAAAATTTTACTAGCTGCTTTGACTGTTTACCAAGAGGTAGTGCATCAGTATGAGATTGTAATGAGGCTGTATAATTATTATACAGCTGTGTTTGCATGGTATCATTGATACAATAAAACCAAGTCTCCCCTTTAATAATTTCTGTTTTAACTATATCATAAAAACTTCCTTCTTTATAAAATTCTCTGCCCTCTTCTTCCCATTCAATGGCAGGACTATTTTTTATTTTAACTAAGGCGCTTTGAGGTAATTTTTGGGCCATTTGCTGCGCAATGGATTCCTTAGTCAATTCTTGCTGTACGACATATACTATATAAGTACCTAATTGGCTACTTAATGCTAAAAATAATAATATAGATGAAATAACAGGCTTCAATTCAATGGCTTTTCTACCTTTAAATTTAAGCTTTTTTTTGTTAGCAGCGGTCAATATCTATAAAATAGCAGCTATGTATTTTATTTCTTTAAGGCTTTAAAATTACCATTGGGTTGTACAAAGGTTAATGATAATACATCTCCTTTATCATTCATTTCAAAGTTAACCGCATAGCCTGCTACTTTTTTAAAATCGAATTTATGATTACCCACAGGTACTAATTCATATTCTGGTTGCCCTGGCACTAACACATATAATACATTTTCTTTTAAATAAGTTTTAATTTCAGCACCTGCTAAAGAAAAAATACTTATATATTTTTTAAGATCATCTGTCTTCAACTCCTTGGCAGCATTGCTTCTTTTAAATTTAATCGGTGTTGGAATAGCAGGTTCAAAATTATATAATGAAGCCGATTCTATATCGCCTTTAAGTCCAGTATTAAATTGAAAGCGAATAGGGCTTTTATCGGCTGTATCAATGCCTTCCTCGGTGTTATAAGGTCTGAAGATATCATAATGAAATTGCTCTATCCACCAATTTTGATTTTTTAATTTAGCAAACAATGAATCTTCTTTTAAAAATATTTCAAATTTTCCATAAGCATCATTTGAATACACACCAGCATAATCAGCTAAAGCATGTGAAGGCTTAGTATCTTTTACTTGATTGCTAGTACTTGCTTTTTCTGCTTCCTTCGTTTTTTCTTTGGCCTTTGCTTTTGCTTTTAAAACATCTGCATTCCAATCAAAATATTTTAATCCTAAAACTCTATCTGTAATGGTATTTCTTACAGCAGAGGGAACACTTGACCCATTTTGATTCACCAACACTACTATACCAATACTATCAGAAGGAAAGAAACTAGTACTTGCACTAAAGCCATCAATATTTCCTCCATGCTCTACTCTATAGTGTCCTTTATAAGAAGCCATCATCCAAGCAAAACCATAAGTACTAAATTGAATGTCTGGCTTTTCAGTGGTAGGTGTGCCTGGCGCCATTATCATTTGAGAACTGATAGCTTCGGCAATATAAGCTGCTGGTATAATTTCCACAGTATCTAATTTACCTCCATTAATCCACACTTTTAACCACTGTGCCATATCTATCACCGTGCTATTGATAGCGCCTGCTGGTCCCATGCCTGCAATATCATAATAAGGTGTTTTATGTATTACAGAATCCTTGATGACACTATAACCAATGGCAGGTTCATTATATTTTGCTAAATCTTTAATAGAAAAATTAGAATGGGTCATACCAATTTTTGAAAATATTGTAGATGCTACATTTTCTTCCCAAGATTTTCCTGTTAATTTTTCGCCCACCACTCCTTGTAATAAATACATAAAATTATTATACTGCCATACTTGTCTTAATTCAGCAGATGGCTCCATGTATTGAATACGCTTTACTAAATTATCTCTTGTATCAGGTGCTATATACCAAGACAAATCATGTCTAGGCAGTCCAGTTCTATGACTCATCATATCACGAAGGGTAATATGATTGGTTAAATCACTTGTATAAAATTTTAAATCGGGTAAATAGGTAGTTACAGGTTTATCAAAATCAATCGACTTTTCTTTTTGCAAAATCCCTAAAACAGAAGCGGTAAAAGCCTTGGTACAAGAACCAATGGCAAATTGTGTATTCGCCGTTACTGGTAATTTATTTTCAACATCACGATACCCAAATCCTTTGGCAAAAATAACTTTATTTTTTTCTACTACTGCAACTGCCACACCTGCCGCATGATTGTCTTTTAATATCTTATTAATTTCAGCCTCAATACCTACAAAGCGTTTATCTGCCTTGGTTTGAGCTATTAGTTTAGAACTTGAAATAAGAAATATTAGAATTAAAAAGTAAATGTTGATTAGCCTTTTCATATAATAAAATTTTATACTTCAAATATATCATTATTTAGTTAACTTAGTTATTCAAAATACATCTATGGCAAACAGACGCAATTTTATCCAACACCTAGGCCTGATGGCCGGTGCCTTTTCAGCCAACAGTTTATTCAATCAAGCGCATGCTGCAGAATTTGAGCACATGAATTTGCAAAAAAAAATGCTTAGCCCTAAAGAAGTAGCGATGGATGAAGACTATTGGTCTGTCATTCAACAAGGCTATACCGTTAACCCTGCTTTTGTGAATTTAAATAATGGAGGTGTGAGCCCTAGTCCAAGAATAGTACAAGAAGCAGTAGATACTTTTAATAAAATGTCGAATGAAGGTCCTTCTTATTTTATGTGGCGTATTTTGGACCAAGGAAGAGAACCACTTCGCTATAAGTTAGCACAATTAGCAGGTTGCGATTCTGAAGAAATTGCTATTAATAGAAATGCGACTGAGGCATTGAATACAGTTATTTTTGGATTAGACTTAAAAGCAGGTGATGAAGTCATTGGAACCAAGCAAGACTATCCTAATATGATTAACGCATGGAAACAAAGAGCTTCTAGAGAAGGTATTATTTATACACAACTTAATTTCAAATACCCAATTGAAAACGATGAAGAAATAGTAAATGCATTTGAAAAAGCTATTACACCTAAAACAAAAATATTTCACATTACGCATATGGTCAATTGGGTGGGACAAATTATGCCTGTTAAAAAATTATGTACACTAGCTAAAAAATATAATATTCAAACCATTGTAGATGGTGCGCATAGTTTTGGATTAATGGATTTTTCCATTCCCGATTTTGGTTGTGATTACTTCGGCACCTCCCTTCATAAATTTTTATCGGCACCTATCGGGTCTGGCATGTTGTGGATTAAAAAAGAAAATATTGAAAAAATTTGGCCTTTAATTTGTAATGACAACCCCAAAGGGTCCGATATTAGAAAGTTTGAAACCCTTGGTACTAGAAGCTTTCCCATTGAACAAGGCATTGGAGAAGCTATTAATTTTCATACAGCCATTGGTAGTAAAAGAAAAGAAGAACGTATTCGTTATTTAAAAAATTATTGGGCCACTCGCGTTCAAAATATTCCTAAAGTAAAAATTAATACTTCTTTAAAAGACGCTTACTCTTGTGCGATTTGTGGAGTAAGTATTGATGGCATGACACCAGGTGCTTTAGACAGTGCTTTGTTCAATGATTATAAAATTCATACAGTAGGAATTGTATGGGAAAATATTAGTTGTGTGCGCATTACACCGCATGTATATACTCGAATACAGGATTTAGATAAGTTGGTATATGCTATAGAAAAAATAGCTAAGAAAGCTTAGGCCTATTTGCTCAGAAACTTGAGTCCAATTTCAATGTATCAAATTAGGATTTAGCCATTTTATTCAAATAATTTTGAAGTCTTTAAAATGAAAGGCTATCAAAAAATTAAGGCTAAATATATTTTGGTTTACAATTCTAGTAATTATAATTCAATTTTTTGCCGTTTGTACGAATGCTCAATTATTAGATCCGAGCAGTATAAATAGTGCTTCAGGAAAATTAAAAATTGATTCCAAACCAATTCTTATAAAAAACAATTGGATACTTGATTGGAATCTAGGTGCCTCACTAGCTATTCAAACATGGTCTTCAAAAAATAAAATCATACTTTCTACTGGATTTTTACAACCTAGTTTATTGTTAAATCCTAATTTAATAAAGTTTGAAACAATACATTTTAAATTAATATGGGGGCCTAATCCTGTTACTAACAATTTACAGCTTTCTTGTAAACAAGCAGGTATAGATATTATAAGTATTAACATAACGAATATGGATGGGACTATAATTCAAAATATAGAAGGTCCCTATTCCGGTTTAGATTTTTCAAAACAAATATCATTTGCTTCGGTAAATACGGGTATTTACATTATTGCCATTCATTATATTGTGGCAATGAAATTTAAACAGGTGAAAATAATTAAAATTATAAAAGTGTAAAATGAAAACGTATCGGTTATTAACTGTAGTATTTTTCTATATATTAGGAAATTTTACAAATTACGCATTCTCGCAAACCAATAAAGGCATTAACTTTCAAGGTATTGCAAGAGATAATAATGGGTATATACTTGCTAATAAAGCTATTAATATTAGAATATCCATTAAGACCGATACTAATTCTAGTAAAAATGAATACCAAGAAATTACACCAATTACGACCAATGTATTGGGCTTATTTAGTTTGGTGGTGGGAGCTACTGAAACAAATAAAATTATCACGGTTGGGCCCTTTGAAAATATTAATTGGTCAAAAGGAGAAAAATATTTACAAATAGAAATTGATACTGTCGGTGATTTATCTTTTATGTATATGGGTAATCAAAAAATTAATTACGTTCCTTTTTCATTTTATGCCGACAATGTAGGTGCACAAAATATTAATGGTGTCATTGGTATATCGCAAGGTGGTACGGGGCTTGATAATCTAAAGGATATAAAAGTATTATACAATATTGATAAAATAAATAATACTCCAGATAGTAGTAAACCCATTAGTAATTTAGCGCTAATAGCTATTAATGATAAATTAAAAAAAACAGATACCCTTACATTAAGCAACCGTATTAATTTAAAATTAAATAGTAAGGATACCATTAGCTTATCCAATAGAATTAATAATATGTCTACTCTTGCAATTGTATATGATTATGGAAATTTTTACGATACTGCCAAACAAGCTGCTAGTGCTATATCCAGCGCTACTGCCATAAAATTTTCTTATGATGGGCTCTTGAATAATATAAGTGTTGTACCCAATACAAGTGGTAATCCCACTAAAATTACTGTGCAGCATGCAGGTGTATATATGGTACAATATGCTATTCAAATTATTAAGCAAGATGTAGGCGTGGATGAGGTAAGTGTTTGGTTAAGAAGAAATGGTTCTGCTTATTTAAATACCAACACTAATTTCAATATTTCAGGAAGTGGAATAAAAAATTTACTTACAGGAAATTATTTTGTAGACCTTGGCGCCAATGATTATGTAGAACTATATTTTAGTGTTAAAAATATAAGTAGTGTAGTGACTGGCACTATTGCGCAATCAAGTCCTTCAAGACCTGCCACCCCAAGTGCTTATATTAATTTACAGAAACTGAATTAATAATTAACCAGAAAAATTATCCAAAAGGTTGGTCTATGGAAATACTTTGCTTCGAGAAAAACTTTGCACCATCCGCTGCGATATAAACACAATCTTCTAATCTTATGCCAAATTCACCTGGAATTGAAATAGTAGGTTCATCACTAAAGCACATGCCAACTGCAATGGGTGTTTTATTTCCTTTTACAAAATTTGTCCACTCATGTCCCTCTAATCCAATGCCATGGCCTGTTCTATGTGGTAGTCCTGGCAATTTATAGTTAGCACTAAAGCCGCCTTTTTCAATTACGGCTCTAGCAGCAGCATCTACTTGTTCGCAAGGGGCTCCTATTTGAATAGCAGCAAAAGCTGCATCTTGTGCTTGCTTTTCTAAATTCCAAACATCTATTTGTCTTTGTGTAGGTTTACCTGCTACAATAGTTCTAGTAATATCAGAAGCATAACCTTCACAGCTAGTTCCTCCATCTATCATTACAATATCTCCTTCTTGAATTGTTTGTGGGTTTATACTTCCATGAGGAAGGGCTGAATATTTTCCTACTTGTACTGAAGCGCCTCCACTAAATCCTAATTTTTTAAAAGCAGCTGAAATATTATTACTTAATAATGTTTGTGACATACCAGGTACAATAGTAGTAAAGGCTGCTTTATAGGCCTCAATCGTAATATCACTTGCTTTTTGCATAAGTGCAATTTCTGCAGGCGATTTAATCATTCTACATCCGGCAGTCACTGGGGTAGCGTCTACCAATTCAAAACCAGCAGCTTCTTTTTTAACACCATTGGCAATAAAAAATCGAACTCTTTCTTCCATACCAATGCTATGATATTGAACCCCTCTATCTTTTACAATATTTACAATAACTGCATAAGGGCTTTCATGTTCTTCCCAACATCTTACTTCTTCACCAAAAGCAGGTAGTATTAATTCTCTTGCTCTATCTTCTTCAAATTTTGGACATACATATACCAAAGAGCCCTTTGCAGGAATGACCACACCAAAAGTTCTTTCACTTTGACCCCAGCGCATGCCTGTATAATAATAACAGGAACTAGTACCCTCTAAAAAAATTGCATCCATTTTATTTTGGGACATTAAATCCTGCGCTTTAGCAATTCTTTCTTTTCTCTCTTCAATAGTAATGGGTACGATATCATTTATTTGAGGGCTTAGTTTAGCAATAGCTACTGGTAAGTTTAATTCATGCTTGTATTCATCGTATTGCCTAGCCAACAAAGATTTACTTATTCCTAAACTGCCGGCAGTAAGTGCCGAAATTCCTAAAAAATTTCTTCTATTGACTGACATAGTATACAATTTAAAATGTTTTACATAAGTGGTATTAAAGATATTACATTTTAATAAGTTAAAAACTTTAAATTTAACAACCAATTATAAGGCTAGCCTTATTCTATTCATATTTTAAATCAGACTATATTGAAACTATTTCAACTACCCTTATTGTTTTTATTACTACTAGGTTTTCAAACAACAAATGCACAAAAGAAGAACGCCAATATTAAATATTATATTCACAAAGCAATAGACCAAATTAAACTAGATGGTTTAATGAATGAGCAGTCTTGGATAAAAGCACAAGCAGTTAATAAATTTCCAATGGTGCTACCCATGGACACTAGTGTTTCTAAAGTACCTACTGAAGTAAGAATGACTTACGATGAAAATAATTTATACATTATTGCTATTTGTACCAAGGTGGGTGATGGTGTAGATATGGTAGAGTCACTGAAAAGAGATTGGAATTTTGGAAAAAATGATAATTTTATTTTATTCATGGATACCTATGGCGACTTAACCAATGGATTTGCCTTTGGTGCAAGCGCAGTGGGCGCCCAATGGGATGGTACTATGTTTGATGGAGGCTCTGTAGATTTAAACTGGGATAATAAATGGACCTCGGCAATTTATAACGACGCTGAAAAATATGTTTGGGAGGCAGCCATTCCTTTTAAATCCATTAGATATAAAACAGGTGTGCAAGAATGGGGTGTGAATTTTAGTAGAAACGATTTAAAAACAACAGAGAAGTCAAGCTGGGCGCCCATGCCCAGACAATTTCCCACTGCTTCATTAGCTTATACAGGATCATTAGTTTGGGACACACCACCTCCAGCGCATCAAAATAATTTTTCACTCATTCCTTATTTTAAATCTAGTATTTCAAAAGAATTTGCCACTAATGATGGTACAAAAATTAATCAAGCATCTATTAATAAAAATGCATACGGTTTAGATGCAAAAATTAGTTTGTCTTCTTCACTCAATTTAGATTTAACGGTGAACCCCGATTTCTCTCAAGTAGAAGTAGACCGACAAGTAAGCAACCTAAGTCGTTTTGAATTATTTTTTCCAGAAAAAAGACAATTCTTTTTAGAAAATGCCGATTTATTTTCCAATTTAGGTTTTGAAAATGTTCGTCCATTTTTCTCTAGAAGAATTGGCTTAAATACCAATATTGATTATGGTGCTAGAATGAGTGGTAGAATAGATAAAAATTGGCGCATTGGCATTATGGATATGAAAACAAGTGATGATAAAGCTTCAGGGCTATTAGCACAAAATTTTTCTGTAATGGCTTTACAAAGAAAATTATTTAAAAAATCTAGTATTGAATTATTTTATATTGACAAGACTGCTTTTGATTATCCTTCCTCCACATCAAATGCTGCAGTAGGAAATGCCTATAATAGAAATTTTGGGTTTGAATATAATTTAGCGCCTAAAAATAATACATGGACAGGAAAAACTATTTTAATAAAATCATTTACACCCAATAAATCAGGAAACGATTATTTAAATGCTGGTAATTTACAATATAGTAGTAGAAAATGGATCATATCATGGCAACATGAAATAGTTGGGAATAATTACAATGCAGAAGTGGGCTATATTCCAAGAAATAACTACATTAAGTTTATGCCTAGCATTACACGTTTGTATTTTCCAAAAAGTGGATCTATATTAAGCTATGGGCCCCAATTCACAACTACTTATTATTATAATTCAAATTTTAACCTAACGGATAACACTAAATTATTTACTTACTTAATAACGTATAGAAATAAAAGCACTTTATCAACCGTCATTCAAAACGATTATGTAGAATTATTAGCGCCCTTTGATCCTACTAGAATTGGAAAACTACCCTTAGCTGCGCATACTAAACATCAATGGACCACAGTAGGCTTTGATTGGATATCTGCCCCTCAACATAAATTTACTTATTACTTAACTGCGCGTAAAGGAGGCTACTACGCCGATGGTAAATTATTAAGTATTACTGGAGATATAGGCTATCGTATACAGCCCTATGTAAATTTTGATATGGCCGCTACTTATAACCATATTGAATTACCTCAACCCTGGGGTAATAATAATTTTCTCTTAATTGGTCCTAAAGTGGATATCACTATGACAGATAAATTATTTTTTACTGCCTTCTATCAATATAACGAACAAACAAAAAATATAAACTTTAATACTAGATTTCAATGGCGTTATAAACCTGTCTCTGACTTGTTTATTGTGTATACCGATAACTATTATATTGGACCTGTATTTGTAAAAAATAGGGCAGTAGTATTGAAATTTACTTATTGGTGGAATAAATAGTAGTTAAATCTAATATTTTGTATATTTAAGTACCTAAAATTAAATATATGATACCACTTCTATCTACTTTAAAAAATAAGTCTCGTTTCATATTTTCTTCTATTGCATTGGGACTATTGGCAGCTAATTCCTTTGCACAAGTAAGCACCGAACAATTAGCTGGCTTAAAGTATAGAATGATTGGCCCGCATAGAGCAGGAAGAACAGTAGGTATTTCTGGAGTAGCAGACCAACCCAATGTATTTTATATAGGCGTTAATAATGGAGGTGTTTGGAAAACCACAGACTATGGTCATACTTGGAAACCCATCTTCGATGCTGAAAATACAGGCTCTGTGGGCGATGTAGCCGTGGCACCTTCTAATTCAAATGTTATTTATGTAGGCAGTGGTGAAGGTATTCAACGTCCCGATTTATCAATTGGTAATGGTTTATATAAGTCAAGCGATGCTGGAAAAACTTGGACCAATATGGGATTGCATGATGCACAACAAATTGGTGGCATTAGTATTGACCCTACCAATGAAAATAGAATTTTTGTAGCTGCACTCGGACATCCTTATGGTCCTAATAAAGAGCGTGGTGTATATAGAAGTTTAGATGGTGGTAAAACTTTAGAGCAAGTTTTATATATTGACGAAAACACAGGTGCGGTGCAAGTTTTAATAGATCCGAACCATACTAATATCGTATTTGCCACAATCTGGGCTGCAAGACAAGGGCCTTGGGAAAATGGTGCCTGGGATGGAGAAGCAAGTGGTTTATATAAATCAATGGATGGAGGAAATACTTGGAAAAAAATTACGAAAGGTTTTCCTACTACTAAAGAAGATGGTTTAGGCAGAATTGGTTTTACCATTGCACCAAGTAATTCAAATAGAATGTATGCAACAGTTGATGCAGCCAAAAAAGGAGGCATTTATAGAAGTGATGATGCAGGGGAATCATGGTATTTATTAACTTCAGATGGACGTTTATGGGGAAGAGGAAGTGATTTTGCAGAAGTTAAAGCCGATCCTAAAAATGAAGACATTGTATATTCTGCTAATGTAGTGATGTGGAGATCAAAAGATGGAGGAAAAAATTGGGAAGGTATTAAAGGAGCGCCCGGTGGAGATGACTATCACCGCTTTTGGATTAACCCTAATAACACCAATATAATTGCAGTAGGTTTAGACCAAGGTGGAACCATTACAGTGAATGGTGGTGAAACTTATTCAAGTTGGTATAATCAAGCCACTGCTCAATTTTATCATGTAAGTACTGACAATGCATTTCCTTATAATGTATATGGTGGTCAACAAGAAAGTGGTTCAGTAGGTATTGCATCCCGCTCAAATGATGGGGGTATTACTTTTAGAGAATGGCATCCAGTAGGTGTGGAAGAATATGGATATGTTGCAGCAGATCCCTTAGATCCTAATATTATATATGGAGGAAAAATTACAAAGTATGATAAACGTACAGCACAAGTTCAAAACATTGCACCCATTCCAGTAAGAAATGGCAAAGTTCGTTTTATTAGAACAGCGCCTGTTTTATTTTCACCCGTTGATAATAAAACTTTATTTTTCGCAGGTAATATTATTTTTAAGACTACCAATGGCGGATCTAGTTGGGAAACCATTAGCCCCGATTTAACGCGTGCAACATGGGATATACCAGCTAGTGTTGGTATTTACAATACGGATGAAGTTAAAAAAATGCGTCAACGTGGTGTGGTATATTCACTTGCTCCTTCTTATCAAGATATAAATGTTTTATGGGCAGGTACCGATGATGGACTTATTCATATCACTAAAGATGGTGGTAAGCATTGGAAAAATATTACGCCTACATCTATTAGCTCTTGGAGTAAAATTTCAATGATAGATGCTAGTAGGTTTGATGTAAACACTGCTTATGTAGCAGTGAACAGAATTCGTGTTGATGATATGACACCACATATTTACAAAACAACAGATGGTGGTATTACATGGAAAAAAATAATTAATGGACTACCTAATGAGCCTATAAATTCTGTGAGAGAAGACGCTGTTAGAAAAGGCTTATTATTTGCAGGCTCAGAAAATGCTGTTTACTTTTCATTAGATGCTGGAGAAAATTGGCAGTCTTTAAAATTAAATATGCCTGCTACTTCCATTCGTGATTTAGTCATCAAGGATGATGATTTGGTGATTGGTACCCATGGTCGTAGTTTTTGGATTTTAGATAATATTACACCCCTTAGACAAATAAATTTAAATAAGACGAAAGAAACCGTTTTATTTAAACCACAAAAAGCGATGAGAATTAGATGGAATATGAATACGGATACACCACTTCCTCCTGAAGAGCCAGCTGGAGAAAACCCTCCTGACGGTGCTATGATAGATTATTATTTAAATAACAATAGTGCTAGTACTGTAAAATTAGAAATATTAAATACTAAAGGTGAACTCATTAGAACCTTTACTAGTAAGGATACTTTATATACAATACCTGAAGTAAATATTCCTCTTTATTGGATTAGACCTCAACAAATACTAGCAGCCACTGCTGGTGCGCATCGTTTTTTATGGGATATGAAATACGAACCTTTAAACGTACCAGCCGCCTACCCAATGAAAGCAATTATTCATAATACCCCACCCGATGCTACTGCACCTTGGGTAATGCCAGGAACTTATAAAATAAGATTAACTGTAGACGGTCAAATGCAAGAGCAGCCCATCACTATTACCATGGATCCAAGGGTAAAAACAAGCACTGTTCAGTGGCAACGTCAACACGATTTATCGATGATTTGTTATGAAGGTCGTAAAAAGTCAATGAATAAATTTCCTGCCATTTATCAAAAGTTTACAGGCTTATTTAATATTTTAGAAAATACAGAAATGGCGCCTACTTCTCAAACTGAAAAAGCAGTCAAAGAAACCCAGGCTGAATTAGAAAATTTATTAAAGAAATGAGTTCAAAATTATTTCACAAAATAGTAGTCTTCAGCCTTGGTATTTTATTATTGAGCGCTTGTAAGCCAACTGCTTTATTAATAAAAGAAAGAAAAATTGATGCTATTGTATCTGATTATAATTCAGATACAAAACCTGGAGCCAGTGTACTTGTATTTCAAAATGATAAAATTGTTTTTCAAAAAGGATATGGTGTAAAAGAGATGAGTGGTTTTGAAAAAATTGACCCTTTCACAAATTTTAGATTAGCCTCTGTTACAAAACAGTTTACTGCTATGTCAATCTTACTACTTGCTAAAAATAATAAAATTTCTTTAGAAGACCCTCTTACTAAATATTTTTCTAGCTTTCCAGAATATGGTAAAAAAATTAAAATCAAACATTTACTTACACATAGTTCAGGTTTGATAGATTACGAAGACCTTATGCCAGCTACACAACAAAAACAATTACATGATACCAATTGTTTACAGTTAATGTATATTGCCGATTCCCTTTATTTTCCAGCAGGAACAAACTATAAATATAGTAATACGGGCTATGCCATCTTAGCACTCATAGTAGAGAAAGTAAGTGGACAGGACTATGCTAGTTTTTTAAAGGAAAATATTTTCAAACCCTTGGGGATGAAATCAACGGTAGCATTTGAGCAAGGAAAGTCAACGGTAATCAATAGAGCCTATGGAAGTTCATTAGAGAATGGTGTTTGGAAGCAGACCGATCAAAGCCTTACTAGTGCTGTATTAGGAGACGGAGGTATTTATACAAATACAGTAGAGATGACAAAATGGATTAAAGCATTATGGGACTATAAATTAATAAGTCCTGAAATGCAAAAAAATGCGTGGAGCAGAAAAAAGTTAGACAATGGAAAAATAATTGATTACGGATATGGTTGGTTTGTGGAAGATTATAATAATGTTACACATCCTTATCATGATGGAAGCTCTATTGGTTTTAGAAATAATATTTTATTATTCCCTGACAAAAAATTAATGGTTATTATATTAACCAATAGAAATGAAGGAGATCCCATCATTGAAGCTAAAAAAATTGCCGACCTTTATTTGAATTAAGCCACCATAGCGATCATCATTATTTAGCTTTAAAATAAAAGTAAGAAGGCTTTATACTTAGCTGCCATCGACTTTATAAAATCGGTAAGCTTATATTTATTTAATACTTCTGTAGAAGTATCTGCAGCACCCTGAATTAATCCAACACAGTTAGGTTTGCCACAATTGCAAATAAATTGTTGGGCCATACTCCATTCTGTTGCAGGATAAAAAAAGCAAAGCTCATCACCTGCTTCTATTTCAGCAATGCATTCCAATTGCATAGTACTTGTATTAAATAAGACATTAGGTTCGCAAGAATGATTTACATATTGCAAGTATTCAGGAAATAAATGAATATGTTTGGTTTCACTAATTTGAACCGTTAAATAATTAGGCTTGTCAACAATTTTAGAAGCATCAAAGGCAACAATAGTAGAACCAGTTTTAAAGGCGGTTTTGGCAAATAAACCATGCTGGTTATTTTCTCTGTGTTGCTTTACAACACAATGCTCATGTTGACTAATAATAAGGTATGAGTCATTATTTTCAGGGGACATATATTTATATTATGATTTGTCTTAAGGTATTAAATTAGTATTTATTTTATAAAAAATCTTACTATTTGTTAAATAAAATATCAAAAACTAAGTATTAATTTTTGGTTAACTTATAAATAAAGGCCGATATAAATATTTTAAATAAATAAGTTTTAATAATTTGTACTGTATAAATTTCTCTTTTAGCCTCATTTTTTTATTACATTAACAAAGCTTTCGATATGAAAAGATTCTTTTTCCTCCTTGTAATTACCTACATGGGTTTATCAAGTCAAGCACAGGATTCTAAAAAAATAATGTTACCTAATGGATGGTCTTTAAGTCCTGCAGGAACTAGTTTGTCATTAGGAGACCTTCCATTGAATATGGTAGTCTCTAAATCAAAAAAATTAATGGCCGTAACTAATAATGGACAAGGCACACAAAGTATTCAGCTCATTAGTTTAGTTAATAATTCCATTTTAGATAATATTAAAATTAGTAAGTCATGGTTGGGCATTGCTTTTAGTGCAGATGAAAAAACTTTATACGCCTCTGGTGGTAATGACAACTGGATATTACAATACAGTATTACTAATAACAAATTAATATTATCCGATTCAATAAAGTTAGGCGCTAAATGGCCCAATAAAATTTCTCCAGCTGGTATTTGTATTAACGATGCAAAAAATATTTTATACGTAGTTACGAAGGATGATAGTTCTTTGTATGAAATTGATTTAACTACCAAAAAGATTATCAAAAAAATATTACTTCCTGCAGAAGCCTATACCTGCGTTTTATCTAATGATAATTCGGAATTATATATTAGTATTTGGGGTGCAGAAAAATTAGTGGTGTATAATACTATAAGTCAAAAAATTACCAATAGTATTGCTACTGGTACACATCCCAATGATTTTATTTTATCTAAAAATGGTAAAATTGGTTATGTAGCCAATGGAGAAGATAATAGTGTTTCAGTCATTGACATTAAAAAAAGAAAAGTAATTGAAACCCTTAACTGTGCGCTATATCCCAATGCACCAACAGGTTCTGCAACTAATGGTGTGGCACTAAGTGCAGATGAAAAAACTTTATACATTGCGAATGCCGACAATAATTGTTTAGCGGTATTTGATGTATCAGAACTTGGCAATAGTAAATCAAAAGGTTTCATTCCTGTGGGATGGTATCCTACGAATGTAAAAGTAGTAGGCAATAAAATTTATGTAGCAAATGGTAAAGGATTTTCTTCTTTTGCTAATCCACTAGGACCTGATCCCTACAGAAAAAATGCACAATTAGGGGTTCAAAAAGGTTTATTAAAAACTGTTAAGGATGTTCAATATATAGGAGGACTTATGAAAGGAACTTTAAGTATAATAAATGTGCCTAGCGAAAAACAATTAGGATTGTATTCGGCAGCAGTTTATGAAAATACACCTTACACAAAAATGAATGAAGAAAAATCTAATGCAGAAATAGGATCGGTGATTCCACAGAAAGTAGGTGAACCATCAGCTATTAAACATGTGTTTTATATTGTAAAAGAAAATAGAACCTACGATCAAATTTTAGGAGATGTGAAAGAAGGTAATGGAGATTCTAGTTTATGCTTGTTTGGAGAAAAATATACACCCAACTTACATGCACTTGCAAAAGAATTTGTTTTATTAGATAATTTTTATGTAGACGGGGAAGTAAGTGCCGATGGACATAATTGGTCATTAGGTGCTTACTCCAATGATTATTTAGAAAAAAATTGGGTAACAAATTATGGAGGACGAGGTGGCACTTATGATGCAGAAGGAACGCGTGCCATTGCCAATAATAAAAATGGGTTTATTTGGGATTTTGCAAAGCGCGCTGGTGTAAGTTATAGAACCTATGGTGAATTTGCAGACGATTACAAACCTAATATTCCAGTTTTGAAAGATCATTTTTGTACTTATTATACAAGCTGGGATCAAACTGTAAGAGATACGACAAGAGTGGGTCAGTGGAAACGCGATTTTGATTCTTTATTAGCCATTAATAAAGTACCACAATTAAATACCTTAAGAATTATTAACGATCATACTGAAGGAATGAGACTAGGTAGGCCTTCCCCTTATGCACACGTCGCTGACAACGATTTAGCCGTGGGTATGTTTGTAGACTTCTTAAGCAAGAGTCCTATTTGGAATGAAAGTGTTGTTTTTGTGGTAGAAGATGATGCACAAGATGGCCCAGACCATGTGGATGCGCATCGCAGCCCAGCTTTTATTGCTGGGGGATTTGTAAAAAGAGGTTTTATTGATCATACTGCTTATACCACCTCCTCTATTTTAAAGACCATTGAGCTTATTTTAGGTATGCCTCCAATGAGTCAATACGATGCAGGCGCCAACACCTTATGGAGATGTTTTGATAAAACATCTAATGCTAAAGGCTTCATTACTAAGCCTTTACAATTCGATATCAATGAGAAAAATACTGCTAAAACTGCAATGCAAAGAAAAAGCGAGACCTTTAATTTCAAAAAAGAAGATAGTATTAATGACCATGATTTTAATGAAGTCTTATGGAAGGGCTTAAAAGGCGAAAGCGCCATGGTACCGGCCCCCAAAAGAGCTGCCTTTTTGAAAATGAACCCTAAAAAAGACACGGACGATTAATTACCCCTACTTAATTTATTAAAAAGAGCAGTTTTCAACTTAGAAACCTGCTCTTTTTTTATGTCAAAAAAGTTATCTTAGAGAAGGATTTATTTAAAACCACCCTATATGAAAAGGAGAACATTTGTAAAAAATACTATTATGTCAAGCACTGGATTATTCTTAACAAAAAATTTAATGTCGCCCAATAGTGGTCCAGTATATGGACAAAATGGAATGACTTACCAATTAAATACTAAATGGGGTGAACTCAATGCAGAAAAAACACCAGTGAATGACTGTCATGAAATGATACAAGATACCAAAGGGCGTATTTTACTATTAACCAATGAAACAAAAAATAATATTATCATTTATAATAAATCAGGCCGCTTAATAGATACTTGGGGTACTGAATTTCCAGGCGCGCATGGCTTAACGGTGCAGCACAACGGCAAAGAAGATTTTTTATTTATAACCGATACCAATAAACATCAAGTATATAAAACTACTATCGATGGTAAAATTTTATTAACCATTGACCCTCCTTCTGATTTACCTGCTTATCAAAAGAAGGAAGCCTTTGTTCCCACAGAAACTACAGTGTTATCCAATGGTGAATTTTATATTGCAGATGGATATGGCGCACAACATATTTTACACTATGATGAAAAAGGAAAATTAAAAAATGCATTTGGTGGAAGAGGAACCGGCGATGAATTTTTAGACAATGCACATGGCATTTGTGTAGATACAAGAAATGCAACGCCTACTTTAATTATTACCGATCGCACACGTAATGCATTCAAGCGTTTTTCTATGGAAGGAAAATTATTAGAAGTGATTCACTTGCCAGGGGCCTGTGTTTGTAGGCCTGTTATCAAAGGCGATTACTTATACGCTGCTGTTTTGCGTTCCCCTAATTTAGATACAGTGAATTCAGGATTTGTAACCATATTAGATAAAAACAATAAAGTAGTTTCTAATTTAGGAGGCTCAGCACCAGTATACAATGATGGTGTGTTACAGCCTATGTCTCAAACTGAAAAAATATTTGTTCACCCACATGATGTTTGTGTAGATGATGAAGGAGGTATTTATGTTGCTCAGTGGGCTTCTGGAAAAGTATACCCTTATAAATTTACAAGAGTATAAAGTTGAATGAACCCGTTTTTAGAATTATTATAATCTAGCTATGAAGAAATATATAATTTTTGGCATTGTACTGGTGGTAGCAGGCTTGCTTTATGGACTGGTCGATATGGCTAATGCTAAAAAACAAAAAGAAAATCTTATTTCTTATAATAGAGATATACGCCCTGTTTTATCTGATAAATGTTTTTCTTGTCATGGACCTGATGTATCAAAAGTAAAAGCAGGACTGAGATTAGACCTACCAGCTAGTGCTTTTGCAGAACTAGAAAAAAATAAAGGACATTTTGCTATTGTACCAGGCAGTCCCGATAAAAGTGAATTAATAAAAAGGGTTTCTTCTAATGATCCTGCTGTGATGATGCCAGTTCCAGAAAGTCACTTAGCCAGATTAACCACAGATGAAATTAAATTATTTTCGAAGTGGATAGAGCAAGGCGCCAAATATGAAAAGCATTGGGCCTTTGTAGCACCTGTGAAAGAAGCTCTTCCTGAAGTAGATCATAATAAGTGGGTTAAAAACGAGATTGATCCATTCATTTTAGAAAAGATGGAGGCAAAGGGATTTTCTCCAAATGAAACTGCAAGTCGTGAAGCACTTATTAAAAGAGCTTATGCGGATATTACTGGTCTTGCGCCCAGTTTTGAAGAATTAAATGAATGGAGAAATAATACGAGTGAGAACTGGTATGCGCAGTTATTAGATAAATTATTACAAAAGCCTGCATATGGAGAAAAAATGGCTTTGTTATGGATGGACCTGGCACGCTATGCCGACTCATACGGATTTCAAGATGATAATATTAGATCTCAATGGCCTTGGAGAGATTGGGTTATTAATGCTTTTAACACCAATATGCATTATGATCAATTTCTAACACAACAAATAGCTGGTGACTTATTACCTAATGCAAGTAAGTCAAATATTTTAGCTACTGCCTTTTTTAGAAATCATAAATACACAGAAGAAGGTGGTGTAATAGAAGAGGAGTACCGCGTTTCATATAATATAGATAAAACAAGAACCTATGGCAAGGCTATACTAGGCGTTACTATTGAATGTGCGCAGTGTCATGATCATAAGTACGATCCTTTCTCCAATAAAGATTATTATCAGTTATATGCCTTTTTTAATATGAGTAAAGAAAAGGGATATGAAGGTGATGTTAGCGTTTCAACACCTGCCAAAAATCCAAAATTATTTATTACAAAAGAAGAGCAAACAAAAATATTATCTTTTATTAATCATGTTGATACGAATAAATTAGAAGTCTCCGTCATGGGCGATTGGAAGATAGGAGATACTGTAAAAGCAAGGCCCACTTATATTTTAAGCAGAGGAAGTTATGATGCACCAACTACGGTAGAAGTAAAACCTACGGCACTTGAATCCATTATGCCTTTTGATACATTAAAATATGAGAGAAACAGATTAGGCTTAGCCAAATGGACAGTAGAAAAGAAAAATCCATTAACGGCTCGTGTATTTGTAAATTTTATCTGGCAAGAAATTTTTGGTAAGGGAATTGTAAAAACATCTAGTGATTATGGTTTACAAGGTCAATTACCTTCTCATCCTGCATTATTAGACTGGTTAGCCGTTGATTTTATGGAACATAACTGGGATATAAAATATTTAGTGAAAAAAATATTATCTAGTAATACCTACCAACAATCAAGTGTGGTAAGTAAAAAACAATTAGAACAAGATCCTGAAAATTTATATTATACTAGATCACCTCGTATACGATTCAAAGCAGAAATTGTAAGAGATTGGGTTTTAGGTACCAGTGGTATTTTAAACCCAACTATTGGAGGACCTAGCGTAAAACCATATCAACCTAAAGGAGTATGGGAAAGTACTACCTCAGGCAGAGGTGTTTTAGCTTCCTATAAACAGGACCATGGCCCTGCCATATATCGAAGAGGTTTATACACTTTTATAAAATTAACCGCACCGCCTCCAAGCATGATGATCTTTGATGCAAGCAATAGAGACCAGTGCGAAGCCAAAAGAGCTAGCACGAACACGCCACTACAAGCTTTAACCATGTTGAATGATCCTGCTGTTTTAGAAGCTTCTCGTGTATTAGCTGAAAATATTTCAATAGGTAATAAAACATTAGAGGATAAATTGGAACAAGCATTTGAAACCATTGTGATAAGAAAACCCTCCAGGTTTGAGCGCAATAAATTAATTGATTATTGTACTAAACAGGTTGCATTTTTCAATGGTAATGCTCTTTTATTAAAAAATACTTTGGCCGTGGGAGAATATAAACATCCTACTAAAAAATATAATGAAGCCGAAGCCGCTGCCTTAATGAAAACCATATTGATATTATATAATTTAGAAGAGACCATTACAAAATCATAAATAGTATGAATGAATTTTTAGAACATGGCTTAAATCAAAATAGAAGAAAATTTTTATCTAAACTAAGTTTAGGTATTGGTGGTCTTGCCTTAGGTTCCCTAATGGTACCCGGACTTTTTGATGCGAGCAATGAAGAAGAGTTATTTGCAAATGTACTTCCTCATTTTGCACCCAAGGCTAAACGAGTTATTTATTTATTTCAAAATGGTGCACCTTCACAATTAGATTTATTTGACTACAAACCCATGCTACAAAAAATGCATGGACAAGACTTGCCTGCAAGTATTCGCAATGGACAAAGGTTAACAGGCATGACTGCGAATCAAGCTAAATTCCCATTAGCAGGTACTAAATTTAATTTTGCACAATACGGAACGAATGGTGGGTGGTTTAGTGAAACCATACCACATATTGCAAGTATGAGTGACGAATTATGTATTGTTAGAAGCATGTATACTGAAGCTATTAACCACGATCCTGCCCTTACTTTTTTCCAAACCGGAGCACAGGTAGGAAACCGCCCAAGCATGGGTTCTTGGGTAAGTTATGGCTTAGGGAGTGAAAATAAAAACTTACCTGCTTTCTGTGTTTTATTAAGTAAAGGCAAGGGAAATGGACAAGGGGTGTATTCTAAATTATGGAATAATGGATTTTTAGATTCCATTCACCAAGGCGTTCAGTTCTCTAGTGGAGAAGAGCCTGTAAAATATTTAAGCGACCCTGAATTTATAGATAGAGGGGACAAGAGAAAAATATTAGATGAGATTGCTTCATTAAATCAGGAGGCCTATAAAAATATAGGTGATCCTGAAATTGTTACAAAAATTCAGCAGTACGAACTCGCCTACCGAATGCAAATGGCAGTGCCTGAAATTACCTCTTTACAAAATGAACCGGAATCCATTGTAAAAATGTATGGCCCTGAATGTTTGGCACCAGGCACTTATGCTGCGAATTGTTTATTAGCAAGAAAGCTTTCAGAAAACGGTGTTCGATTTGTTCAACTATATCATCAAGGTTGGGATTCTCATGGTAATTTACCAACTGAATTAATGGGCCAATGTAAGGATGTAGATAGACCCTCTGCTGCTTTAATTAAAGATCTAAAACAAAGAGGCTTACTAGATGAAACTTTAGTCATCTGGGGTGGGGAATTTGGTAGAACCAACTATTGTCAAGGGGCACTTACTAAGGATAATTATGGTAGAGACCATCATCCAAGAGCCTTTACTATTTGGATGGCAGGTGGTGGTGTCAAACCAGGTGTATATGGTGAAACCGATGATTTTGGATATAATATAAATTCTTTGCCTGTGCATGTGCATGATTTTCATGCAACTGTTATGCATTTGATGGGCATCGATCATGAAAGATTTACATTTAAACATCAAGGAAGACGATACCGACTTACAGACGTAGCAGGAAAAGTAGTGAATGAAATTATAAGCTAAGTATGGAAATAAAAAAAATGAATCAGTGGGGCGAATGGTGTATTTGGTTTTTGAATCCACTACTATTAATGCTTGCTATATTTAGTGAAACCACTAAATCTAATACTATTTTACTATGGTTTGGGAAACTACATCCCTTGGTTCTACATTTTCCTATTGTTATTGGTATTGCCATTATAATTTATTTTCTTTTTTTTCAAAATAGACCACTTGAAGAAAATACAGAAAAATTAGTATTAGTTGGAAATGCATTAACGGCATCCATAGTAGCACTGCTAGGTTTATTTTTATCTAAGCAAGATGCTTATACTGCAACTACTTTAAATTTACATAAATGGGGAGGCGTATCTATTGCATTTATAAGTGGGTCTTTCATTTATATAAAAAATATTTCGAGTAGCTTAAAAAAAATATTAGCTATTGGCTATTTATTCGTTCTTTTATTTTTTACACATCAGGGGGCTTTATTAACCCATGGAGAAAATGCATTGTCTATTCCAGAGCCTGTAGTAGTGAAAACAGAAGAAGTGAAAAAAAATGATTCGAGTTTAACTGTATATGAAAAAGCTATTGAGCCAATACTGGCACAAAAATGTGTAAGCTGCCATGGTCCAGAAAAAATAAAGGGAAATTTACAATTGCAAAGTCCTGAATTAATTATAAAAGGTGGTAAGGATGGAAATATCTTAAATGGTATACAAAATGAGGAAGCACTATTATTACAAAGAATTCATTTACCCAATACAGATGAAAAACATATGCCTCCAGATGGCAAGCTACAATTGACTATAGAGGAATTAAACCTTCTTAGTAAATGGGTAAAGGCTGGCGGAAATTTTACTAAAAAAATAAGCGAGCTTACTAAAACAGATAGCTTGTCCATACTGGCTATGGCCTATAAAGCGCCTACCAAAAGTAGTGGAGATAATAAAAATAATGCCCCAGATTTAAAAGAATATAACAGCAGCTACCTAACAGTAAATTATTTATTTAATGGTTCAGAGGAAATAGAAGTTAATTTTTTTCAAAGTTCTTTTTATAAAAAAGAGCAGTTGACGAACTTATTAAAAATTAAAGATAAAATTGTAAGTCTTAATATGCAAGGCATGCCCCTCACAAAAGAAGACCTTGCCATTATTGTACAATTCACTCATTTAAAAAAACTTAATTTAAATTATACTAAATTAGCTTTAAACGACTTAGAGCCACTTAAAACTATGACCAGTTTAAAGAACTTGTCTATTTGTGGAATGGAGCTAAATCAAAACAGTTTGACAAAATTTTTAGAAAAATCAACTTTTTCTGAAATTCATATTTGGAATAATCATTCAAATGAAAAAGAATTTGAACAATTAAGTACTAGTAATAAAAAAATAAAAATAATTATTGGCGATAATTTAGATACAGAAATTATAAAATTAACAAGTCCCATCATTGAGCAAGATTCTTCTATTATTGTATCAAGCTTAGATGTGGTAATTAAACATTTTCTAAAAGGAACCATAGTAAGGTATACAATAGATGGTACTGAACCAGATAGCCTTTCAAGTCCTATCTATTCCAAAAAATTACATTTTACGAAAAATACAGTTTTAAAAACTAAGGCTTATAAACCTGGCTGGTATAGTAGCGAGGTTACTCAAAAAACATTTTATAAATCAGAAATTCACCCCGATACTATTTATTTTGTAACAAATCCTGACAAAAAATATCCAGGCTCAGGTGCTAAAACCCTTACTGATTATGAATTAGGAGAACAAAACTTTTCTAATGGCAAGTGGCTAGCTTATCGAGATACCACTATGAAATTTGTAATTGGCTTTAAAGAATCAAAATCTTTGCATGAAGCACATTTTAATGCCTTTGTAGATAATGGCGCTTATATCTTTCCCATTTTATCTATTATGATTGAAGGTAGTAATGATGGTAAACAATTTAAAAAATTAAATGAAGCTAAATTTCCTTCTTTAGAAAAAACAGATGTGTTAAGAGAAAACAAATCATTTAGCTGTAAAATTCCAGCAGGAACAGCTTATAAATATTACAGATTCACTTTATTGAATTTAAAAAAATTACCTAAATGGCATCCGGGTAAAGGTACTCCAGCGTGGATTTTTGTAGATGAACTATTTTTGGATTAATCACTACATACTTTCAATAGTAAATTATTAAAATACTAGCGGCTTACTCTACTACAAACCAGGTGTAGGAATCGGCGGCAATAGTAAAAGTAAAATCAATGGTATAGTCTCTATTTAATGTATAGGTTTTCGAAATTCCTTTGGCATCTTTAATAATGGCTGTTTTACTTAGCCCTGTATAATATAAAGGCAAAGAAATTGTTCTTGTAATAGCTTCTCGAGTAGGATTAAATAACATTATTAATCCTTTTTGAGCAAGTGTAGCATTGACATGCATCCAACCATCCCAATCACGCCCATCGGCTCGGCGTAATTGAATCATATCTGCATTTAAAATGTTTCGATATTTTTTATACCAAAAAATTGTTTTAGCAACCATTTGTTTGGTGGTTTCTGTATCGTATAATCGAGGGCCACGATAACAAGCTTGCACCCCTGCTCCATAGTATTGCATCATGAGCTGTTCGTAATCATTTAAATGCTCGCTAAGTGGCTCTAGTACTGCTTCTGGCCCACCTCCTTGATATTTGGTGAGAGGCACAAAGCCCCAAGCCATCGAAGGAATTTTTTCTAAAGTACCGTCGTGTATATTTTGACGATTAATAATTTTTTGTTGAGGACGCGGTAAAGAAAAATTTACTTCTCTATACCCTAATGCAATTTTATGTGTGCCATCTAAAAAATACCAGTCGGGTGCATTAATATATACTCCATGTTCATTCAACCAGTGATATAAGCCTTTTTGTATTTCCATTTGTCTCCACTGAGAGTCATCATAGCCTAAATGTCCAGGGTGTTTGGTGGATGCACAAACATCTCCAGGATAAGGACCATCATTTTCCCAAATATCAAAACCA
>Ga0209188_1000715_pt1 | contig 30593 bp, 28 predicted proteins | sample C_130625_EF_Meta_FD_187307 | JGI IMG/M metagenome (GOLD analysis project Ga0209188, IMG submission 187307) | Freshwater microbial communities from Lake Croche, Canada to study carbon cycling - C_130625_EF_MetaG (SPAdes) (version 2) | ecosystem: Environmental > Aquatic > Freshwater > Lake...
TTCTAGCTCTAGCTTGATGACCGTGGCGTCGGCGTCCAGGGCTTCGCGGGGGACGGTGACCCAGGCGATGCCCGGGATTCCGGCCCAGGAGGCGCCGCCCAGCTTCCGCACCGGAACCTCGCCGTAGCCCAGTACCGAAGCGCGGACCACATTGTTCTGAATGCCCTTGATCGCAAACTCATCCTTCGGGTCATCAAAGCAGATCGCGTAGATCGTCTTTCGGTCGGCACTCAAGGTCGATGCCCCGTACAGGTGAGTGGGCGGAAGCCCGGCCTGGGTGCCGAACACGGCTTCGCCGTTTTTGGCCACCCACGCGCCGATGCCTTCCATCACCGCCACCTGCTCGGGCTGCAAAGAGCCGTCGTTCTTGGGTCCCATATCCAGCAGCAGGTTGCCGCCCATTCCGGCACATTCGGCCAGCATGCGGATGCACTGTCGCGCCGACTTGTGGTTCGTATCTTTCTTCACGTAGCCCCAAGAATCGTTGATGGTGACGCAGAACTCCCACACGCCCTGCGGCCGCTCGATGGGCATGCCCTGTTCGGGCGTGCCGTAATCGCCGTAGCCGCCCATGCGGGAGTTCACCACGACGCCGGGCGCCCACTCTTGCAGCTGATCCTTCAGCTCGGCAAACCGAAACTGCTCGGGATCGCGCTCCCAGTCGCCGTCGAACCACAGCAGGTCGGGCTTGTACTGCTCGCAAAGCTCCTTCAACTGGCCGCGATGAAAGGCCAAGAAGCGCTCCCAAGCCGCCGGATCCTGCTCACCTTGCGGATACGCGAAGCGGTTGGAATGGCGGTTACTGTGGTCGTGCGGCTGCGCGCCGGACGGCAAAACGGTGGGGTAGTCGGGATGGCTCCAATCGAGGTGGGAGAAGTACAGGCCCACTTTCAATCCCCGTTTGCGCAGCGCATCGCAGTACGGACCGATAAGGTCTTTTCCGTACTTCAGATCGCTCAGTTGCGTATCCCAAAGCGCGTAGCCGTCGTGATGCTTGGTGGTGAGAACGGCGTACTTGGCGCCCGCGGCGGCAAAGAGGTCGGCCCAGGCTTCCGGATCGTAAGCCGAGTCATTGAAATGCTCGGCCTGCGCCATGTAGTCCTCGTAGCCAATCTCGCCGTTAAAGAAAGCCCAGCTTTCGGAAGTCTCTCCCAGACTATAAATGCCCCAGTGAATAAACACTCCGAACCGCGCGTCGCGAAACCAATCCTGCATCATCGCGAGGCCATTTTAACCAATTGCCAATAAAGAAATCCGTCTAGCACCAGCAATCCCAAGCCCTGGATGGCGACCGCCACCCCGTTCGCCCGCACCACCGCGTTTCCCAAAACCAACAATGTGATGCCCACCCCGATGTAGGCAAAGTTCAGGCCCAGGTTAAAGGCCAAGAATTCGCGGGTGGACGAAAGCGCGGAAGTGGCGGTGCCGCCGCGCGAGGCGATGGCGATGATGAGGTTGATCGCCGCCCAGGCAACGGTCATGACTCCCGCCGCTTTCAGGCTCGGGTCGGGCCGCGAGGCCAGCCATCCGCCGACCAGGATGGACCCGATGGCCCAGCCCGCCAGTCGGTTAAGGTGAGCCAAAAGCAGCACGCCTACCATGAGTCACGCATTCTTCATCACTCCGCCAAAGTAGCCGGTATAGAAGCTGATAACGATAAAGCCGATGTAGATGGCGACCAGCAGGCCCAGTACGACGCCGGTGATCTGGGCAAGCTGGGTGGACTTGGTGGCGGCTTCGTCTTCGTAAAACTCGGCCATTTTGCCCAGCATCTTGTCCAGCGACCCCGTCATTTCGCCGGTCTGCACCATATCAATCACCAAGGGGCTAAACGCGCCCGTGCTCTGGAACGTCTCGGTGATGCCCGCGCCGGATTCTAGGATCTTGACGGCGGGATACATGCGCGACCGCAGGTACTCGTTGCCGCAGGCATCCGCCGCCATCTGGACGCACTGGGTGAGCGGAATTCCGCCCTTATACAGCGCGCCAAAGGCGCGTCCGAACTTGGCCATACTGAACTCGCGCATGATCTTGCCCATTCCCGGCAGGCGGGCGATCAGCCAATCCCAGAAGTATTTCACGCCCCCATTCGCCAGTCCGACCCGGAAGAAAAGGAAGAGGAAAATGATAATGGGGGCCAGAAAGATCCAGGTGGCCGGCGTGGTGAGTGGGCTCGATAATCCCTGCGCTCCCGGGGCGACGCTGGCGATGATGAGGTTGGCGCCCATTACGACAATGATGCTGGCCCCGATCTGCAGCTTGGGATAGAACGTGATGCGCTTGTAGAGGTTGCGGAGGGCAATCTCCCGGTCTAGGTAGTCGGCCACTTGGGCGAGGGCCTCGTCGAGGAATCCCCCGGTTTCTCCGGCCCGGGTGAGCGAGACCATGATGGGCGAGAACACTTCGGGATACCGTTGCATGCCGAACGACATAGGGCGACCGGATTCCACGTGGGTGCCCATTTCGGTGATGATGCGCTGGAGCTTTCCGTCGCGGCACTGCTTGGCCAGGGTGCTCATGGTTTGCACCATCGGCACGCCCGCTTCCAGCATGGTGGAGCCCTGACGGAAGAAGAAAGCGAGGGCCTGAAGCGGAACGCGGTCAACGAGCGGTCCCCAAACGCTGGTTTCCACGTAGGATCGCTCCTCCATGTTGCGTTCGTCGATGGGAGCGGCGCGGGCCCCTTCGTCGCCGTAGACCATGTTCACGCGGGCCGCTTCGGGAACTTCGGCGCCGGTTGGGGTGGGTGTCTGGTTTGGGTTCGGAACCTCAGAGCTAAAGCTCTGCAGTCCATTTGCGGCCTGATGGCCGCGCTCCGGGGTTGGTGATTCTTGGGCCAGGGGATCGCCGGTGGCGACGGCCACACCCAGCTGGCGAACAACCAGTCCACAGCGGCTGAGATCGGTTGCGGCCGCATCGAGCGACGCGCCGAAAACGCGGCCCGCGATGGTTTGACCCTCGGCGTTCACGGCTTGATATTCGTAGGTGGGCATAAGCGTTAGTCGGTGGTGAGTTGCCGGATGATGCCGGAGTAGAGCGTAAGGTACAGGATGGCGAGCATCGTCACCACCATGATGGCGAGCGGTATGTATAACAATACGCGCGAAAGATGGCTAAAATTAGTGTCGCGGGCGTCGTAATCTCCGGCCTGAGCGCTGGCCACTTGGGCCATAGCGCGGGGCACGTCACCGGTGATTTCGCCGGTCGAGACCACGTCGTTCATCTGGGGATCGAACAGGCCCGCGCTGCGGAGCGCATCCGAGAGCGACTGATTTTCTCGCATCTGGGCGGCAGCTTCGCGGGCGCGGCGGGCGAGTTCGCGGTTCGGCATGCTGTCGGCGGCGATGTCGAACGAGGTTTTGGGAGCCAAGCCCGCTTTGGCGAGGTTCTGCAGAGAAAATGCGAGTCGTAATAACGATTCGGCCCGAGCCCGGCCGTTTACCAACGGGATTGCCAGAACCAGGCGGTGGCGAAGCATCAGGAACTGGTCACGTTGCCAGATCCAACGGAGGAGGAAGAAGGCGGTGATTCCGGCGGCTAAAGCCGGCAGCATGCTGGAAATGCCCTGACCGGTGTACTTGGCGGCGGTGGAGACCACGGGCAGCGATCCGCCCGCCGCGTCTTGCACCTTCATGCTGGCCAGGCTTCCGTTTACGATCCCCAGCAGGATGGGAAAGAGTCCGGCCATTACAGTGAGCGTTAGCGTGTACCAGCGGAGTTGCTTTTTGAGGCGGTGCGACTTATCGGCCTGCTGGGCGATGGCGTCGCACGCGGCGGTGAGCTCACCCGATTTTTCCCCGGCTTCCATGGTGGCGGCATCGTCGGGGCTAAAGTAGTCGGGATACTGCCGCATGGCCGCGCCGAGGCCGGTGCCACCCCCGGTTAAGCGCGCGATCTCGCGGAAGGTTTCCTGCTGACCGGGCGATCGGGCGCGATCGGCCAGTTCTTCCAACGCTTTGTTGGGGGCGATCCCCGAATGATAGAAGCGTCCGAGTTGGCCGAAGAAGAACATGCGGTCTTTATCGGATAGTCGGGTGGGTTTGTGTTCTTTCGGTTCGGCGGGCAGCGTGGGCGCGGGTACGGAAACCGGAACGGATTTTACGGGCTGGGCTGTGGCTGCTTTCGGTGTTGGGGCTGCTACCGGAGCGGCGGCGACGCGAATCTGTACGTTCTGAAGCCCCTGCCCGGTGAGCAGTTGGCGCACCTGATCCGGCGTGGTGCCCTGGATCTGCCCTTGGCGGCGGCGACCTTGCGTATCGGTAGCTTCAAACGAAAAGAACGGCATCTGCAGAAACCCAGACGGATTCTGGCGCATCTTTCGTTTGCGCCAGCAGGTCTTGAACGCATCCCGCGCCCGTCACAACCCAATTCGGATCTAAGTCGGCCCACGGGGCTAATACAAATCGGCGTTCGGCAATCCTCGGGTGCGGAATGATGAGCCGATTTCCAGCGACGAATTGGAGGCTTCCGTACGCCAGCAGGTCGAGGTCAATCTCGCGCGGTCCGTTGGAAAACCGAGCGACTCTTCCCAATTCTGCCTCGGTTTGCTTCAGCTTTTTCAGCAGCGCAAGGGGGCCGAGGTGGGTCGTTCCCTTGGCCACGGCGTTCAGAAAATTCAGCTGATCGGTCACGTACATGGGGCGGGACTCGTAAACCGGGGAGACCTTTGACCAGGTGATGACCGAACGGAGGTGGTCTAAAGCACGCTGAAGTTGGCCGTGGGAATCTCCTAAATTGCTCCCGAGACCGATCCAAACCTCGGTTTGCGCACCTTCCGTCACGTTTGATGGTATCTTATTGATCGCGCGGCGATTGTAGCTCAGGGGTTAGAGCGCCTGACTGTGGCTCAGGAGGTCGGCGGTTCAAGACCGCTCAGTCGCCCCATCTTTTCCCAATCATTTTTGGACGGCAAGCATTAAACTAGGTTTATGCTTGCTTTTTTGTTGATGGGGCAAACCCCCGACCGAGTCTCCTCGTTGACGGGAGAAATCCGGCAACATTTGGCGTTCGAATCTAAGATTCTCGGCAACAAACGAAACATCTCCGTTTATTTGCCGCCCGATTACGACAAAAGCCGCGATCGTTACCCCGTGCTGTACATGGGCGACGGCCAGAATTGCTTTGACGGAGCCACCAGCTACATTCCAAACCAAGAGTGGCGGGCCGATGAGACCGCCGAATCGCTGATTCGAGGCAAGTTTGTTCGCCCGTTCATCATCGTGGCGATTGACAATGCCCAAGCCGACCGGGCGAATGAGTATCTGCCCACCAAGAGTCAGGGCTACGGCGGACGAGCGAGTGATTACGGCAAGTTTCTGGTCACCGAGGTGAAGCCGTTTGTCGACCGCACCTATCGCACCAAGACCGGGCCGCGCGATACGGCTTTGGCCGGTTCGTCCTTCGGCGGCATCATCACGTCGTACCTAGGTTTGGAATATCCCGGGGTATTCGGTCGGCTGGGCATTTTTAGTCCGAGTGTTTGGTTCGATAACCGGGTGATTTTGAAAATGGTGGCGGCGAAGGCCAAGCCGGGACAGCGGATCTACATCGATATTGGCACCAAAGAAGGGCCGTTTTCGACCGTGGAGGCGCGGCAGTTACGCGATGCTTACGCTAAGGCGGGCTACCAATTGGGCCGCGATCTTTCTTACTTTGAAGATGCGGGAGCCGAGCACAATGAGCGGGCGTGGGACCATCGATTCCCGAGCTTTGTGATGTGGATCTGGAAGTGACGGCAGAAAGCCTGAGCGCGGCGGCGGGGCGGTATTTGGCGCACCTCGCCATCCGCAAGGCGGGACCGACGGTGCGGGCGTACGGGTCCGATATTGCACAATTGCTGGGAACGTTGCCGGCGGAATCGGGGCCGGATGCTTTGACGGCAGACGCGATTCGGCGGTATCTACGTCAGTACGGCGGATCGCCGGTGACGCGGGCGCGGAAGTTAAGTTCGGTACGTAACTTTGCCGGATGGCTGCGCGAGCAGGGGTTGATTTCGCAGGATCCGACCGAGTTGATCGAAGCCCCGATCAAGCGAAAGCGGTTGCCGAAGGCGTTGAACGCGCCGCAGACGACGGAATTACTGGATCAGCCAGATGATGGCCGGTCGCCGAAGCGGGATCGAGCGTTGCTGGAACTCATGTATTCAGCCGGTCTCCGGGTTTCGGAACTGGTCGGCATCGACCAACGGGCCATCGATTTCTCTCGCCGCGAGATCACCGTGACGGGAAAGGGCAATAAGCAGCGCGTGGTGCTGTTTGGTCGGACAGCCGCGGCGGCGCTGCAGGATTATCTGGCCGAGGAGCGTAAGCCGGGGGGTGGGGATGCCCTGTTTACAAACTCTCGCGGGGAGAGGATTACGACCCGGACCGTGCAGAACGTGATCAAGCGCTGGTGCATCCGGGCGGGTTTACCCACCTCGGTGACGCCGCACACCCTCCGGCATACGTTCGCAACTCACCTCCTGGATGGCGGAGCGGACCTAAAGACCGTCCAGCAACTACTCGGCCACGAAAGTCTAGCCACCACCGAAATCTACACCCACGTCAGCATGGAGCGACTAAGAAAAACGGTAGACGAAGCGCATCCCCGGTCGCGACCAACGTAAACATTTGCGATGACAAACGCCGAAGCCGCCGACAAGAGTGTCGGCGGTCCCGGGTTAGAAATACCGTCAAAAATCCCGGTAGAAGCAGCTGCGGTGGCCGGTGTGGCAGGCGACTCCTACTTGTTCGATTTGGGCGAGGAGGGCGTCGGCGTCACAATCGTAGCTGAGTTTGATGAGGCGCTGGGTGTGACCGCTGGTTTGGCCTTTGATCCAGAATTCTTGGCGCGAGCGGCTCCAGTACGTCATCTGCTGGGTGGCCAAGGTGCGTTCGACCGCTTCGCGATTCATCCAGGCTAGCATCAAAACCTCGCCGTTGGCGTGATCCTGGGCGATGCACGGGATGAGACCGTTGGAATCGAACTTCAACTCGTCGAGATTCATACGGCAAGTGTATCTGCCCTCATAATAAGGCGTGAATCGTCGGTTGGCCTGGCTGAGTCTGTTTCCGTTATTGGGCTGGTGGCTAACCGGACTGTTTGACCTAGACGAAGGGTTTTACGGGGCGATTACGGCGGAAATGAACCGCCGCCACGAGTGGATCACGCCGTACTACAACGGGCATCCGTGGTTTGAAAAACCGATTTTGCTGTATTGGATCGCCAAGCCGTGCCTGTGGCTATTCGGCGATGCGGTGGGTCCTCGTCTGCCGTCGATACTTGCCGCGGCCGGGATTTACGGATTGCTGTATTGGTTTGCCCGACGACGCTTGAGCCCGGGAACCGAGGTTTGGGCCCCGCTGATTGCCGGCTCGTCGCTACTGATGGTGGGATCGGGACGGATGATGCTGACCGACCCGCTGCTGGTCCTGTGCCTCACGGCGGCGGTGCTGACGTTCATCGAAGCGCGGCTGGATACGCCCAAGTGGTGGCTAGTCACGGGCTTCGCCTTGGGGGCGGGCGTTTTGGCGAAGGGCCCCGTCGCGCTGATTCTATTTGGCATCCCGTACCTTTTGGCGTTCCGATTTCTGAGGCGGGATAAACCGGGCGTCACCTATCCATTACTGGGGTTGGTGGTACTGGCGGCGGTGATCGCCAGTTGGTACGTTCCGTGCTACCAGCAGAATCGGGAAGTTTTCATCCAGAAGTTTCTCATCGAGCAAAACCTAAACCGATTTACCGGTGGGGATGATGCACATACTTTAGGTCTGGCATCCCTGCCGCTGTACATTCCGCTCCTGCTCATCGGGTTTGCGCCGTGGTCATTCTTTCCGCGACTCACCTGGAGCTACCGAAAGGACCAGAGCGGCGTGCGGATGATTTTGTGGGCCTGGGCAATCGGGACGTTCGTGTTCTTCAGCCTCAGCGGGGCCAAACTGCCGCACTACATTCTGCCGTGCTTCCCGCCGCTGGCATTATTGGTGGCCGACGCTTTGGCGCAAAGCAAGCGGGTGAAAATCAGCCTGGCCCTGGGAATGATCGGAGCGATGACGGCGATCGCAAACGGGGTGTTGTTTGTTTACTATCAACAGTCGGGCCAGGCCGAGGCGCACGAATTCATTCGGACGGCGCGGGATGGGGGCGGGGCGGTGGCGATGTACCAACTCGGTCGCCGCGAGAAGGACAAGGGAACGGGAACGTTAAAGGTTAGGGAAACCAGTTTGCCCAGTTTGTACTTATATCTCAATGCGAACGCCACCGATACGGATGATTTGGCAACTTTACGGAGGGCTGACACGCGCTGGGTGTTTACGCGGAAGAACCGCCTTTCGGATACGGAAATTGCGGAGCTGGGCGGGGTAGTGCGGCGAGATGGCGTCGGATATCGGTTGATTGAACGGGTGAACAAATGAAGTTTTGGTGGGGGTTGGCGTTAGCGGTGGCTTTGGTGGGATGTCAATCGCCGCCCAGCACGCCTTTCGTGGCTAAGCCACCGGAACCGACCGTGCCGGCGGAGCCCGAACGTACGCCATACACGCAGATATCCATGCGGGCGCAGGATCGGCGCATCCCCGTGATCATGTATCACGACGTGATTGCGAAGCGGGACCGAAATAGCCAGTGGTTCGATTGCAGCGTGGACGAATTCCGAGCCCAGATGGAGTTTCTGAAGTCGCAGGGAGCGGTGCCCATCTCGGTGCAGGACCTGTATGACCACCTCACCAACGGTAAGGAAGTGCCAGAGACCGCGGTGGTCCTAACCTTTGACGACAACTATCAAGGGGTTTACGACAACGCGTATCCGGTGCTGAAGGAGAACGGCTATCCATTTTGCGTCTTCGTGCACACGGCGTTTGTCGGAAAAACCGAGGGTCTGCACCCCAAGATGAGCTACACGACGTTGAACGAATTGCTGACCGATCCAAACGTCACGGTGGGCTCGCATACGGTGACGCACCCCGATGATTTGTCGCAGTTGGACATTCCCACTCAGGAACAGGAACTGCAGATCAGCAAGCAGGAGCTGGAGACGAACCTCAACCGAAAGATCGACTTCCTGGCCTATCCGAACGGAAAGAACGACGAGACGACGCAGGGGTTGGCGGAATCGGCGGGTTACAAAATGTCGTTTAGCATCGTGAACGGCCTCGCGGAGGAATCGCCAAGTATTCAGTGCGTCAGCCGCTACGTGCACACGCGACTGGAAAAGGCGTGGGAAGACCGTCAGCGGGCAATGGATGGCGGGGGTGGCGGAGCGATCCGGATGCCGCTAAAGTCGGACGGGACGATTTCTTTGAAAATCGAGGAGCACGCGGGAGTCCGGTTAGCCATGATCACCGGCGGCACGCCGGAAACCGACACCAGCGAAACCCGCGAGAGCGTGTTGCAGTTCATTCAACGCACGGGAGCCCAGGCGGGTATCAACGGAACGTTCTTTGCCATGGCGGCGATCAAGAGTACGGATAACCGCCTGGTGGGACCGTGCAAGACGCCGACTATGCCCGAAGTGATCGGCGACACGGAGACCACGCGGTGGGAGAAGTTGCGGAATCGGCCGGTGGTGCTGTGGAGCAAATATGAGATTGCGTTTGTGCCGTTTCAGCCCGAGACCATGCAGACCGATGCACCATTTAAAGACTATATGCCGGAAGTTCAGAACGTTTTTATGGGCGGAGCGCTCCTGGTCCGCAATGGCGTGCCGATGGACCGAAAACAGTTGATGATCTTCGGTAGCCGCGACGTAATGGACGCCCGGCGACGGGCGGCTTTAGGCGTAACCATGGACGGGCAAATTGTCTGTGCCGCCACTCGGGAATCGGCAACGAGCGCCCAGTTCGCGACCGCGTTGGCCGAGGCCGGGGTCAATAATGCCGTGCTGCTTGATAGCGGATTCAGCACCAGCCTGGTATTTGGTGAAAAGATCATCGCGAGTGGCCACAGCACGGCATCAGAGCCGTCGCGACCAGTCCCGCACGCGATCCTGCTCCGCGGAACGCTGGACCCGGCCAGCCAGGTATTAGCCCAGCAAAATGAGCTTCGTTTTGTGCCGGAAGAGAATCGTCGGCGACGGCGACGCCAGTAAAGCAACACCGAAGGAAGTTTCGGGAGTACGCTATCGCGAAAGTTAAATCATGCAAACTTCCCGCTCTAGTTGGACATTCCTCACCAACCACTCGCACGTGCTCATCTGCCTGGATCGTGATCCAGAGATGCGCCTGCGGGACGTGGCCACGGCGGTCGGTATCACCGAGCGCGCGGCGCAGCGAATCGTAAAGGAACTAGAGGAAGCCCAGGCGATCCAGCGACAAAAAGTTGGTCGCCGCAACGTTTACGTTTTGAACAAATCGCTCCACTTTCGGCATGAATTGGAAGCGAGCCGCACAATCGGCGACCTACTGGTGTTATTTGCTCCTGAGTAAAATTTCAGATCCTGGCGAATCCACTCAAGGGAGTCGACGGGACGCCGCGGAAGCGGGACAAAGAGTCTGAATGAACCTCAATCGAATTCGCCATTGGTTCATGGAAGGTCATCACCCGGGTACCGAACCGGGAGCCTACGTGCAAGAGCACGCCCACAAGCCCCAATCTTGGTGGAAGGTGATGTGCCTCACGGGAGTGGACTACTTCTCCACTCTGGGCTACCAGCCCGGCATTGCGGCCTTGGCGGCCGCGAGTATGGGAGCGTCGGCCCTGGCTCCCATCGCCACGCTCATTCTGGTTGTGGTTACGCTGTTTGGCGCGTTGCCAATTTACAAATTTGTAGCCGAAGAAAGCCCGCACGGAGAAGGGTCCATCTCGATGCTGGAGCACCTTCTCAGTTGGTGGCAAGGCAAATTGTTTGTCCTCGCCCTGCTGGGCTTTGCCGCTACAGACTTCGTGATCACCATCACACTTTCGGCATCCGACGCCGCGGCTCACGTGGTGGAGAACCCCTATATGGCGTTCACCCACGGAATGCAAATACCGATTACGGTGGGATTGATCGCGGCGTTGGGGCTCGTGTTCTTGATGGGATTCCGCGAGGCCATCAGTATTGCCGTCATTCTCGTCGGCGTGTACCTCGGCCTCAACATGATCGTGGTGGGGCGAGCGGTGGTGGAGGTGGTCCAGAATCCGGTGGAAATCCAGCGGTGGCAGACCTCGCTTTGGGAGACTCGCGGCGGTAATCCGGCTCTGATCTTGATGGCCTCCGTTTTGCTGTTTCCGCGATTAGCATTGGGTTTATCGGGATTTGAAACGGGGGTGGTAGTCATGCCGCTCATCAAAGGCAAACGCGGCGACTCGGAAAAACGACCGAAAGGCCGGATTGCCAATGCCAAAAAGCTCCTGACCTCGGCAGCCGTGATCATGAGCCTCTTCCTGATCGGCTCTAGTTTTGCGACGACCGCCCACATTCCGCCGCACGAATTTGAGAAGGATGGGGCGGCATACGGACGCGCCCTGGCGTACCTGGCGCACCAGTTCTTCGGCGACGGGTTTGGGACGTTTTACGATCTCAGCACCATTCTGATTCTCTGGTTTGCCGGCGCCAGTGCCATGGCCGCCTTGCTGAACTTGGTGCCGAAGTACCTTCCGCGTTACGGCATGGCGCCGGAATGGTCGCGCGCCAACCGCCCCCTGGTCATGCTATTCACGGCGGTCGCCATCGTCGTGACCATCATTTTCAAGGCCGACGTGGAGGCTCAAGGCGGAGCCTACGCCACGGGCGTTTTGGTTTTGATGACCAGCGCCACCGTCGCGGCGACGATTTCCGCCTTCCGCCGCGAGTTAAAGCGGAAGGCGTACTACTTCCTCTTCATCGCTCTTGTTTTCGTTTACACGACGGGAGCCAACATGGTGGAGCGGCCCGATGGTTTGAAGATTGCGCTGTTCTTCATCGGCGCGATTTTGATCGTAGGATTCTTCTCGCGACTTTGGCGAACGTTAGAACTCCGGGTGAGTCGGGTCGACTTGGATTTGGTGGCCCTGAACATCATCCAGGAAGCATCGGAGCGATTCGCCGAGCTCCGATTTGTCCCGAATCATCCGGATCAGCAAGATTTGGATGAATACGATCGTAAAGCCGCCGAGATTCGTCGCGATCACCAGATACCGGATGATCAACCGCTGATATTCCTGGAGATCGTGGTGGACGATCCAAGCAATTTCGGCGGCAGTATCCAGGTGAAAGGCGCGCGAGTGGGCGATTATTCGGTGCTGAGGGCTTCGGCTCCCGCCATTCCCAACGCCATTGCGGCGATCATGCTACAGGTTCAGCGACTCACCAATCGGCGACCCCACGCCTACTTTAACTGGGGAGAGCAGAATCCATTCCTCTTCCTCATCAAGTACTTCTTGGATGGAGAAGGGGACGTTGCTCCGCTGACGCGAGAGATCCTGCGCCGCATTGAACCTGATCCTAACCGGAGACCCGCCATTCATGCCGCTTCGTAGCGTTTCCCGCATCCTTCCCGGCTCCATCGCGCTGCTGAGTCTGGCGGCCGCACAATCGATCTTTGTGCGGCACGGCGAAACCGTCGCCAACGCGACAGGCAAATATTCCGACGCGACGCTTAATGTGCTGACGGCGAAGGGACAAGCACAGGCCGATTCCCTGGTAAAGAAACTACCGGCGCGGTTTGACGCCATCTACGTTTCCCCCGCCGGTCGATGCATCCTCACCATTGGGCCGTACTTAAAAGCGACCCGCCAGAAGGCAACCATTTGGCCAGAGCTACTGGAGTGTTGCCAACAGCGCGGAGCGGCACGAAAGCAGCCCGCAGGACCGCTGCGATACGGTCCAAAGATCACGATTCCGAAGGAATACCAGGCCTATTTCATCATTGAGCCGGACCACGATCGGCTGATTGACTCGCCGAACTACCAAGCCGGTTTGCGGCAGATCCGGATGGCAGCCGACCGGATTCGGGCGCTTCCGGCGGGGCAGAAGAGCCTCTTTGTGAGCCACTCGATCGCCGGGGCAAGACTCTTTGAAGCGTTGACCGGGCAGCCCAATCGGATTAAGGTGGACAACGCTTCTCCGATCCTCATCGACCGCCGGGCGGATCAGTTCACCGTACGAAAACCATGAAACTACTCATCTTTGGCGGCACCCAGTTTTTGGGTCGAAACATCACGGAATTGGCACTCGGTCGGGGTCACGAACTAACGCTCTTTCACCGCGGTAAAACCGGAGCGGATTTATTCCCGGAAGCAACCCATATTTTGGGAGATCGCGACGGACAACTGGATCGAATTGGCAGCGGTCGGTTTGATGCCGTGCTGGACATTAGCGGCTACATTCCTCGGCTAGTGCGCGCCGCCGCCCAGTACGTTCAACCCCTCACCGACCACTACGTATTCATCAGCACCATCAGCGTGTACGACCCGACGGATGCCAGCTTTGTGGATGAGGATTCTGCGTTGCTTACCCCGCCTCCAGCGGAGGTGGAAACCGTGACCGGAGAAACCTACGGCGGGCTAAAGGTTGCCTGCGAACGGGCCGTTCAGGAAGTTTTCCCGCACGCCACGATTGTGCGCCCGGGGTTGGTGGGTGGTCCTCATGACCATACGAAGCGGTTTGACCGCTGGATAAAAGCCGCGATGAGCGAGAAAGAGTTCTCGATCCCAGCCCGGGCCGAGCAGTCGATTCAGTTGGTCGATGTTCGGGACTTGGCGAACCTGACGCTGGATCTGGCGGAGCGAAAGGTTCAAGGCACTTTTAACACCACCGGAGTGGAATCGAACTGGAGTGAGCTGGCGGCCGACCTACAGACGCTTTCGGGAGGCTCGGTGACGGTTACGGGCGAGCCCGACGAGACCGCACCGATGGTGATTGCCGGAAATGACGTTCTGTTCCGCTGTCGCCACGACCGCGCGGCGCAACACGGATTTACGCCCCGAACCATTGCGGAGATGGTAGCCGACGGCCCGAACTGGCCACAGAATTTAGCCTAAACCAAATAGAAATGCCCCCTTATAGCGGGGGCATTTCTGTGATTCAAGGTCAGCGATTTACCAGCCGCGGCCGGCCATCTTCTCAAACTCCGGCAGGCTGCTCACGGCAATGCCAACCATCGGCTCTCCCAGACCTCGGCTGATCTCGGCCAGCCGCTTAGGCTCTTTGTGGAAGAGCACGGCGTCGACGATGGCCTTCGCCCGGCGAGCGTGCTCTTTCAGCCGCTCGGCACCTTCCAAACGGGCACCGCTCTTGAAGATCCCCGATCCCACGAAGACGGTTTCCGCGCCGAGCTGCATCATGAGAGCCGCGTCGGCGGGGGTGGCGATGCCACCGGCCGAGAAGTTCGGAACGGGGAGCTTGCCAGTTTCGTGCACGATCTTGATGAGGTCGTACGATGCCTGGTGCTCTTTCGCGAGGACGAAGAGTTCATCTTCCCGCGCGCTCTGCACTTGCCGGATCTCTTTCATGATCGTGCGCATGTGAAAGACCGCTTCGACGACGTCGCCGGTACCGGCTTCGCCTTTGGTTCGGATCATGGCGGCACCTTCGGCACACCGTCGCAGAGCCTCGCCGAGGTTTCGCGCTCCGCAGACGAAGGGCACCGTGAATGCGTGCTTATCGACGTGGTTCTCGTGGTCAGCGGGGGTGAGGACTTCGCTTTCGTCAATGAAATCGACTTCCAGGGCTTCCAATATTTGGGCTTCGGCGAAGTGACCGATACGGCACTTGGCCATGACCGGAATGGAGCAGACACTCTGGATCTCGGTAATCATTTCGGGATCACTCATGCGCGCCACCCCGCCATCGCGTCGAATATCGGCGGGCACTCGCTCAAGTGCCATGACCGCCACGGCCCCGGCATCCTCGGCGATTTTTGCTTGCTCCGGATTGACGACGTCCATGATGACGCCCCCTTTCAACATCTCCGCGAGACCAATTTTCTCGCGCCAGGTCTTGGCACTCATTTCGCCACCCCAGCCTTTGTCGTCCGGCCCTGCTGATTTGTAGTTTGTCCCGTCATTTGAGTTTTCACCAAACGTTGAAAGTTTACCGCCCCGGGAAATTTGCGGTGGCGGAGGTGAAAATGAGCCCCAAAAGGGTTACCCGGAAGTAGGGGCATGGTCCCACTTTGGCCTCTGGCACAATACTGTCATCAAAGCTGTTTAGTCGGTGGCGAGGCGAGTCTTAGTTAGAGACCGAGGTAACAAGCAAGAGCGTAGGCCGGACAAATGTCCGGCCCTTTTTTGTCTGGAAGTTTTTTGGAGTGCAATAATCGGAGAGTGAAACGAGCGGTAGTTTTGCTAAGTGGCGGCCTGGATTCGGCCACGGTAGCGGCGATTGCCCGCGCCGATGGCTATGAGATTGCGGCCCTAACGGTGATCTACGGGCAACGACACCACACCGAGATCGAAGCGGCGAAACGAGTCGCCGCCCAGCAGGGCATTGGATTGCACCGATTTGTGACGGTGGATCTTGGTGCGATCGGCGGATCGGCCCTTACGGCCGATATCGAGGTGCCGAAAGACCGTGCCGAGCACGAGATGGCCGACATTCCTGTCACATACGTGCCGGCGCGAAACACGGTGATGCTCGCCATTGCCCTGGGCTTTGCCGAGGTGACGGAGGCGGAAGCGATTTACGTTGGCGTGAACGCGGTGGACTATTCGGGCTATCCCGATTGCCGTCCCGAGTATCTGGACGCGTTTCAGGCACTGGCGCAACTGGCAACCAAGGCGGGAGTGGAGGGAGGCACCCTACGGGTGGCCGCCCCGCTTATTCACCTACGTAAAGACGAGATCATTGCCCGAGGGCAGGCCCTGGGGGTGGATTACTCGGTGACTCACTCCTGCTACGACCCGGATGGAGAAGGACGAGCGTGCGGCCGCTGCGATTCGTGCAAGATTCGCCTGACTGCTTTTGCCCGGCTGGGCATTCCTGACCCCGCCCCCTATCAATAGAAGAAGCATGTAGCACGAGATTCAATACACGATTTATATTTCGTGTATAATGATTCTTGATATGGTTTCTACCGACACTTCGGCGCTACGGTCGTCCTCGAATCCTTCTCGACATCTGATTCCGATCACGATCGCCAGCGGAGATGGCGTGGGACCGGAAATCATGGCGGCGGTCCGGCAAATTTTGGATGCCGCAGACGCGCCGCTAGCCTACGAGGAGATCGAGATTGGCGAGCGCGTGTATCGCAGCGGGGTCTCAAGCGGCATTCGGCCAGAAGCGTGGGACTCGTTGCGACGAACGAAGGTGTTCTTGAAAGCCCCCATCACCACGCCGCAGGGAGGCGGTTTTAAGAGCCTAAACGTGACCATCCGCAAAACGATGGGACTCTACGCCAATGTTCGCCCCGTGCGCACCTACGCACCCTACGTAGAAACCATTCACCCCACGATGGATGTGGTGGTGGTGCGGGAGAACGAAGAAGATCTCTACGCGGGGATTGAACACCGTCAGACCGACGAGGTGTTCCAGTGCCTTAAGCTGATCACCCGACCGGGCTGCGAGCGAATTGTCCGCTACGCATTTGAGTACGCCGTTGCCAACGGTCGCAAGAAGATCACCTGCATGACTAAGGACAACATCATGAAGCTGACCGACGGGCTATTTCACCGGGTGTTTGAAGAAATCGGCACCGAGTACCCGCAGATTCAGCAGGAGCACATGATCATCGACATCGGAATGGCGCGGGTGGCCAAGTATCCGGAGCGATTCGACGTGATCGTGACCCCGAACCTTTACGGGGACATTCTCAGCGATGTGGTGGCCGAAGTGGCGGGAACCGTGGGACTGGCACCCAGCGCGAACATCGGTGATCAAGTGGCGATGTTTGAAGCCATTCACGGATCGGCGCCGGACATTGCCGGAAAAGGCATTGCGAACCCCAGCGGCTTGTTACTGAGCGCCGTCATGATGCTCGTCCACGTGGGAGAGGCGGAGTGCGCTAGCCGAATTCACAATGCCTGGCTGGCGGCGATCGAGGCGGGAGCGGCAACCGCCGATCTGGGCGGCAGCCACTCTACCGAGCAGTTTGCAAAAGCAGTCATTGACCACTTGGGAGACAGTCCCCAGCATCTTCCGGCGGTGACCTATAGCGCTCCGGCACAAAAAAAGGCTCCCACCTTGCGCATTCCGCGAATCGCCGAAAAGACCACGATTGGGATTGATGTTTTTGCTCATCACTGGGGTCCGGTAGATTCCCTCGCCGAGAGACTGACTGCGGTGGCGGGAAAAGAATTTGAGCTCCAAATGATCACCAATCGAGGCGTGAAGGTGTGGCCCGCCGGCATGCCCGAGACGTTTTGCACGGACCACTGGCGATGCCGATTCATGAGTCGCAATGAACGCCCGGTTACCCACGCCCAGTTGGTTGCTCTGCTCGGCCGCATTGCCGACAACGGAGTGGACTTTATCAAATCCGAGAATCTCTGTCTGTTCGACGGCGCTCCGGGATTTTCGCTCGGTCAGGGTCAGTAACACTCACCGACATCGTCATCCAAACAAAAAAGGGCCGGACATTTGTCCGGCCTACGCTCTTGCTTGTTACCTCGGTCTCTAACTAAGACTCGCCTCGCCACCATCTAAACAGCTTTGATGACAATATTATTCCAGGGGCTAAAACGAGCCAATGCCCCTACTTCTGGGTAACCCTTTTGGGGTTCGTTTGAGGTCTACAAGGTGCATACCGGCAGACAAAAAAAGACCAGGCATTTGCCTGGTCTACGCTCTTGTTTCTTACCTCGGTCTCTATCTTAAGACTCGCCTCGCCACCATCGAAACAGCTTTGATGACAATATTGTGCCAGAGGCCAAAGTGGGCCTATGCCCCTACTTCCGGGTAACCCTTTCCCGGTTCATTTAGCCTTGTGCGCGGACTTTATCGCGGGCACGCGTGGGGCTCGGGGCGGCTTGATCCCGACTCTCCGGAGTCATCTCAGATTTGCCGCGCTCGATCGTCGTCATCACCTTTCCGACCACGCCTTCCAGCTGATTCAAGACATCGAATGCATACTTCTCCGCGCCCCGGCGCATTTGCAATGCGTCTCTCTCGGCACCGGCGCGAACTTCGTCGCTCTGCGCTTTGCTGAGCTTGAGAATTTCACTTTCCGCGACCAAACGGGCTTGCTCGATACGGGCTTCGCTGCGAATCCGATCGCCTTCGGCCCGGGCTTCCTGAACGATTCTCTCCGCCTCTTTCTTGGCGTTCTCCAGCGTGAGATGGGCATCTTCCTTGGCGCTTTCAATGATGCGATCGCTATCCCGAGCCGTGTTGGCCGCCACCTTTACTTCTTGCGGCAGGCTCGCCCGGATCTTTTGGATATGCATCCGAATTTCGTCCTTGTCGAGCCCCCAGAAAAGCACGCCGAGAATGCTGCGCGGATTCTCTACGGCAAGTTCGTCAAGTTGGTCTAAAAGGCGAAGAATGTCCATTTCGATCACGTCCCGCACGCACGAGAGAAGCGGGGGATTAACTCATTGTGGCACGATGGGATAGCGCGGCCTCCACATACGGGACCACCGGCGCAGGCACTAACGTTCGAAAGTCTCCGCCCAGTAAGGCGACCTCACGCACCATAGAACTCGACAGGTAGCTATAGTCCCACCGGGTCATCAAAAACACGCTGTCAATGTCTTCGGCCAGGCGGCGATTGATCATGGCCATCTGGAATTCGTACTCAAAATCGGCGGTGGCACGGAGGCCACGGATAATCGATTTGGCATTTCTCCGATGGCAGAAATCAACCAGAAGACCGGTGAACGAATCGACTGTTACTCCGGGCAGGTGGACGGTGGACTCCTTTAACGCCTCAACCCGGTCGGTCGCCGATAGCAACGGGGTCTTGCCGGAGTTAACCCCCACCCCAATGACAACATGATCAAATAGTTTTGCCGCCCGCTCGATGACGTCGAGGTGCCCAAGGGTGGGAGGATCGAACGTTCCGGGATAGACGGCCAGCGTTCTCACGGCTTAATCGTCACCTTGTCCATGGGCATTACACCAAACAGATTGGTGCGCACTCCCGCGAGTCGCGGGCTAATGAGAATGTCATCTTTACCGAAGTAGGCGGGAATTCGCGCCGCATCGGAAAGCAGCAGATCTTCCGCCTGTTGGTACAGTGCCGACCGCTTGGCTTCGTCGGTTTCCACGTCGGCCTGATCGCAGAGAGCATCGAACTTCGGATTGGAATACCCGTCCCGATTCTCTTCGGCATCGGAGCGAAGGAGGAAGCTAAGGAAGTTCTGCGGGTCGAGGTAATCGGCGTACCAACTCAACCCCACAAACGGCAATTCTTTACGGTTTCTTGCTTCCAAGAAGGTGCGCCATTCCATGCTCTGCGGCTGAACCTTTACGCCCAGATTCTTGTCTAGGTCGCTCACCACCGAGACGGCCAGGAGTTGGCTATCGGGACGGCCATCGCGATAGAAAATCTTGAGCGGTGGCAGGCCCTTTCCTTCGGGATACCCAGCGTCGGCGAGAAGCTTACGGGCTTCGGTCGGATCGAAGGGGATGCCATTAAGATCGGCGCGGTACCCCAGAATGCCGGGCGGGATGAATCCCTTCGCCTCGGGTAATCGGATGCGATCGCCCGCAATCGCCGATCGGTTGATGGCCATGGCAAAGGCCCGGCGGACCCGAGCATCCTTAAACGGAGGATATTTGGCCTGGTTCATGCCGATGTAGTAGACCGCCGGGCGCGGAACGTCGCGGCGTTCTGCCGAAAGCTTGGGATCTTTCATCACTGCATCGAGGTCTTGACGTTCGATGGTCAAAATATCCAATTCACCCGCCCGGTACTTATTGAGCCGGGTACCGGCATCTTTGATGACGGGGCGAACGTATTTTTTCACGGCCGGCGCGCCACCGTGATAGTCGGCGAACGCTTCCAGACTCACCTGCTGGTCAGGAACGTACTCGGTGATCCGGTACGGTCCGGTGCCAACGCAATCTTTAGGATCTTTAATTTCCGTCTTCGGAGTGCTAGCGGGGACTACAAAGGCGCACGGATAAGTGAGTTTGCCGAGGAAGTAGGGGACCGCCTTCTGAATATCGATTTCCAGAGTCTGCGGGTCAACCGCTCGGACTCCCGAGAGGGTCGCAGATTTACCGCTGATGCAATCGGCAAATCCAACAATGTCGGTGAGATAGCTGGGCGCCGTAGATGAGGCGACTTCCTTGTTGCAGGCCCGCTCGAGCGAGGCTTTGACATCCGCCGCCGTTACGGGGGTGCCGTTCTGGAACTTCGCGGTGGGAACTAGCTTGAATACATAGGTCTTGCCATCGTTCTTGGTGGTCCAACTTTCGGCAAGTTGCGGTTGGATTTTGTTGTCTTCCCCGTAGCACACCAGGCCCTCGTAGACGTTCTGGATCAGGTCGCTGGTATCGACGTCTTGCACTTTGGCGGGGTCCAACGTGGTGGGAGCCGTGGCAATCGCCACGCGAATCACATCCCCGGCCGCGGACTTTCCGGCCTCGGAAAAGCTTCCTTTTTGACACCCACACAACAGCAGGAGACCGGCAAACAAAAACCCTCTACGCATTTGGAATGACCATACCGCAAGCCACCCGCTCCACCCAACGAAATCCTGCTTGTTGGACTGGTGTACCGCCTTCCCGGTAGTAAAAAACCGCGACGGAAAGCGGCCAGGTCGGGGCCGAATTCGCCAGTACCATCTTCTCCATGCGTTCATCCACGAGCCTGGTACTAACAGCATCAATCGCCCTCGCCAGCGCCATCGCTTCGGCCGCCCCGACCTACCAGATCAAAAATTTCAAGAGCTCTGGAATTCAAGATGGCGACCGAGCATTTATCTCGACGGAGTTCGTCGGCAGCAGCGCGAAGTTTGATACCAACTCGATCGGTCACTTTCAGGATGGAACCCTTCGAATTGGTGGTGCCCACGGCGGAACGTACGGTTGGAACTCGGCAATTCCTCGCGATGTAGACACTTCGGGCAATGACTACGCGTTGAACCCAGACCGAGGCGACAAGACGACGGCATTCGGTGGAGAAGCCGGCAAGACCGCCAAGCTTTCCGAAGTATTCGGCCAGAGCAACCTGGGCTACCTGTTGGACGGCGAAGCCGAGCGCGCTTGGACCCTGGACCTGATGTACGGTAACGGCGGCTACATCACAGCGGACGGTTCGTCGGATCCCGAACTGTTGATGCTGGAGCGCGGTGCGAACAGCAAGCTCAGCGTGCGAGCAATCTTGGAGGGCGGCGCCTTCAGCCAGGATTTCATCATGGACTTCCACACCAACAAGCAAGCCGGCCTCACGGATTACACGTTAAACACGCTCGAAATTGATGGCGCGCAGCAGGTTGGCGGAATCGGCGTAAGCCTAGACGCCTTCGGCTTGGCGAAAGGCACCAAGATCTTGGGTTACCAGTACTTCTCCGACGACTCTGGCTACTTCGAGGGTCCGGACTTCATCGGCTTCGTCGCTTCGCGAACGACTCCGACCCCGGTTCCGGAACCGATGTCCATCTTCGCCATGAGCGCCGGTCTCGCCTTCTTCGCTAAGAAGCGAAAGAACCGAGCGTAAGCTCACCGATCCCGAACGGGACTCAGAAAGAACGCAAAACCGGTCGGACCACTCCGTGGTCCGACCGGTTTCTTATTTATCAATCGTCACACGCGGCAGACGACGACCGTGGCAACGCTCGTTCAGATCTCGATGATCACGGGGACGATCATCGGCTTTAGGCCGGCTCGTTTCTGAATGAGGCGCTTGGCAACATCGGCGATGTCGTGCTTCACCCGGAGGAGATCTTTCATCTCGGTGGGGGTGAGCGCGTTGAGGTGGTCCCAGACGTGCTCGAAGGCGACGTCCAGGGTCTTGTCGCTTCCCGAATAGGCCCGGGCTTCGAGCTTGGGATCTCCCACGATCTTGCCCTTGGTCTTGTCGATCGCCACCGTGATGATGATCATGCCTTCGTTGGCAATGGTGAGTCGGTCCTTGATGACATCGGTACTGACTTGGGAGTTGCCACCGTTATCGATGAGGATCGCGCCGTGGATAACGGGCTCGCCAAAGTAAGCACTGGTGTCATCGAAGCAGAGCGGAACCCCGGCTTTCATGGTGAACATGCGGTGCGCGGGATGCCCCATTTCGGCGCCAATCTGCAGATACATGTGCTGGTGCCGCGGCTCGCCGTGGACCGGAGCCAAGTAGAACGGCTTGGTGAGGTTGATCATCGCCTTTAGCTCTTCCTGATAGGCATGGCCAGAGACGTGAATCGGCGTCTTGCTCTCGTAGATTACGTTCGCGCCAAGGTCGAACAGGCGATTGACCGTTCGCCAGATCGCGCCTTCGTTGCCGGGGATCGGACGGGCGGAATAGATCACGGTATCGCCGCGACGGATCTGGAGGCGACCGTACTCGGCCTTACTCATTTGCACCAGTGCCGACATCGGCTCGCCTTGGCTACCGGTGGTCAAAATCGCCAACTTCTCGTCCGGATAGTTATGGATTTCGTCGAGGCGGATGCGAGTTCCCTTGGGGATTTTTACGTAGCCTAGACGCTCGCAAATATCCAAGTTCTGCTCCATGCGGCGACCGACGGCGGCGACTTTTCGACCGCGTTCGGCGGCTACTTCGTACACCTGCTGCATTCGGTGAATGTTGGACGCGAAGGTGGTGAGGAGGATGCGGCCCTTGGCATCGGCGAAGACTTTCCGCAGACCCTCGGTAACGGCTCGCTCGCTGGGACCCCAGCCCGGACGCTCGACGTTGGTGGAGTCGCTGAAGAGACACAGAACGCCTTCTCGACCCAGTTCGCCGATGCGGGCGAGGTTAGAAGCCTTTCCATCAACGGGAGTGAAATCGAGCTTGAAGTCGCCCGTGAACAACATGATTCCCTGCGAGGTGCGGATGGCCATGGCGCAGTTCTCGGGGATGGAGTGGGTGAGTCGGATCGGTTCGACGGAGAGTTTGCCGGCGGTGATGATGTCGCCCGGCTTGAAACGCCGAATATCGATTCGGTCTTTTGGCAATCGCTCTTCGAGCTTCGAACGAATCAGCGCCTCGGTGAATTCGGTGCAGTAGATGGGGGCGCGCACCTGGGCGAGGAGGTAGGAGAGACCGCCGACGTGGTCTTCGTGGGCGTGGGTGAGGAAGATCCCGCGGAGCAGGGTCTGGTGCTCGACGAGATAACTAAAGTCGGGAACGACGATATCGACTCCCAACATTTCTTCATCCGGGAACGATAAGCCGCAATCGATGAGGACCAAGTCCTCCCCTTCGCGAACGACGGTGCAATTCTTACCAATCTCGCCGACGCCGCCGAGGGGGATCACTTGTACTAATGCCATCTACCCGCTAAGGGTACCAGTCCCCCTGTACTCGACCCTCTCGTCGCAACGATTCGAGCCGCACTTCATAATGGAGAGGTATGCAGATTGTGGTACCGGATGAGTGGAAGTATTTGTACGAAACCACGAAAGAGCGGCCCGTAGTGAAGATTCCCGCCGACGTGCTTCGTCAGGTGGCGAAGCCGGTGGAGAAGATCACCAAGAAGACCAATTTCATGATCGACGACATGGTGCGAATCATGAAGCAGGCCAACGGGGCCGGGATTGCCGCGCCACAGATTGGAATTTCGCAGCGGATCATTATCATTGCGCCCAACGACATGAAGCCGACCGCGCTCATCAATCCGGTCCTAATTCGCGGCGAAGGCGAACAGATCGGCCAGGAAGGCTGCCTCAGCATCCCCGGTTTGTACGGAGACGTGAAGCGATTTGACTACGTGGAAGTGGAAGCCCTGGACCGCCGGGGCCGAGAGATGGTGTTTGAGATGGAAGGCATGGCTGCCCGCGTGGTTCAGCATGAGATCGATCACCTGAACGGCGTACTATTTACCGATCACGTGATTCCCGAAACCATCATCTGGATGGATCCCGAAGGCGACGACGGCGAGGCCGAATAGCTTTGCGATTGGCCTACTTTGGCACGGGTAGTTTTGCGCTGCCCACCCTGGCCGCCATGAAGGATCATGTTGCCTTGGTGGTGACGCAGCCCGACCGACCATCGGGGCGCGGCATGAAAATGCAAGCGAACGAGGTCAAGAAGCTTGCCACGGAGCTAGGCATTCCGGTCGTCACTCCAGAAAAAGCGCGGGCCGCCGAATTTGTTGACTCCATCGCCGCAGAAGCCTTCGATGCCTTGCTCGTCGCGAGTTACGGACAGATTCTGTCGGAAAAGTTACTGCAATCCGCCCGGTGCGGAGGCATCAATCTGCACGGTTCCATATTGCCCGCCGGTCGCGGAGCCGCCCCGATTCAACGGTCGGTGATGGCGGGGGATCCCGAAAGCGGGGTGACGCTGATGCAAATGGATCGGGGGATGGATACCGGAGACATCATTCACATCGAGCGGACACCGATCGGAGAGGACGAGACGTACGGCGAATTGCAGGACCGCCTCGCTCTCATCGCGGCGGAGTTGGCGACGCAATGGATGCCGCGCATTGTCGTGGGCGACTACTCACGCATTCCCCAGCCGGAAGAGGGCGTCACTATCGCGCCGAAGATTTCGGCGGAAGAGACCGCACTGTCAACGGACTGCGAAGCGACGACCGAGTACAACCGCTTCCGCGGCCTGTTTCCCAGCTACCGGCCCTACTTGCCGACGACCGCAGGACGGCTGCGGTTGATCGAGGTGCGGAAATCGATGCCCGTTGATGCCGAACCCGGCACTGTCGTTTCGCTAAAGCCACTCACGATTGCGTTTCGTAACGGCGCCCTCCAACTTCTTTCGGTTCAACCGGAAGGTAAAAAAATGATGTCTGGTTCCGACTTCGCCAACGGGGCACGTTTGCGCCCCGGAATGCGTTTTGACCAGTAAATAGACCATGGCCAAATCTATCACGCCCAAAATCGCCCGTAAGCTTGTCACCAGATCCGTCATTCTGATGGTCACGCTGGCCGTGCTGTTCTACGGTTACCACTGGGCTCAGCAGCAGAAGGGAGACTTTGACTTTGCCCCGGCCAACACGGCCGGCATGGTCGCGGCCATCCGATTGGAAGACGAAGGAAGCCGTGCCGTGGCGTTTTCTGCCGATGGTAAGTTGATCGAAAATCCAGGTTACGAGGCCGGGAATACCGATCGTGATTTGGTCTGGCAGCCGGACGGAAACCGCGTGTTCTTTGTTTCGGACCGCGCGAAGGTACCGGGCTCCACGGTGAAAGCGTTCAACATTTTCCGCTGGAACCCCACTACCGGTGATATGCCATCGCAGCGAACCGAGGGCACGCGGGGTCGCAGCAATCCCAGCTTCAGCGATGAAGAAGCCGACGGTAAGAATGCCAGCGCTCTCATCGTTTCGGGTGGATTTGTTCTGGAGTTCACGCCCAAGGACAAGACCACCCGCCAGGTTTTGCCCCCGGTAACCAATGAAGTGGCGGCCGGGAAGGAAGAGGAAGGCGACGGATCCGTCAGCCAGTTCAGCCAGGCCTACGAAAACCTCGGCACCAGCTTCCGCATCGCCAAGTGGGTGAAGGGCAAGCACTACATCGCCGCCGTAATGCGGTCAGACACCGGCGAAGTGTTGGTGATTCAGGATCTAGAGCCGGGCGAAAAGGGCCTCAAGCCACCCCAGCCGATCGTGGCCGGTGAGCGCGTGGAACTGGCGATCAGTCCTAAAGATGGCAAAGTCGTTTACAGCGTGCTAAATTTCCGCTGGCCCAACGACAAGATGATTCCGAAGGAGTTCCGAAAGGGCAATACGGTCACGGTACCGTTCCGCCACTCGATCGGCATTTTTGACCCCGAAAAGCCCGAAGAATCCGCGCCGGTGGCCATTAGTGGCTCCGACAAGGTCGCGTTCGGACAGCCATCGATCAGCCCCGATTCCAGCGTGATTGCGGTGACGGTCGGCAACTACGCCGATACCGCCCTCCAACCCCGACAGCTGGCCGTGATGCCACTGCGAGCCGGCGGCGGTTCCTCCCCCGCTATCCTGGTGCAGGGCGAAGTGTACGAGCCCAGCTGGCATCCAAACGGCAAGAGCTTGGTCTACGTAAAGCGAGCCGACGGCAAGCGAACGATCTTCACCATCGGCAACGATGGAAGCAACGAGAAGGCGCTCAGCACCGAAGGCGACTACGCATCCCCCAAGTTCTCTCCGCAGTCGAAGTAGAGAACTAGGCCGGCGTAAGGGCCACGCGGAACTGTTCCCGGTAGAGCCGGGAATAGAGGCCTTCTTGTTGGATGAGTTCGTGGTGATTGCCCTTTTGGGTCACCACTCCGCGTTCTAGCACCACGATCTGGTCGGCGTCGACGATGGTGGAGAGGCGGTGGGCGATAACGAAGCTGGTGCGGCCACGCATGAGATTGTCGAGGGCGGCTTGCAGCAGGGCTTCCGTCTGACTGTCCAAGCTACTGGTGGCTTCATCCAGAATCAAAATTCGAGGATCGGCCAAAAGGGCGCGGGCGATGGCGATGCGCTGCTTTTCACCCACGCTGAGGGTGATGCCGTCTTCGCCGATTTTCGTATCGTAGCCATCGGGCAGTTCCACGATGCGGTCGTGAATATTGGCGGCGCGGGCGGCGGCTTCCACATCAGCGCGGGCCGCATCGGGCCGGGCGTAGCGGATGTTCTCGGCGAGCGTGGTGTTGAACAGAATGCTTTCCTGAGCCACCACGCCGACCTGCGAGCGGTACGACTTCAATTGGATGTCGCGGAGATCCTGACCGTCCACCGTGATGCGGCCCTTCGTCGGGTCGTAATGACGGAGTAACAACGCCGCCATGGTGGTTTTGCCGCTGCCGCTAAAGCCCACCAGAGCGATGGTTTGGCCCGGTAGCACGTCCAATTCGATGCCTTTGAGTACCGGTTGATTCGGCTCGTATTCGAACCAGACATCTTCAAATTTCACGTGGCCCTCGATCTTCCTCATCGGGAGGGCGCCGGGCAGATCATCCACCGCGTTGGCGACGTTCATCGTACGGAAGATACGGTTGAGGGCCGCCTGGGACCGGGCGATCGGATCCAGCACGACCAGGAACCGCACGATGGGGCCGTATACGTAGCCGGTGGCATAGATGAGGAACAGAACCAGCGTTCCCGCTTCCATCTCGCCGCGGAGACACTTCTGCCCGCCGTACCACAGCAAAAGGCCGGTCGCGATGCCGCAGAGCGCATCGGCGATCGTCCACAGCGCACCGCCGAGGACGCCCTGTTGGACGTTGAGCCCCATGAGTTCGCGGGTGGTGCCCATGAACATCCGGACTTCGAACCGCTCCTGACCAAAGCCCTTCACGGTGTTGATGCCGGTGAGCTTCTCCTGCATCTGACCGTACATCGCATCGCGCTTTCCGCGGATGTTCTGGGAGGTGGTTTCGAGCCGGGGATAGGTCTTTCGGAAGTTGAAGATGTACAGCGGAGCGATGGAGAAGGCGATGAGCGCCATCACCCAGTCGATCCGGAAAAGAATGACGGTGACCAGCGTGAGCTGCATTAAGTCGCCCAGCATGGTGGGCAGGTTGCCGGTGATGAGCTGGTTGATGGTGCCGGCGTCGTTGATTACGTTGCTAACGAGTTTTCCGGTCTGGTTCTTTTCGAAGTAAGCGAGGGGCAGCGACTGCATGTGCCCCAGCATTTTTTCGCGCATGTTCAGCAGGAAACTCTGTCCGAGCTTGGAGATCGTGACGCCGAGGGCGTAGCCCAAAAACCCTTGGGCAAGCGAGAAGACGACGATGTAGATGAGGTAGCGAACCGTGTCTACCACCTGGCCCCGCTGCAATCGATTAACGATGTCGCCGAGGATCATCGGGGGAACAAAGACGAACACGGATTGCAGCAGCACGAGGAAAGAACTGCCCAGCATCAGCTTGCGGAACGGCCGCAGTTCCGGCCACAGTTGGCGAATGCCGACCGATTGGTAGTCGTTTTGTCCAGAATCGTCAGACTTCGCCATGCCGAATATGCAGATTCTAGATCAACCAGCCGGCATTCCGCAGGGTTTTTTAACGAAAGGCCGATATTGTTAAGGGATGGACCGCCAAAATAATGAGATGGCTGCGCGAATTCACTTTCAGGAGAAACTGGACGAGATCCGGAACGAGGTGGTACGGATGGGCACCGACGCGCTGGAAATGGTCCGGATGGCGGTGGAAGCAACGCTCACCAGCGATATGCAGCTCTGCGAAACGGTCATCACCGCTGATGATTCCGTAGATTCCTTGGAGCGATCCATCTACACCAAAACAGTAATCATCGTGATGCAGGAATCGCCGGTGGCCAACGACCTTCGCATGCTCGTGGCGACGTTAGGGGTTGTCAGTGAAATTGAAAAAGCCGCCGACGACGCGGTGAAACTCGCCCGCCGCGCCCGCAAGTTACAGCATGCATTCCCCAGCGAAATGCGGCGCGCGTTGATGGAATTGGGAGAGATTGCCCGACGGCAGTTTTCGTCCGCACTACGACTGTACGCCGATTACGATCGAGGACTGGCGAACGAGATTATCCACGCCGACGAAATGGTCGATCGCCTTTACAGCAAGGCCCGCGAAGATCTCCTGGGACTGCTGGAGCAGAATCGTGACGCCAGCGAGGATTTGGTCCGCTCGATTGACGCTTTTCACGCGCTAGAACACGTGGCCGATCACGCCACCGAAATCGCCCGGCGATTGCGGTTGGTTAACGACGCTCAGTAATTTCGGATTCGGAGATGAGGGCCGTCAGCTCGGGGCTCAGCTGAATTCCCACTCGGGTAATGCGGCGGCGCGCCATATTTTCCACCCTCATCCGTCCGATGGGCGTATCCACCGAATCCCCGAGTTTGGGGATGGCGCCCAGCGAATCGACCACGATGGTCGCGAGCGATTCCCGACTCGGGGCATCTTCTTCGATCTCCAACTTTTCCAGCAGCTCGTCGTACCGAAGGTCGGCTTTCGCCGAGACGCGACCACCGGGGAAGATACGAACCGGCGCACGCTCTCCCTCCAGGCTGTCCTCTAGCTCACCGAACACTTCCTCCACCACGTCTTCCAGCGTAACCAGTCCGCTGGTACCGCCGTATTCGTCGACCACGATGAGCATCTGTGATTTCTCGGTGCGCATGGTCTCGACCATGCGTTCTAGCGTGAGACTTTCCGGGACGCGGACGGGCTTGCGGGCCAGGGTTTCGAGGTTGAAATTGGGGTCGTCCAGACTCCGCACGATGTCGTAGAGGTAGATGACGCCGATGAGGTCATCAATATCTCCGCGACAGACCGGCATCCGGTTGAACGGCATGGACTTCAGCTTCTGCAGCAGCTCATCGCGGGTGAGTCGCGAGTCTAGCCACTTCATATCCAGCCGATGGATCATGATGTCGCGGGCGGACAGAACGTCGAGTCGCAGGGCGCGAGAAACCATCTGCGCGTGGGTCTTTTCCAAGACCCCCGCCGAGCCGCCGCTGCGGATCATCATCAGCAACTCGTCTTTGTTGACCGAGTCCTCGGTGGAATTTTGGGCAATGCGCATGGGTTTCAGCACCAACCCAGCGCTGCGCTGCGCCAACCACACCACCGGGGTCAGAACGGTGACCGTCAATTTGAGCGGGCGAATGGTGGCGGCGGCAATAATCTCGGCCCGCTGAAGGGAAATGTACTTTGGGACCAGTTCGCCAAATACCACGGTGAAATAGGTGATGAGCACCAAACTGCCAAAGCCGACAAACTGCCGGCCAACCGGGGGCAGGGTTCCGCCAGAAATGCTCTGAATTCCCCCCAGAATGGCTTCTGAAAGGAACGGCTCCGCCACCAAACCGACGGCGATGCTGATCATGGTGATCGCAATCTGAACGCCCGCTAGGTAGGGACCCATGTTGTCCAGCGCGCTCAGGAGGAGTTCGGCCCGGCGGTCGCCCTTTTTGGCTCGCGACTCCACCGCACTCCGGCGACAAGAGATCAAGGAATAATCGGCGGCGACAAAGAAGGCATTGAGCGCGATGAGTCCCAGTGACGCAAAAAGGAGCCCAAATTGACTACCCATTCGAGGAGACACCTACGTCCACAGAGCAAATTCTCCGGGGTCGATGGATGGAGACGGAGTCGCTATGACGCCAACTGCATCGATTACTCATCATGCCTCAACATCCTCAACGAAAGGCATTATATGGGATATCCGCCAATAACGGTGAGAATCCGGGGCAATTTTCGCGCGACAAGTTACTGCGGGAGCGCCGGAAAGACTTCTCGACTGATTGCCGATACGTCCACTTTCCACTCTCCGTTTTCCTTAACGAGCGGCAGATCGTATTTCTCTTCGTAGGAGCCACTTCCGCGCAGATTCCGAACCATCTGGAGCGAAACGCTAGCGGTCTTTTCGTCGGCTTCCTTGCTCGACGCAATGCGCCACATGAAGAGGTAGTGCTTACCGGCTTCGTTCACGGCAAAGTCCCACTTCTTTCGGACTTCTTCCTTATCACGACCGTTCAAATAGGTCATGTCCGTGAGCGTGTTCACATCGTGCTTCGCCAGCGCGGTCATGAACTTCGCGGCGACCGTGGTGATGCTCTGGCGCCCCATCAAAATGACGGCACCGATCATGATGATGGCCACCAAGGCCCCTACCAATACGATATTGACCCGACCTGCTCTTCTCATGCGTCAAAATTAAACCCTATGCACCCGTGTATGGTTCCCGCCGCCGGGTTAGAGAACCTGACG
>Ga0209188_1000716_pt1 | contig 30497 bp, 26 predicted proteins | sample C_130625_EF_Meta_FD_187307 | JGI IMG/M metagenome (GOLD analysis project Ga0209188, IMG submission 187307) | Freshwater microbial communities from Lake Croche, Canada to study carbon cycling - C_130625_EF_MetaG (SPAdes) (version 2) | ecosystem: Environmental > Aquatic > Freshwater > Lake...
ATGTTCGGTACATGTAGAGTAAATAATTCTACTACCCCTAACTTTCAAGTGCTCAAGTAAAAATAAATATCTTTCATTCTTCTCTCTTTTAAGCCATTTGTCAATAAATACAATAACTTAGAAATAGGACCTTCAGGAAGGTTTTAAAAACCTCCCTAGCAGAAAGGTTTCTGCAGAACGATTTCGTGATGCAAGCGGCTTTCTTGGGGCAACCACTTTAAATACCTTTTTAAATGATTCCACAATTTGACTGTAGCCACTGCCATGAAAACACTTAATTAATAATGCGCCGTCCTCTTTTAAATGCATTTTCGAGAACTCTAAGGCAAGTTCTGCCAAATGGCCCATCCGGGCTGCATCTGCGACCGCAACCCCGGATAGGTTTGGCGCCATATCTGATAACACTAAATCAACTTTTTGTATGCCAAGCTCACCCTCGTGGAATATGGCTTTTTCCAATTCATGTAAAACCTCATCTTCTCTAAAGTCACCTAGTAGAAAAGTAACATCTGCAATTTCTTCCATTGGCAATAAATCAATGGCAACAATTTTTCCATCAGGCTTGCCTGGGTCAATTTTTGGATTATTTTTACCCAATTCCACTAAACGGTTTCTTGCATATTGACTCCAGCTTCCGGGGGCACTTCCTAAATCAACAATCGTCATACCAGCTTTGATTAAGTGATCTTGATCGTCAATTTCTTTTAATTTATATGCTGCGCGAGCCCGATACCCCTCTCTTTGAGCCATCTTTACGTATGGATCGTTGAGATGATCTTGCAGCCAATCTTTGTTAAATTTATTTTTAGCCACGATAGGTATAAAAAATTCTTTATGTTAAAGGTTAAGTCAGCGATAATAACAGTATGACTATTTTAGAACTTGATTCAACTACACGAGCAGATTTACGCTCAAAAGCACATAGTATTTCACCGACTGTGATGATCGGCGCCGATGGTTTAACACCAGGCGTTTTAAAAGAAGCCGAATTAGCTCTTGGCTCCCATGAACTCATCAAAATTAGAGTTCTAGGCGACGACAGAGAAGTAAGGCTAGAAATCTATGAGACGATTTGTAACAAGCTTCATGCAGCTAAAGTACAGCACATCGGCAAGCTTTTGGTAATCTATCGCCCAAATCTTACTTCGAATTCATCTAATTCTGGAAGAAAATCAACTCGTAATGACGATGGTTTTGGGGCTCCAAGAACTGTGATGGTTAAAAAGTTTACCCGCAATCCTCAAAAAAGACCTAAAGCAATTGCCACCAAAGTACTAGGAAATGAAAGAGTTGCGGCAGGTGGTCAAATTAAGCGAGTTAAACCTAGACAAAAAAGTGTTAAGAAAAAACAACTTTCTTAAACTAGTCCCCGTTCACCTGCAGTCTTGAAGATAACCAAAAAACTAAGCCACACACGATCACTTCTATTGTGAAAAACACACTGGAAAGTTGATGAAGTGTTTTAAATTCTTTAGCTTGCGGTGATTGCATGACAGGTGCACCTTCACTCAAAGCTAGTTCTCTCAAGTCATTCATCATCGGCTGCACGACAAAGGTTCCAATAATGGTTAAAACAATACTAACCAACAATAACCAACGACTCGATTTGTATTGATTGAGTCCCCTCTTAATTAAAAGATTAGAGTAAATTAATAAAAACACACTAATTAACAAACTAAAAAGGCTGGAGTTTTTAAAGATTTCACCAGCTATCATGCCTGCCACTTGCTTATCGGCCAACACAAAAAATAAGCTCGGAGTCACTAAAAAACCAATGGTGGTTAAGCCTCCAAATAAGAGCCCTGAAATCACTAAAAAAATTCGTTGCGCTAAAAAGGAGTTAGAACCCTTTTGCATACAATTAAATGTATTGGACCGAAATAATTTCGACTTCTCTATCCCCACCAGGCGTAGTAACTTTAACCACATCACCTGCTTCTTTACGGATTAAGGCTCTTGCAATTGGAGAACTAATAGAAATTTTATTAGCTTCCAAATCTGCCTCATCATCACCAACAATTTGATAAGTCATCTTTGAAGCATCTTCTAAATTTTCTAATTCAACCGTAGCACCAAAAACAACTTTACCGTCAGCATCAATCAGAGCAGGGTCAATAATTTGTGCTGCGGCTAATTTACTTTCAACTTCTTTGATCCGACCTTCAATAAACGCTTGTTTTTCTTTAGCCGCATCATATTCAGCATTTTCTGATAAGTCGCCTTGTGCACGAGCTTCTGAAATTGCATTGATAACAGCTGGTCTTTCTACAGACTTCAAACGGTGTAACTCTTCTTTTAGGCGCTCAGCACCAATTCTAGTAATTGGAATCGTACTCATAAAATCAACTTTATAAAAATAAATTATTGTAAGGATTGGTGAAGACTTTGCAAGTCATAGACCTCTAGTTCATTGATGGCTCTGAGTCCCTCAACTGCTGCCAGCGCAGCGCTAATTGTAGTGTAGTAGGTGACTTTATTCGATTGTGAAGTTGTACGTATCGAACGAGAATCTGCAATCTCTCCCCTATTTTCATCAACCGTAGTAAAGACTAAAGTAATTTCACCATTTTTAATGAGATCAACGATATCCGGGCGTCCCTCTTTTACTTTATTCACAGAACGAACTGGTATACCAGCTGCTTCAATCGCTTTGGCTGTTCCACGTGTTGCAACAAGAGGATAGCCCATGCCATGCAACATTTTTGCTACTTCAACAGCACGGGGCTTATCACTGTTTTTAACGGATAGTAAAACCGTGCCACTACTTGGTAGCAAGGTGCTGGCAGCTAACTGGGATTTAAAGAGTGCTTCGCCAAAAGTCCTACCAACACCCATCACCTCTCCTGTAGAGCGCATTTCTGGCCCTAAAATTGGATCAACACCTGGGAATTTATTAAATGGGAAAACAGCTTCTTTAACTGAAAAATAACTCGGTTTAACTTCTTCACCAATGCCTTGCTCATCTAAAGACCGGCCTGCCATACATCTTGCTGCAATCTTAGCCAACTGTAAACCAGTTGCTTTGGAAACAAACGGTACAGTTCTAGATGCACGAGGATTTACTTCTAAAACATAAACGATGTCCTTGCCATCAATTTGCTGAATAGCAAATTGGACATTCATTAAACCAACCACATGCAGACCCTTCGCCATGGCTTGTGTTTGACGTCTTAACTCTTCAATTGTTGCTGGAGACAAAGTATAAGGAGGAAGCGAACAAGCTGAATCTCCAGAGTGAACACCTGCCTGCTCCACGTGCTCCATCACACCGCCAATAAAGACTCTGTTACCGTCACTAATACAATCTACATCACATTCGATTGCGTCATCTAAGAAACGATCAAGAAGAACTGGGGAGTCGTGAGAAACTTTGACTGCTTCACGCATATAGCGCTCAAGATCTGTTCCGTCATTAACGATTTCCATTGCACGTCCACCTAAAACGTAAGATGGGCGAACCACAAGTGGATAACCGATTTCTAGAGCTAAATTTAAGGCCTCTTGTTCAGTTCTTGCCGTTCTATTAGGTGGTTGTCTTAAATTAAGTTCATGCAACAGTTTTTGGAAACGCTCCCGATCTTCTGCTGCATCAATCATATCTGGAGAAGTACCAATAATAGGCACTCCATTAGCTTCAAGATCTAACGCCAATTTGAGGGGAGTTTGACCACCGTACTGCACAATCACGCCCAATGGTTTTTCTAGAGCAACGATTTCTAAAACATCTTCTAAAGTTAAAGACTCAAAATAAAGGCGATCTGATGTGTCGTAGTCGGTAGAGACTGTTTCCGGATTACAGTTAACCATAATCGTTTCATAGCCGTCTTCACGCATGGCTAAAGCTGCGTGGACACAACAATAGTCAAATTCAATGCCTTGACCAATACGATTAGGACCACCACCTAAAACCATAATTTTTTGCCTGGATGAAGGGTTAGCCTCACAGACTCCATCGGCATTTTCATAAGTAGAGTACATATAGGCTGTATTTGTTGCAAACTCTGCAGCACAGGTATCTACTCGTTTATAAACTGGTCTAATATCAAATTCGTGACGACGAATTCTGACTAAACTCTGATCAGATTTCATCAACTTTGCTAAACGAGGGTCTGAAAAACCCTTTTGTTTAACATAGCGAAGCTCTTCAGGAGATAAAGTTTCTAACTGACGAGTAGCAATCAGTTGTTCTAGTTCAATAATTTCCTGAATCTGAATCAAAAACCATGGATCAATGGAAGTATGTTCATGGACTTCTTCTAAACTCATACCGGATCTAAAAGCATCTCCCACAAACCAAATGCGCTCAGGTCCTGGTGATTTAATTTCCAGGATGATCTCATCAACATCAGTTGTTTTTTCGTCTAAACCATCGACGCCAACCTCGAGGCCTCTTAAGGCTTTTTGTAGTGACTCTTGGAAAGTTCTTCCAATAGCCATAACCTCTCCAACGGATTTCATTTGGGTAGTTAAATGCTGATCAGCCTCTGGGAACTTTTCAAATGCAAAGCGCGGCACTTTTGTCACTACATAATCAATCGATGGCTCAAAAGATGCGGGAGTCGCCCCGCCAGTAATTTCATTTTGTAGCTCGTCTAGAGTAAATCCAACAGCTAATTTCGCTGCAATTTTTGCAATCGGAAATCCGGTCGCTTTGGAGGCTAAGGCAGATGATCTTGAGACTCGAGGATTCATCTCAATCACAATCATTCGACCATCTTGAGGATTGATCGCAAACTGAACATTTGAACCACCGGTATCAACACCGATCTCACGTAAAACAGCAATCGATGCGTTTCTCATGATTTGATATTCACGATCGGTCAATGTTTGCGCAGGAGCAACGGTTATGGAGTCCCCTGTATGCACCCCCATAGGATCAAAGTTTTCAATTGAACAAACAATAATGCAGTTGTCGTTTTTATCTCGAACAACTTCCATTTCATACTCTTTCCAACCGAGCAATGACTCTTCAATCAATAACTCATGTGTTGGAGATAAATCTAATCCACGTTTACAGATTTCTTCAAACTCTTGTCTGTTGTATGCAATACCGCCCCCTGATCCACCCATCGTAAACGAGGGACGAATAATGACAGGGTAGCCATTACCACCTGTTAATTTGGCAATATGCTGTTGAACCTGCTGTGCTTCTTCCCATGAGTGAGCAACATCTGACTTAGCGGAACCTAAGCCAATCTTGGTCATTGCTTCTTTAAATTTTTGGCGATCTTCAGCTTTATCAATTGCTTGTGGAGATGCTCCAATTAACTCACAGTTATATTTTTCTAATATTCCATTACGGAATAAATCTAAGGCACAATTTAAGGCGGTTTGACCGCCCATTGTTGGTAGGATGGCATCAGGTTGCTCTTTCTCAATAATTCTCTCAAGAACTTCCCAAGTAATAGGTTCAATATAAGTAACGTCTGCCATTTCAGGATCAGTCATGATGGTCGCAGGATTACTATTGACTAAAATAACTTTATAGCCCTCATCTCTCAATGCTTTACAAGCCTGAGCACCTGAGTAATCAAACTCACAAGCCTGGCCAATCACAATTGGGCCAGCTCCTATAATTAATATACTTTCTATATCTTTACGCTTTGGCATCTAATCTCTCACATCAACTCTATAAAGCGATCAAATAAATATCCGACATCTTGAGGACCTGGAGAAGCTTCAGGATGCCCTTGAAAACAAAATGCTGGACGATCTAACCAAGCCATCCCTTGAAGAGATCCATCAAAAAGGGATACATGGGTTGGTTCAACATGATTGGGCAAAGTTGCAGCATCAACTGCAAACCCATGGTTTTGAGAGGTAATAACGACCTTACCAGTTTTTAAGTCTTTCACTGGATGATTTGCGCCGTGGTGTCCAAACTTCATTTTTAAGGTACTGGCTCCAGCAGCAAGTCCCATAATTTGATGGCCTAAACATATCCCAAAGAGCGGAATTTTTTTCTCTAAAAATACTTTGGTTGCATCAATTGCATAGCTGCAAGGCTGAGGATCACCAGGTCCATTGGATAAGAAAACGCCGTCAGGATTCATCGCTAAAACTTCTTCAGCTGATGTTTGAGCTGGCACAACTGTCACCCTACACCCTCTTTGAGCAAGCATTCTTAAGATATTTTTCTTTACACCAAAATCGTATGCAACAACATGCTTTTTCGCTTCAACTTGATTAAAGCCGGTTTTTCCATCAGGGCCTGATAGATGCCACTCTCCTTCTAACCACTCATAAGGAGAAGTCGTCGAAACTACTTTAGCTAAGTCTAAGCCAGTCATACCAGGGAAAGAATTTAATTTTTCTTTAGCTAACTCAATGAGTGATTCAATCGATTGACCCATTTCACCTGTGGCAATAGCACCACTTTGAGCACCTTGTTCACGCAAATGCGTCGTCAAATGCCTGGTATCAATATCTGAAATTCCAACAATTTTTTGCTCCCTCAGGAAATCCTGAAGAGACTTTTGACTTCTAAAACTTGAGGGCATTGGGGATAAGTTGCGAATAATAACCCCTGAAGCATAGATTTTGTTCGATTCGCTATCCTGATCATTAATACCCACATTACCTATATGAGGATATGTCAGGGTGATCATTTGTTGGGTATAACTTGGATCAGTAAAAATTTCTTGATAACCAGTCATGGAAGTATTAAATACGACCTCCCCTGAACTGACCCCCTGAATACCAATTGATTTTCCAATAAATTGAGTACCATCAGCTAATAAAAGCACCGCTGGTGGAAGTTGTGAAGTTAAAGTAGTTAGTTTATTTTTTGATAGTGGCAGCAAATCATTCTCCATTACCCTGCTGCCCCAAGATCCACTTCACCCAAAGACGTATCCCGGAGGTGAGTTTAAAGGGAGAAAATTGATCTAAGCGCTAGGGATATGTAGGAAGTTACAAAACATGATTATTATACCAAGCAAAAAAATATTTCCTCAAAAACTCATCATAATCTAGGCTTTATTAGCCCTAGAAATCACTTCTTGAATTTGATTCAATACGTTTTTATCTTCCATCGTACTAATATCCCCAGGATCACGATGCTCAGCAATCGCCTGCAATGACCTTCGAACAATTTTTCCTGAACGAGTTTTTGGTAAAGCTTCGACAATATAAATGCGAGCTGGTCTAGCCACAGGACCTAATTGTTGATCAACAACACTCATTAACTCTTTCTCAAAGTTATCTAAATTGTGAAGACTTTTCGGAATGGCAAATGCAATAGCCACTTGCCCCTTCAATTCATCAGCGATCCCAACAACCGCTACCTCAGCAATATTGGGATGGCTAGAAATACTTTCCTCGATTTCTCGAGTTCCTAAGCGATGTCCAGCGGTATTGATAACATCATCGGTTCTACCTAAAATGAAGAAATAGCCGTCCTCATCTTTAATACCCCAATCAAAAGTGGAATAAACAAGTCGTCCTGCAAAGCTTTGCCAATAAGTACTCACAAATCGCTGATCATTACCCCATACGGTTTGCATACATCCTGGAGGTAATGGCCCCTCTATCGCTAGTAACCCTTTAGAATTTGCGGGTAACTCTTCACCGGTTACATCATCGAGTAACTTCATGTTGTAACCAAAAACGGGAACTCCAGGAGAGCCAAATTTATTAGGCATGACTTCAATGCCACGCTGCAATGACAAAATAGGCCAACCGGTTTCTGTTTGCCAATAATTGTCAATAATTGGTTTTTGTATGGCCGCTGAAATCCATTGAGCGGTTGGCTCATCAAGAGGCTCACCAGCCAAAAAGAACGTTTCCAATGAGGACAAATCATATTTGTTGATAAATAGAGGGTCTTGTTTTTTTAATACCCTTATCGCTGTGGGTGATGAAAACATAATTGATACCCGGTACTTCTCAACCAAACTCCACCAAATCCCTGGATCAGGTTTAAGTGGGGTTCCTTCAAACATAATAGTTGCCATACCATGAATAAGGGGGCCATAGATAATATATCCATGCCCGACAACCCAGCCGATATCTGAAGTACAAAACATTGTTTGTCCTGGCTTGGCACAGAAAATATATTCCATCGTAGTAGCGAGTGCAACAGCATATCCACCCGTATCTCGTTGCACACCTTTAGGTTTTCCAGTGGTTCCTGAGGTGTAGAGAATATAAGATGGATCTGTCGCACTTAGCCACTCACAGGGTACTAAATCATCCCAATGCTTCTGGCGTTCAATGGAATAATCTAAATCTCGACCAGCAACTGATGAGAAATCACAAAGACCTCTTGAGACAATCAAAACATGCCCAGGCTTGTAAGTAGAAATCTCTATCGCCTCATCTAATAAAGGCTTATATGGCACCACTTTTCCAGCCCTCATACCAGCTTCAGCAGTAATAATGAATTTCGGCTGTGCATCTTCAATTCTGGCAGCTAAGCTATGTGAAGCAAACCCACCAAATACAACTGAATGTATGGCTCCCAAACGCAAAACAGCGAGCATGGCAAAGCAAGCTTGCGCCACCATGGGCATGTAAATCAAAACGCGGTCACCCTTACCTACACCATAAGATTTTAAAATGGCGGCCATTCGATTAACTTCTAAATACAACTCTTGATAACTATAGGTTTGTTCAGTATTGGTTTCTACTGATACGGCAATCAATGCAGTTTGCTCTGCGCGGTCTTTTAGATGTCGGTCTAAGGCGTTATAGCAAATACTGGTTTTTCCATCAATAAACCACTTTGCAAAAGGTGGAGCGGAATAATCAAGCACTTGGGAAAAAGGGCTTTCCCAGTAAATTCTTTTAGCTTGCTCACCCCAAAATATTTCAGGAGTCTGAATAGACTGTTGATGTGTTTGAAGGTAATTTGACATTGAACAACCCCTTATTTACCGTTCGATTTTTTTGTAGTTGAGGACTTGTTTTGAGACTTACTGCTTGAACCACTATTAGTTGTGGATGATTTTGAAGTATTACTCGATTTACTAGTCGCCTCTTTTGAAGAGCTTGTCTTCGATTGATTAGATGCATTCATCGCTTTTGTACTATCTTTAGAGTTATAGTTAGCGAGGTTACTCGGCACCGCAACACATTTCTTTCCTTTACATTTCATCACTACAGGAACAGGAACAAACTCGCGCTCTAAACTTAAACTAGGGTTTTGTGCCAACTCAACCGGTACATTACCTTTATGAGTCTCGTTTTTCGGAATAATGATAGTTGATCCTGAACGGATTTTCATCCCCTTCGGAATCTTATTCACGTCTCGAATTTGATCGGCATCAGTATTTAAACGACTTGCCACATTATCAACAGTATCTGTACGATCTAACTTCACTACCGTCCAACTTGTTAGCGAGGTTTTATTGGTAGTTAAATTTTTCTTGAATATCTCCGCCTTACCATAAGGCAATAATATTTCTTGATTAAAGCCCGATAAAATCACTGGTCCGTAATACGAAGGATTGAGAGCTAAAAACTGTTCCCGAGTTATTTCAGAAAGTTGAATTACCTTTTCCACATCAATGTCTTGCGTCACTGGAATATTCACAAAATAAGGATGGTTGGCTACTTTGGGTAACTTGAAACCATATTTAGCTGGTTCATCAATAATTCTTTTATAAGCCAATAACTTTGGTACATAATTTCTGGTTTCATTTGGCATGGACAAGCTAAAGTAATCTGTTTCTAAATTGGCTGACTTGTTTTTGGCTATTGCTCTACCTACAGACCCTTCCCCCCAGTTATATGCTGCCAATGCCAAATGCCAATCACCAAACATATCGTATAGTTTTTGAAGATAATCAAGAGCAGCTCTTGTGGATTTAACTATATCTCCGCGCTCATCACGAAAAATATTCTGATCCAACTTAAAATATTTTCCAGTGGCGGGCATAAATTGCCACATACCTGCGGCCTTTACTGGAGAAACTGCTTTGGGATTGAAAGCACTCTCAACAAAGGGTAATAAAGCCAACTCACTAGGCATATCTCTTGCTTCGACCTCTTCAATAATGTAAAAAAGGTAAGAGGAAGATCTTTCTAATAAGCGATCTACATATGCAGGATTAGACTTCAATTGACGCACATGACGATCAATAATTTCTAAATTAGGGTCTTGAAGATCAAAGCCCAAACGTATCCTTTCCCATAAGTCATCGTAAACCTTTACATCTTTTTGGGGCTTAACTAGTTCCTCAGTTTTTTTTACTGGTTCGTTCGTCCATGTGTTGTTAGTTGCACATCCAGAAACAAGTAAGGCGCAAAACATCGCCATAAAAATAATTCGCGTCATTTAAAAGCTATCTTTCATTTTTCTAATTGCAGCAAGTACTTCAGAGGGCGAACTCAAGCTTCCGTGTGAAGCTTGCTGGGCAAATTCCATCATACTCGGTAAATCGCATCTCATAAAGGGGTTTACCAGTTTCTCTAGCCCAATAGTTGTCGGAACTGTAGGCAGATTATTATCTCGTAATTCTTTAGCTCGCTTTGACCAAGATAATAAATCAGGATTTTTTTCTTCTACTGTTAAAGCAAACTTGATATTCGACAAAGTGTATTCATGGGCACAACAAACTAAAGTTTCATCAGGTAACTGAGCAAACTTTTTGAGTGATAAGTACATGTCATTTGCACTACCTTCAAACAATCTTCCACAGCCAGTTGCAAAAAGAGTATCTCCACAATACAACCTAGGCGCAGGATTAAAGATTGACTGAGCTAAGTAATAGGAAACATGAGACAAAGTATGACCTGGAACTGTTAGTACTCTAGCTATGACTTGAGAGAATAACTCTACCTCATCTTGATCCTCAATTACTCGGTCTAAAAATGAAATTCCTGGGTGTAACGGCCCAATTGCAATTGGTGATGGTTGGTTAGATTTTTTTGCCCATGTTAGTAATTGCTCTGCGCCACCAATATGATCTAAATGGTGATGGGTAATGAGAATACCTTTTAAAGTAATATTTTCTTTTTCAAATAGCTCAATGATTGGATTAGCGTCGCCAGGATCAACGACCCAAGCATGTTGATTTTGTATGATTACCCATAAGTAATTATCATTAAATGCCGGAATTTGTTTAAACTGCAAAGGGGTATTTTCCAATTTATCTCTCAAGAAAATTTCTTAATCACTTTGATTTGATTCACATACCGATGATACCAAGCACTTTAGAAAATTCCAAATACTCCCAAAATGAATGGGATCAGTGGTTAAGTACGTCTCCAGGTCAGTATGTGCTCGCTTGGGAGGATACCCAATTTGGTAAATCGGTTGAAGATGCTTTTGGTTTTGAAGCCTTACAAATTGGTCTACCTCAATTATCCTGTCTTACCAATAATCGTATTACACACCGTTGGCAAATGTTATTACCTACTCAACCTTTTGATGATGAGCAACTAGACCCAAATATACATATTCTTTGCCAAGGCTCGATTTACGACCTACCTTTTGCAAATGAAAGCTTTGATTTGATAGCTTTGCCTCATGTTTTGGAGTTCATGGAGAGCCCTCATGAAGCTCTTCGAGAGATTCATCGCATTCTAAGACCTGAAGGCCGAATTGTTATTTCTGGATTTAATCCTTTTAGTTTGTGGGGTCTACGCCAATACAGTGGTAACTTAATTGACCGTCCCTTCCTTCCCCAAGAAGGCAAATTTATTAGTCACCACAGAATCAAAGATTGGTTAAATTTGCTAAATTATTCAATCGATCGTGGCAGATTTGGTTGCTATGGCATTCCTATTAAAAATAGTACTCGACTACATGGTCAAACACTATTAGATAAAGTTGGGGATCGGTGGTGGCCATTTATGGGCTCAGTATTCATTTTGAGTGCCGTAAAAAGAATTCCAGGCACTAAAATGGTGGGACTAATAAAGCCCAGTCGCAAAATTCTCCCTACTGCTTTAAAACCAGTGGCAAGTTCAAGTTCCAACTATGAAAAAAAATAAACATTCAGTCATTATTTATACAGATGGTGCTTGCAAAGGCAATCCCGGACTTGGGGGCTGGGGTGTTGTTTTACGTTCAGGTGATCAAGAAAAACACCTGTATGGTGGGGAAAAAAATACCACCAATAATCGTATGGAAATGACAGCGGTAATTGAAGCTTTAAAAGCCCTCAAATCTTCTTGTCATATTCAACTTTTTACTGACTCACAATATGTCAATCGAGGTGTCAACGAATGGCTCCAGAATTGGAAAAAAGCAGGCTGGAAAACTGCTTCTCGAGCGCCTGTGAAAAATGTGGATTTATGGCAGGCGATTGATGAGCTTCTGAATGGTCACGAAATTGAGTGGCATTGGGTAAAAGGACACTCTGGCGACCCCGGAAATGATTTGGCGGATGAACTTGCCAATCGGGGTGCTTTCGAAGCGGGAAATAGATAATTTTTGACTTTTTAAACACAGGTTTAAGATTTTTAGACTTTTTCTAAAAAACTTGTGAGAAAATAATAAGTTAAGAATTTCGATGCCTTAAATTGTTGAATTCAAGGCTTTTAATAATTAATATAAGATTCGAATTATTGGGGATTCATGAATACATCAGCTATTAGCCGTTTTTCTTTGAAAAAAACGATTGTTTACATCATTGGCATAGCTTTAATTGCCGCACTGGCCTACTATCTTTATTCCTCATTTTTGAGCCCCAAAAAAAAGCCCCCTGAGGTTGTTCAAACCGTTGTAACAACTAAAGCTGTTCAACAAGATTTCCCTGTCATCATCGAAACTTCGGGAAACATTGTTGCTACCAACATCGTGGACATTCGACCTCAAGTGTCGAATGTCATTGCTCAAATCCACATCAAAGACGGTCAAGACATTAAAAAAGGTGATTTACTTTTTACACTAGACGACAGGGCAGATAAAGCGAACTACGAAAAATTTAAAGCGTTAGCTGAAGATGCAGAGCGTCAATATCAACGCGCTCTAGAGCTTGCTAAACAAAACTTTATTTCTAAGGCAAGTGTTGAGACTGCCATGGCAAATGCAAACTCGGCAAGAGCTGCAGCGAACTCTGCCCAAGTCACACTAAGTTATGACTATATCCGTTCACCTATTTCTGGAAGAGCTGGGGTAATAAATGTATTTCCAGGCTCACTTGTCTCACCGAGCAATGCCGTTTCAGTAACCTCACTTGCAACTGCAACGAGTACGCAGGGATCGATGGTAACAATTAGCCAGTTAAATCCTATCAATATGCAATTCACGATTCCTGAGGCGTATATGGCTGAACTCATTAAACTTCAGCGCTCCTCTAATGGCTTGATTGTCAATGTCGATATCGGTGGTGGCGTCATTAAGGAAGGCAAAGTATACGTAATCGATAATCAAATCGATCCTGCCGTAGGCTCAGTTCGTGTCAGAGCATCTCTAGATAACTCTGATTACGCATTAGCTCCAGGAAGATTTGTGCAAGTCAATCTACAAACCAAACTCCTGAAAGATGCAATTGTGGTTCCTAGTCAGTCTTTAGTTTCAAATTCTCAAGGAGATCTTATTTATACCGTTGATGCTGATAACAAAACTGTTCTCAACAAAGTCAAAATCCTTAGCCAAGGCAATGGTAACGTTGCTGTAACCGGGCTTAAAGAAGGTGACAGAGTGGTTGTTGAGGGTAAGCAAAACATTCGACCAGGCCTTAAAGTTGTTGAAGGATCTGCACGAAAAGTAACCGAAGAAGATTCTAAGAAAGCATCTTAATAGGTCTTAAAGCCTAACCCAACAAGGAATTCTCAATGACAATTTCAGAATTATGTATACGACGCCCAGTGATGACCGTGTTGTTATCACTCGCTGTTATTGTTGCCGGAACGATTGCATATACCAAAATTCCCGTTGCAGCATTGCCGAGTTTTAACTCACCAGTCATTCAAGTATCTGCATCACTTCCGGGGGCAAGTCCTGAAAACATGGCCTCAAGCGTGGCATTGCCGCTGGAAAAAGAGTTCTCAACAATTGACGGTATTAATGTCATTAGTTCTACGAATTTTTTAGGAAGTACGAGTGTCACCCTCGAGTTTAGTAATTCAAAAGACATTGATAAAGCTGCGGTAGACGTGCAGGCAGCATTATTACGCGCGCAAAGAAGACTCCCTATCGAAATGACCATCCCACCATCGTATAGGAAGGTTAATCCAGCAGATGCGCCAGTTTTATATCTGACCATGACTTCGCCCTCAATGAGTCTATCTACCATCAATGATTATGCGGAAAATTTGTTATCGCCTAATCTTTCCACAATTGATGGTGTTGCTCAAGTAATTATCTTCGGAGCTAAAAGATACGCAGTACGTGTCAGAGCCCTCCCAGCAAAACTTGCACTCAACAATCTCACGCTGGATGATATAAGTGTTGCCATTAATAAAGCTAACTCGAATTCTCCAGTAGGCTTATTAGAGGGGCCAAGGCAGTCTTTAACTATTTATGCCAATAGTCAAATGATCAAAGCTGCAGAATACGCAGACCTTATTATTGCGCAACGTAACGGCTTTCCGATTCGTTTAGGTGATGTAGCAGAAGTTTCTGAATCGTATGAAAATGTAAGAACAATGGGGCGTTATAAATCTGATCGCTCAATTACTCTTGCTATTCAAAAACAACCTAATGCAAATACTGTAAAGGTGGTTGATGCCATTAAGGAAATGCTCCCTCAATTTCAGGCACAACTCCCCGCATCAATTCAAATTAACCAACTTAATGATCGCTCAAAGTCAATTAAAGAAGCGATTCACGATGTCAACCTAACATTAATGCTTACAATTTTTTTAGTAGTATTAGTGATTTTCTTATTCTTAAAACACGTCTCAGCTACAGTCATTCCTGCTTTGAGTTTGCCGATTTCATTAATTGGTGCTTTTTTCTTAATGTATTGGATGGGTTATAGCTTAGATAACATCTCGTTACTCGGTATTACTTTGGCGGTTGGCTTGGTGGTGGATGACTCGATTGTTGTTTTAGAAAATATCATTCGTTATCTTGAAGAGGGCATGTCTCCTTTGCAAGCAGCCTTAAAAGGTAGTAAAGAAGTTGGATTTACGATTATCTCCATCTCCATTTCGTTGGTGGCGGTTTTTATTCCTATTTTCTTTATGCCAGGACCAGTAGGTCTACTTTTTAGAGAGTTTGCCGTTGTTGTGAGCTTATCTATTTTAGTTTCTGCAATCGTATCTTTAACGGTTGTGCCGATGTTATGTAGCCGCTTCTTGCCAAACATGGCTGATCACTCAAACCAACCTAAAGAATATTGGATTACCCGAAAATTTGATAATTTATTTAATTCGATCTACCAAGGTTACTCTAGAACTCTTCTTATTGCTCTAGATCACAAGCGGATCGTTTTAGGGGTCGCTTTTGCAACGTTTGCAATTACGATTGCCATGTTTATATATGTCCCTAAAGGATTCTTTCCCGAAGAGGATATTGGCCAAATCATTGTGACCACCGAGGCATCTGAGGATATTTCTTTTGAGGCGATGCTCGCATTGCAAGATCGCGCAGCAGATATGATTAATCAAAGTCCCTATGTAGAAAGTTTTGTTTCTGTATTGGGGGGTGGTGCTAGTACTGGAATCAACTCAGGTCGTATGTTCCTCAATTTAAAGCCAAAAGGTGAACGTCCGAAAATGAGTAAGTTACAGGAAGAGTTACGAAAAGAGTTTAGAAAGATTCCTGGATTGGTGGTGTTCATGCGTCCAGTACAAAACCTACAATTAGGCGGAAAATCCAGTAAGAGTAGATACCAATACATTTTACAAAGTGTGGGATTAGAAGGCATTAACGAATGGTCTGAAAAAGTTCAAGCGCAAATGAAAAAAGATCCGATTTTTAGAGACGTGACTAGTGACTCCCAGTTAAAAGGACTTAGCTTAAAAGTAGATATTAATCGTGAAAAAGCCGCTTCATCCGGTGTCACGATTCAAGATATTAGAACAGCTCTATATACCGCCTACGGCGAAAAACAAGTTTCAACTATTTACACTCCAGTGAATACTTATCAAGTGATTCTTGAAGTAACACCCCAAGATAAACAATTTGAATCTGACCTTAACTCAATTTATGTGCGTGGTCGAACAACTGATAAATTAATCCCACTATCTAGTCTCGCAACATTCAAACGCTTTATTGGCCCTACTGCTGTGAACCATCAAGGACAAATTCCGGCGGTCACTATCTCGTTCAACTTAGCTCCGGATGTTCCATTAGGTGATGCAACAAAAAAATTAGAGAATATTACTAAAGACATTAAGTTGCCAAATTCGATCCTTACAAGTTATGGTGGCGATGCCGCAGTATTTAAAGATAACCAAGGTGGCCAAGCGATTTTATTGATTGCGGCATTAGGCGTTATTTATGTATTACTTGGTGTGTTGTATGAGAGTTATATTCACCCTCTTACCATTCTTGCTGGACTACCCTCTGCTGCTATCGGAGCTTTACTCTTTTTGCAAATGTTTGGAATGGAACTGACAATTATTGCAACGATCGGTATCCTTTTATTAATTGGTATTGTCAAAAAGAATGCGATTCTGATGATTGACTTTGCTCTTGATGCAAAGAGATCAAGAAACCTTCCTGCTCATGAAGCTATCCATGAAGCTTGTTTAGTTCGCTTTAGACCTATTCTAATGACTACTCTTGCTGCCATGATGGGCGCATTGCCGATTGCACTTGGACTCGGTGCAGGAGCTGAATTAAGACAACCTCTTGGTATCGCGGTGGTTGGTGGACTAGCTTTTTCTCAAGTGATTACTTTGTACATAACACCTATCATTTATATTTATTTAGATAAATATGCAGGTAATGGTCCAATGCAAATTTCTGAAGAAACACTCAAAGGTATTTAAGGCTTTCAATTGAAATTTACACGTCAAATTATTTTAGATACAGAAACAACTGGACTTCACCCCAATAACGGTGATCGTCTTGTAGAGATTGGTTGTATTGAACTCGTCAATCGCAGAATGACAGGTAACAATTTACATTTCTATATCAATCCAGAAAGAGATATGCCTGAAGCTGCTGCTGCAATCCATGGCCTTCGTGAGGACTTTTTAAAAGATCAACCTGTTTTCGCTGATGTAGTGACTGAAATTGCTGCTTTTTCAAAAGGCGCAGAGGTGATTATTCATAATGCTGCGTTTGATTTAGGATTTTTGGATATGGAATTTAAGCGTCTAGGCCTAGATTCTTTTAGTTCACTGGTTGCTGGTGTTATAGATACGCTCACTGATGCACAAAAGATGTTCCCTGGTAAAAGAAATCGACTCGACGATTTATGTAATCGTTTTGGTGTAAAGAATGACCATCGTACGCTTCACGGCGCCCTTCTTGATGCGAAGCTCTTGGCCGAAGTCTACTTATGTATGACTCGAGGTCAAAATGATTTAATGATGGATTCAGGAGTTGAAGCATCTAATCATTCAAACTTTGATTTTCAACTACCTACAGCTTCAGATCTAATTATCCTGCATGCATCTTCTGAAGAGGAAGCATTTCATCAACAGTTAATGGAGGATATTGCAAAAAAATCTAAAAATCCTCTAACTTGGTTGCATTAGTTCATACTGAAAGAACACTTGTGAGTCCGAGGACTCAATTAGATGATATTCATGATGAAAACTAGCCCCATCAAATCAAGTAATGACAAATATGAAATACGCGAAAATCAATCGATTGAATTATTAAAAGAACTTCACATCTTGACTCGTGATGGGAAAATGAATCAAGATAGTCGAAGAAAATTAAAGCAAGTTTTTCATTTAGTGCAGTTTATTGAACCTATTATTGAGGAAATTTCTCAGGGACAACAATCATTTCATCTCGTCGATTTTGGTGCTGGTAAATCCTACTTAGGATTTTTACTCTATGATCTGATTGCAAAGCATTTGCAACATCCTTTTCAAATCATTGGCATCGATCTTAGAGAGGATTTAGTTCAGTATTCAAAAGAATTAGCTACAAAAATTCAGTTTGAAAAAATGCGTTTTTATCAATTAAACACTCAAGAAGCTCTTGTTTCTGAGGATCTTCCTCATCAAATCGATATCGTTACAGCACTTCACGCCTGTAACACCGCCACCGATGATGCCATCAACTTTGCTCTTCATCGAAATGTTTCTCACATTGTTTTAGTCCCCTGCTGCCAAGCTGAAATTGCAGGACTTTTAAAAGAGAAAAAATCTCAAGTCTTGAAAAATAATTATTTTTCAGCTCTTTGGAAATTTCCAATCCATACACGAGAGTTTGGCAGTCATTTAACCAATGTCATGCGTTGTTTATTTTTAGAATCCTGTGGATATGAAGTCACTGTGACGGAATTAGTCGGCTGGGAACACTCCATGAAAAATGAATTAATCATTGCAAAAAAGCTTCCTTCCTCGAATAAATCTCAAAAAGCAAGTGAGCAACTCAGACACCTCCTTCTTGAATTCAACCTAGAAAATTTAGCTCCCAGATATAAAATCAGCTTGTGAGACAAAGACTGTAAACTTTTTCATATAGATGACGTTATATAAAGTAAGAAAACTTACAAATGGGGTCAATTATGAAAAGTCTATTAAAAATAATGCTTATCTTAGGCCTAGCTCTGCAGGGGGCTGCATTTGCGGAGGAATGGAGCACTCGTACTCCATCGCCTCAAGGTGTTAAAGCAAATGAACATGGGTGGAGTGTATCTACACGCCCTAAGTTTCGACCATTTGATCCGATTGTTATACCGCGCGTCGTCATTGTTCCGGTTATTCGAAACCAGAATCCCAATCTGTACTATCGCGAAAGATACGATCATTTTCAGCGTCACTATAGACACTTAGAAAGAAGATTCTATAGATAGTGATAGATCAAGTTAGGGCTTACGTGTGGCGACAATTAAAGCGTAATTACCATCTTTAAAGTAGCCAATTCGGAAGGGTAATTGCTTTTCATCATCACGTTGCTTGTAAGCTTTAGCAAGTTCTGTGTTGTATGTTGAAAACACCTTATACGCTTTTACAAAGCTACCGTACAAAACGGTATTAAATTGTTTATTGAGGGGTTGATAGTCTATACCAGTTTCATCTTGGACAATCATCGGGGCGTTATTTAACATCTCATCACGAATCATCGTAAATCCTTGATGCTGTGGCAGATGTGAGGCTGCTTTTAACAGCAGTGGGGATTTAGCAGATTCACCAAAAAATTTTAATTGTGCAGGGTTGTCTTTCATACCGTCATTTGACAAATCCATTCTTACGTAATCTAAGATAACCGGCCTATTATTTTTCACGAGATAAAAACGAACAGAATCCCAAGATTGATCTTCACTTAACTCTCGAATAGTTCCATTAGAATCAATTGAAATTGGAACAATTTTCTGTATAGAGAATTGATGCAAGTGAGCAAATGAAGCGATTAAAGTGGTTGCACCAATCTTTACTTTGTTCGTCGAAATGTATTTAAACAAATACTCCGTAACAAAAAAACCATCACTACCAAAGCTTTTCCATGCAGAACTTAAGACTTCCATCGTTTGAGATGCAGCACTTGGACTTAATTGACTTAAATCCACTAAACGCTCTCCCCTTTGTTGTGCAGACATCACATAATGGTCAGCTTCTGGGTAAATTTGATATAGGGTCGTAAAGTCTGGTCCTGAAAATGGATAAAAGACTTTTTTTGCATCACTATGAACTTCAGTGCTAGACCACCTCAACATAGGTTTACCCATTTTGTTGAAATAGTTTGACCAATTAGATTGAATCAATTCATTTATTTTTTGCCACTCCTCTTGATTTACGTTATCCGGTTTATTTTGTGCAAGGGTATTTCCAGTAATTAAATCAACTGTTAGATCAATCTTTGAGGGAATTTGATATTGGGGAGAGGAGTCTTCGCTCGTCACGCTTTGTTTTGGTGAGATTACTTGCTGTGGCTGATCTACAATCTTCTCTTGGTTTTTATTCAAGTGCCATAGTAAAAAAGTTAGTGCACTCGCAATAAAAAGGGCAGAAAAAGCTACATAAATAGTTTTTCGACTCATATTCTTATTAATTAAATTAGTTATGCAATTTTATTATAGTTTTTATGACAGCTCTTTAGCCAATAGAGTGTAGGATGATTTCCTTACTTCATAATCATGAGCCCAGGTTATGACTGCAACCTCTTCAATTCCAAGGTCCTTTGAAATATCTTGAATCTTTTGAGCTACTAGCCCTGCCGATCCAACAAAACCTTTATGGCACATGGTTTTAAATTGAGCTTCATCTTGCTGATTTTGCCAATTTCCAGCTTTTTCTGGATGCATCATGGAACCCAAAATTCCTTTTTGTCGATCAATTTTCCATCGAGCTCTACTTCTAAAATGATAAAAAGCTTCTTTTTCATTTTCAGCTGCTAATGCCCATAAACAAACAATAACTTGGGGCTGTTGCAATCGATCTGAAGGCTTAAATTGATGGTGATATAAGTCGATTGCTTGTTTTGCGCCTTCTCCATCAGTAATAAAGTGAGCAAACACATACGGCAACCCTAAATATGCGGCAAGTTGTGCGCCATAATCAGAACTTCCCAAAATCCATAAATCTGGATAGGTATCCCCTAATGGAAATGCCTGTACTCCTTTAGCTAAATGTCCTGTTGGAAAAGGTGCATTGCGTAACCAAAGATCCAACTCTTGTACTTGTTGCGGAAAATGCGCTGCAGATTGTGATTGAGGATTCAGTATTTGCGCTGTTCGCATATCACTACCGGGTGCACGCCCCACGCCTAAGTCAATTCTTCCAGGGGCCAAACTTTCTAGGACTCGAAACTGCTCTGCCACTTTTAATGCACTATAGTGAGGCAACATCACGCCAGCACTACCAAGTCGAATGTGATTTGTTTTTTGCGATATGGCTGCCATCAATATTTCGGGTGCAGAACCCACAATACTCGGATGACTATGATGTTCAGATACCCAAAAACGTCGATACCCTATCTCTTCTGCGTGCACCGCTAGATCGACCGCATTCCGAATCACTGCTGCATGAGTAATACCTTCTACCGTTGCAGATTGATCCAAAATCGATAGATGTTTCAGCATGATTTTTAAATAGCGTCTGCGATGACTTTACCAAAATCTTGTGTATTACCTGTGCCACCCATGTCAGGTGTAAATGGTGCATGTGCCGGACCAGCAGCCAATACTTTTTCAAAGGCGTCCACAATCGCTTTCGCTGCATCGGGATGTCCTAAATGCTCAAGCATCATTGCCGCACTCCAAATTTGACCAATGGGATTTGCGATTCCACGTCCAGCAATATCAGGAGCTGATCCATGAACAGGCTCAAATAAGGAAGGATAGATTCCCTCGGGATTGATATTGCCTGATGGGGCAATACCAATCGTACCGGTACAAGCAGGTCCAAGATCAGACAAAATATCACCAAATAAATTACTTCCCACAACAACATCAAAATGCTGTGGACGTTGCACAAAGAAAGCAGTCAAAATATCAATATGAAATTGATCAACTTTTACTTGAGGATATTGGGTTGCCATATTGGCTACTCGTTTATCCCAGTAAGGCATCGTAATAGAGATGCCATTTGATTTGGTAGCAGAAGTTAAGTGCTTTTTCTTACGCTTATTGGCTAATTCAAAAGCATATTTCAGAATACGATCAACTCCGGTTCTCGTCATGACGGTTTCCTGAATCACAAACTCTCGATCAGTCCCTTCAAACAAAATCCCACCCGCATTTGAATACTCACCTTCGGTATTTTCACGGACAACATAAAAATCAATATCGCCTGGCTTACGATTGGCTAAGGGGCTTGGAACTCCTGGGATTAATTTGACTGGGCGCAAGTTAACATATTGATCAAAGCGCTTACGGAACTGAATCAAACTTCCCCATAAAGAAATATGGTCAGGTACTAGTTTTGGCATCCCGACTGCACCAAAGAAAATTGCATCTTGGCCAACTAATAAATCAAACCAGTTATCTGGCATCATCTTACCGTGCTTGATGTAATAATCACAGCTGGCAAAGTCATAGTGGTTTAGTTGTATGTCAATACCAAATTTTCGACAAGCAGCATCCAGTGCTCGCAATCCTTCTGGCATTACTTCGACGCCAATACCATCACCTGCAATGACTGCAATTTCATATTTTTTTTTCATTTTTAACTTACCGCCCTATGAATAATTTCTTTTTGTTGATCGTCGACATTCTCAATACTTGGCTCAATCGTTTCTTTTGCGTATTCTTCCATCCTTATTTTATCCTTTGGACAAATAGGAGCACCATAATCTGCCCAACGCTTTAGAAGACTCACCTCATACCCACATTCAGGACATTTTGCTTTGGTTCGAGATGCATTGCTTGGTCTTGGGGGTGGGAAATTAAGGGCTCGATGCGGATAATCCCCTAATTTTTGACTAATCGTCATTAATCGAATCTTTAGCGCCGGACCAGCCATTGCCATCCGCGCAGGCCCCTCTAGACCTACAACTTGCGCAATTCCTTGAAAGTCAGCTCCGTGACCTGATTGACAATCATCAATCGCATGGCAGATTTCATGCACCAAAGTATCTAATACCTCAACAGGATCATCCATTTTGGGGGAAATAAAAATCTCGTTGACCATATCATTTGATCTCTGCCTAGGCCAACATTGACCTAATGTCGTTCTCGGGCTACTAGAAGCGGCAAATCCACAGGAAACTTTGAGTGGTGGAATGCCATATCCCACTGCAGAAAAAATAGGCTCTAAGGCCTGTACAGCATTTTGAAGCCATGTCTCTCTATTCACAGGTACGTCCGTCTAATTTTCATAATTGAAAGAAAATACTATTATCGCTCGATTTAAATAAATGCTTTATTTGCCTTTTGGTATTTATCGGCATTGAATGATTCAAGTATGTAAAATATCAATATCAATCAATTGTTTTCTTTGGAGACTTATATGACAGCTGCTTTTACTTCTTCTGACGATGTAGTTCACTATGTTGCTGGACAAAGATTTTCCGGAACTTCTGGACGTTTTCAAGATGTCTTTCATCCAGCAAGTGGTCAAAAAAGTCGCAGAGTAGCACTCGCAAGTACGGCAGATGTGAATCAAGCGGTAGCTGCAGCACAGGCAGCATTTCCAAAATGGGCTGACACACCGCCACTAAAGCGTGCCAGAATCATGTTTAAGTATTTGGAATTATTAAATCAACATCAAAATGAACTCGCTGCGATCATTACTGCAGAACACGGCAAAGTTTTTACGGATGCTCAGGGTGAAGTAACCCGTGGTATCGAAATTGTTGAATTTGCATGTGGTATTCCAGAACTACTTAAAGGTGAATATACCGAACAAGTATCAACCAACATTGATAACTGGACCATGCGCCAACCTTTGGGTGTAGTTGCAGGAATTACACCGTTCAACTTCCCAGTCATGGTTCCGATGTGGATGTACCCTATGGCGATTGCCAGTGGTAATACATTTATTCTGAAACCAAGCCCTACTGATCCATCTGCTTCTTTATTTTTAGCCGATCTATTTAAAGAAGCCGGTCTTCCTGATGGTGTGTTTAATGTGGTTCAAGGTGATAAAGAAGCGGTTGATGCATTAATTGAGAATCCTGATGTCAAAGCTCTGAGCTTTGTGGGTTCAACACCAATCGCAAATTACATTTATGAGCGTAGTGCCCATTTTGGTAAGCGGGTACAAGCTTTAGGTGGTGCTAAAAATCACATGGTGATCATGCCTGACGCTGATATTGACAAGGCAGTTGATGCGCTAGTCGGTGCTGCGTACGGATCTGCTGGTGAGCGTTGTATGGCGATCTCTGTCGCAGTTCTCGTTGGCTCTGCTGCCGAACGTGTGATGCCCGCTCTGATTGAAAAAACTAAGTCCTTGAAAATCAAAAATGGTATGGAACTCGATGCGGAAATGGGTCCAATTGTGACTTCTGCAGCGAAGAATCGTATTAGCTCTTACATTCAAGCAGGGGTGGATGAAGGCGCTCAACTCCTAGTCGATGGTAGAAGCTTTACTGTGCCTGGTTTAGAAAATGGCTTTTGGTTAGGTGGTACGTTGTTTGATAACGTTACAACTGATATGAAAATCTATAAAGAAGAAATTTTTGGTCCAGTTCTCTCTTGTGTTCGTCTAGACAACTTTAGCCAAGCTGTCGATTTAATAAACGCACATGAATTCGGGAACGGTGTTGCTTGTTTCACGAGTGATGGCAATATTGCCCGTGAATTTGCCAGAAGGATTCAAGTCGGAATGGTTGGTATTAACGTACCAATCCCTGTCCCAATGGCTTGGCATGGTTTTGGCGGTTGGAAAAATTCTTTATTTGGTGATATGCACGCTTATGGTCGTGAAGGTGTGCGTTTTTACACGAAACAAAAGAGCATTATGCAACGCTGGCCTGAGAGTATTTCTAAAGGTGGTGAGTTTGTCATGCCGACAATCAAGTAATTGGCATTCTAAGCGCGGGGTAACTCCTTAATATGAAAAGGTGTTAAGGAGTCAATATCTTCGATCGTCTGTGAGTTCACATCCCACTTAAAAAATCTTAAGATCATCTTATCTTTAGTAAAGTCAACGATTGTAAAACCATGCTGCTCAATTGGTTTTATTTCCTCTGAAAAATCTAAAACCTTCGATGGTAGTGCAGGGGTTTTACGCCAACCTGTTGAAGGCCAACCGGTAGCAAGCGTTCCACCTGTTCCGGAAAGTGCTACCTGGACAGGATTTTTGGTTAAATCATAGTTATTGGTCCTCATCATAGAACCAAAGGCGATCGAATGCATATCCCCACTAATCACTAAAGGTGTTCTTGTTAAATTTTGAGATAAGGTACTCATTAATCGGTCATGTTGCTTTAACCAACCAGACTGCCAATAGGGCTTTGGAGTCGTAATATTTAGTTTTTTATCATCGCCCAAGACATCAGGATACCACTCACCCCATTTACCAGCAGACCATCCAGGAGGATTTGATGGGCAATGTATTAAATGTTGAACATCATTACTCTTTGTACGATTGACTAACCAATTTTCAACTTCAAGATCTACATACACTGCAGATGGTCCTGCTAATGTTGCAGTTCTTCTGACATCATATAAAAGAATTTCTGCTAAACGTCCATAACGAATAGTTCCAAAACTTTCAGAAATTCCAGGTGGGCGATCTGTCGCATAAGAGTATGGCAGTCCTTTGGGTCTTGTTGTATCAGATAAAAATTCTGGGTAGTACATCGATTGTGTGGTTCGTGCTAACTGCAACATAAAATAAGATGGTGGGAAAGTAATGATTTCGTCAAATGCATCGTCATTATCAAAGTAGTCGTGGTCATCCTGAAGAAAAAATACTGGGGTTGATCGGAAATCTGCACCATAGACATTAGCAATTTGTGGACCCACTGCTTTTTTAAGAACTGTCTCGTTATCCGCTCCTAAGACAATTCCTGCTCGATCAAATTTTCCAGCAATTTTGATTGCTTGTTCTGTGTTGCCACCATATCTCACCTTCGATGTGCTTGGAGATAATAAATCCCAATACACATGATCGCCATTCACAATCGTCGCTTGTGGCTGAAAACTGAGTGCCCTGCGTAATAGACGATTTCTGACCTCATTAGGTAAAAAACCAGCGGCTTCATGACCTCCTACACAAGAAATAAATAGGGCTCTAAATTGATCTGGATTAGACTCTCTTGAAGGAAATGTCGATAAACTCCAAGGTTCACATAATGAGGCTCCCAAATGGCTTTTTAGAGCCAGTTGATACTGTTGGCCAGGCTTTAAATTTTTAATAAAAAATTGCCAAAACTCTCCCTGTGTATCGGTCATTTTGCCAACCACACGGTTATTTCCAACGAGTAATACGGGAGGATTTTTTTGTGATTGATGCAGTGAAATCTTCATTAAAATTTCCGTGTCACTGACTGTAGGCAAAATGTGGCGCACAACTCCATGATCCCAAAGTTTATCTGCTTTGGGCTTTGCAACGGCAGAAGATACAATTAAATCACTGGGTGCATTGACATACAGAGCAGCCGCACCTGCAGACTTTAAAAAATCTCGTCTTTCCATGAAAATATCTCCTGTTATTTTTATATGATGCAGTTTATGATAACTTGATAAACGGTCATTGTCCTTTGTTTGAAAGAAGAAAAATAATTTTCTGAAAGGCACACTGGCCAGAATGGTATGCTAAAAGCTATAAAAATGAAAGAGACAAATCATGACCAAAATAAATCGCCGAAATCTTCTTGAAACTAGTCTATTAGTCGCAGCCGGTTCTTTTCTTCCCAGCTCAAACAGTATGGCGGCCGATACTAGTCCTGCTGGACAAAACCCAAAACCGACCTCAAATACTTATGGAGCTGGCAATACTGGGCTTGGCATTGGTAAAAAATTAACCGAGTTCACTTCGAATATTCAATTTGAACAATTATCATCGGGTGCAATACATGAAGCAAAACGGGCAACTCTAGATTGGTTAGGATGTGCATTAATTGGCAGTAAACACCCTACCTCCATGAATCTAGTCAATACCTTCAAATCAATCGGCTCTTATGCAGCGGTGCGTGTGATTGGTCATCCAGGTTTAAAAATGAGTTTACTTGATACGCCAGTTGCCAATGGGCAAATGGGTCATGTACTTGATTTCGATGATACTCATCTTGGTGGAGTCATCTTGCATACGAGTACAGCCACAATGCCGGCACTTCTTGCCATTGGCGAACAAAAAAAATTAAATGGACGTCAACTCATCGTCAGTCTTGTCGCTGCTTTTGAGGGTGGCATTCGCACTGGACAGGCAATGCCCAACCATCACCGTGGCGGTTGGCATTTAACTGGTAGCCTAGGAACAGTTGCCTCTACAATCGGCGCATCAAGAATGCTGAATCTAGATGCTCAAAAAACTCTGATGGCTCTAGGGATCGGCTGTACTCAAGCGGCTGGTATGCAGCAAAACCGGGGAAGTGACTGTAAATCTTTACATGCTGGAAAATCGGCTTATCACGGAGTTCTATCAGCAACTCTAGCGTCCAATGGTTTTAATAGTTCTCCTGAAATACTAGAGGGTAATTTAGGATTTACAAGGATTTATAGTACGTCTCAAGATTTAGATTTGCTAACAAAAGAATTAGGAAAAGAATGGGTGATTGTTAGTAATGGCTATAAACCCTATTCTTGTGGAGTAGTTTTACATCCACTAATAGATGCCTGTATAGGCTTATCTAAAACATCTCAAGTACCATGGTCAGATATTGCCAACTTTGAAGTTCTAGTTCATCCAGATGTTATTCGTATTACTGGAGTAGATCAACCAGGCTCAGGGCTGATGTCTAAATTTAGTGCTAACCATGCGGCAGCGGTTTCTTATATCGACCGTGCTGGGGGAGTAACACAATTCACTAATGAAAGATCACAAGATGCCGCAGTGATTCAATTACGAAAAATTGTAAAGGTATTACCCTCAGCCAATTTGCAATTAGATCAGGCGAGTGCTCGTATCACGACTAAATCTGGAGCTAGTTTTGATATGAATATCGAACATGCTAAGGGGACGATTCAAAACCCGATGAGTGATAAAGACATTGAGTCAAAATTTATTCAAAATGCGAAAACATGCATCTCAAATGATAAAGCGAAGCGTATTTTAGATTTGGTTTGGAATTTAGAAAAACTCACTGACATCAATCAATTAACTCGAGTTTGTTCTTAAGCTTGCAAATTTTTTCTTCATTAAAAAAACCCTCAGAAGATCTTCTGAGGGTTTTTTGTTATGTTGAAATTATTGAAGTGTGTTTTTTAACGAAGGTGGCACGGGTAGTGAATAAACCTCAATACCTTCATCCATTAATTCAGCAGCTTGATCAACCGTAGTTACTCCACGAATACTTCTCTCTGGAGATTCTTTGTAATGAATCTTGCGCGCTTCTTCAGCAAATGATTCGCCAACATTTTCTGTCTTTTCCATGATTTCACGAACGACTTGCAACATCATGGCCTGCATTTTTTCTTGAAAAAGAACTTTTTGCTCAGGACTCAAATGCATCGCATCACTTGTTGAGGGCATATTCAGCGCTGCCTTCTCAAAGGCGTCAAATGTAGAATTACCATGGGAATGGCCTTTGCCACCGATATAAGGGGCAGATGGCATGCGCGCAATTTCAATGCTATCGCACATCGGACAGCATAAAATTGAGCGCTCTTTTTGTGATGAAAAATCTTCCTCAGAAGTAAACCATCCTTCAAATTGATGGTTCAAGGGGCAAGCTAAGTTATAGACTTTCATATTTTTCAAATTTCAAATTAATATTTATTATAAATTATGACACTAATTCATATTCTATAAAAAAAATAGAATATTTCTGATTTAGCGACTATAAAACTCTTGAAGCCAATAGAAGCTGATAATAGTTTTAACGTCAGTTATTTTTCCTTCTTTAATCCATTCTTGAATTTCTTTTAAAGAAGCACCGAAAATGTCTAAAAACTCACCATCATCTAGGTTCGCTTGTGTCATTTCTAAATCTTGAGCGACATAAATATCAATAAATTCAGTGGAGTGGGAAATAATTGGATGAATCTTTCCTAAAAAATGCCAGTCTTTGGCAATAAATCCAGTTTCTTCCTGTAATTCACGCTTTGCACAATTCAATGTGCTCTCATTTGGGTCTAATTTTCCAGCTGGTATTTCGATAAAAGCTTGATGCAATGGATAGCGATACTGTCTTTCGAGCAACACTCTGCCATCTGGCAATATGGGCACAATTGCAACAGCTCCAGGATGGATTAAGTACTCTCTTCCTGCAATTTTTTGATTGGGTAAATGAACCTGATCTTGAATGAGTTTTAGATAATAACCTTCATAAACTTGCTTTGACTCTACAGTCACTTCTCGAAGATGCTGATCACCAACTGGCAAATCCTCAAGGCGGGGAATTAATGGGAAACTTTTTGCCATCATCCCTGTAGAGATGTTCTCATCGCCTGTAAACAAAGTGTAGTGAGGAATGCTGGGAAAATACCTGCCAAAAGAATAAAGATACCGTTAATGGTTAATACTCCTTTTGCAAATCCCTGCCCTGTAATTAAGCTGTTATCCGTTGGCTCTTCAAAGTACATCGTTTTCACAACACGTAAATAGTAAAAAGCGCCAATCAATGATGCCATCACAGCAAATATAGCTAAGCCAAGATAGCCTGCATCAACCAAAGAGTCCAAGATAGATAACTTTGCAATGAATCCAACTGTTGGAGGAATACCTGCTAATGAGAACATTAGCAGCAGCATAATGAAAGCGAGTAATGGACTGCGACGGTTGAGGCCCTTTAAGTCCTCAATCGTTTCACATTCAAAACCTTTTTTCGACAAGATCATCAACAAACCAAATGTGCCAAGTGTTGATAAGACATAAGTGACTGCATAAAAGAAAGAAGCGCTGTAAGCAAGTTCGTCATACACGCATAGGAATCCAAGTAGCAAAAAGCCCATATGCGAAATCGTTGAATACGCCAACATTCGTTTAATGTTTGTTTGAGCTATCGCCGTTAAGTTTCCAACAATCAATGAAGTAACAGATAAGAAAATTAAAATCGGCTGCCAGTCCACATCAAGATTTTGTAAACCACCAACTAATAATCTAAAGGTTATGGCAAAGGCAGCGATTTTAGGTGCGCCACCAATTAACAATGTGACTGAGGTCGGTGCGCCATCATAAACATCAGGTACCCACATATGAAATGGTGCAGCTCCTAATTTAAAGGCAAGGCCAGCTAATAAAAACACAATGCCAAAAGAAAGAACCAGGTGCATAACCGCATCATTACTCGTAGTACGCAAAATATCGTCTAAATCTAATGAACCAGTAGCTCCATAAATCATGGACATTCCGTACAACAAAAAGCCAGATGATAAGGCTCCTAAAATAAAATATTTCATACCGGCTTCAATGCCGCGAGGATAATTCGGGCGCATGGCAGTTAAGGTATAAGTAGATAAAGCCAATAACTCTAAGCCAAGATAGAGGGTCAACATATTGGCTCCGGAAATCATGACGAATTGTCCAAGCAAAGCTAATAAAACGAGTGCAATGTAATCGGTTCTAAAAAGTTGGCGATCGATTAAGTATTGTTTTGAATAAATGAGTGTAACCATTACTGCAATTGCTGAAACTGATTTCAAGATATTTGAAAACGGATCAACAATATATAAACCATTCATGATTCGGACAGGCACATCACTCACGCGCATTGCAAACATGATTGCTAATACAAGTAATGTCAAAATTGTTAATTGATAAGCAAAACCAGCGGCACTTGGAGTGAAAAATACGTCGTCATCATTCACTTCCTTTTCTTTAAAAAAAGGTGTAACTAATAATATGAAACAAATCACGAGTAATAAGATTAACTCGGGCAAAATTTCTAATAAGTCGATTGCTTGCATACTAGTTCCAGTTCTTTAAATCTTCGTCATCGCAACATGCTTGAGTAACTCAACCGCCGCTGGATGAATAATATC
>Ga0209188_1000719_pt1 | contig 30355 bp, 31 predicted proteins | sample C_130625_EF_Meta_FD_187307 | JGI IMG/M metagenome (GOLD analysis project Ga0209188, IMG submission 187307) | Freshwater microbial communities from Lake Croche, Canada to study carbon cycling - C_130625_EF_MetaG (SPAdes) (version 2) | ecosystem: Environmental > Aquatic > Freshwater > Lake...
AAACAATCCCATACGTGTGGTGTTGATCGGTGCCGGCAAGTTCGGCGCCATGTATTTGGCACAAGTGCCCCGTACCCCAGGTGTCCACCTGATGGGTATTGCAGATTTATCTATCGACAATGCGCGGACCAATCTGGCGCGTGTTGGCTGGCCTGTGCATCAATCGTCGGCCAAAAGCCTTGACGACGCACTCAAGCATGGCCTGACTTGGTTGACCCAAGATTGGCAGGCGTTGGTTTCGCACCCGTTGGTAGATGTGGTGGTTGAATGCACCGGAAACCCTATCGCTGCTGTGGAGCATTGTCTGGCTGCGTTTGCGCACGGCAAACATGTGGTGAATGTCACCGTCGAGGCAGATGCATTTTGCGGCCCTCTGCTGGCGCGCAGGGCTGCTGAAGCAGGCTTGGTTTATTCACTCGCTTTTGGGGATCAGCCCGCTCTCATTTGCGATCTCGTGGATTGGGCGCGCACTTGTGGCTTCCCGGTCACTGCCGCGGGCCGTGGCCACAAATGGCTGCCGCATTTCAGTGAATCCACACCCGACACAGTCTGGGGCAATTACGGTTTGACACCTGAACAAGCCGCACGAGGCGGTTTAAATCCCAAGATGTTCAATAGTTTTTTGGATGGTTCCAAACCTTCCATTGAATGCACGGCAGTGGCCAATGCCACTGGCCTGCATGTACCGTCTAACGGATTGTTGTATCCACCAGCCAGTGTGGAGGACATTCCTTTTGTGACCCGGCCGCAAAGCGAAGGTGGCGTGCTGGAACGCAAAGGCATGGTAGAGGTGATTTCTTCGCTGGAGGCAGATGGGCGTGTGATTCCTTATGACATTCGAATGGGTGTCTGGGTCACGGTAGAGGCCGAAACTGATTACATCAAACACTGTTTCGAGGAGTACAACGCGCATACCGATCCCTCGGGCCGCTATTTCACTTTGTACAAACGCTGGCACTTGATTGGCTTGGAAGTGGGCATGTCGGTGGCCAGTGTGGCATTGCGCGGCGAAGCAACAGGTGTGGCACAAGGCTGGCATGCTGATGTTGTGGCTACAGCAAAACGTGACTTAAACGCAGGTGAAATCTTAGATGGCGAGGGCGGTTACACGGTATGGGGAAAATTATTGCCTGCACAAACCTCTGCTCGCATAGGCGGTTTGCCGCTTGGACTGGCTCACCAAGTCAAATTGGTACGTGATGTCAAAAAAGGGCAGTCCCTGTGCTGGGATGATGTTGACATGGACATATCTTTGCCAGCTTTTAAATTGCGTAGGGAGATGGAAACTTTGTTCAAGCATTAACCTCTGGAGTTTCAACGTTTACTCAATTCGCTTCGCAGCACTGTCATCAACAACATCCATTCACCACCGTTTTGCACTGTGAAGGTAAAGCGCTCCCTCATGCCATTGTTCATTTCAATCTCATGCCAATGTGGAAAGATGGATACCCCTCCCTTGCGAACAGCTGTGTCGGTGAATGAAATTTCTATATGAATGAAAGAAATTTCTTCATTACTGTCAAATGATTTGAAATACAGACCGTCCGACAGCAAATACAACACACCCGTCGGTAAAGAAAAGCGACTGCTGGTGTTTGCCGGCCCATAGGCAATGATTGTTTTGTTGATTAACTCAACTGGTATGGTCTGCTGAATAATTTGGCGTGTGTCATGGGACTTGTACAGAGCAAAAGCAAGTCCAATTCCCAAAATGCTAAGTGCGTAGATATTGTTCAGCGTCACAACAAATACGGCTATTGCCACCCATAAAAAGGGAGTTAACAAATCCATCCGCATCTGCCATGGTCCACGAGAAATCAGCAGTGAACTGTTGTCTAAAGTGTTGGCCAACACCAAGGGCGAAATACTGGGTTTTTGGCTTTGAACATGGGGCAAATGTGACCCGCAGTTTTGGCAAAAAACGTTTTCGCTAGGGTTGATGAAATAACAGCTGGTGCAGATCATGTATGACTTTCAATATGCATCAGGTTCAATGGGTTTTTTCTTTGGCTTGACTGCCTGCTGCTGGACTTTCATGGGCTGCAGCAGGATGATTTGAATCGGCGCTATCGTGTCCCTCTTTGGCTGGCGTTTTGTCATGTTCGGTATCTGACTGTTCTTGAGCTGTTTTGCTGGGAGAGGCTGATTCATGGCTGAGAAAGTTATATATGGCCAATGAACTCAACACCACGGTCAATCCGCACATCAAACCTATGATGAAAATGATGAAACCACCACTGCCTTCAGTACTGTCGCCAGCATTGGAGGATGCAGATTTTTTTGTTTGAGCAGCTGACTCATCTATCTTTTTTGATATGGCTTGTAATCTGGTTTTTAAATCATTAACCATTTGAGCCATTGGGGCCAAACTTTTTTCTAAGTTCTCTGTCACAGTGGCATTCGATGCCAGCATGGACTCAATTTTGCTGATAGTTTGAATCGTGACTGCTTCTATATTGGAGGAGTTTTGCGCAATGTTTTGACTGAAAAACTTTTGCAATTCAATTTTTTGTTTTTCCAGCAAAAGTTTGAATTCATCTGGCATTTTGACTTCAACATGCGCAGCTGGTTCCTTGGCATATTGATTTAACAAATCCAATTTGGAATCGATTTTCGATTGTTGTTCAATGACCTCTTTTAGCAATGGCTCAACGGGATTGGGTTGTGATTGCAGGTAAGCTTGTTGTTGCGCTGATAAGGAAATGAAGTCAAGCAGGTGCGAGTGCTTTTCAAGCAAACTTTTGATAGTGTCTTGATCCGCTTCCCATTGAGCCACCCATTTGGTTGTTGCATCATGTTGGCTTGTTGATTGCGAATCTTCAGTCTTGATAACCGGTGTAACCAATTGATCAATGCGCTTGTCTGAAACAGGTAACTGTTGTGGAGGTAAATTTAAATCAATATTTAATATGGTGTTGTGTTCAGCTGATGGCTTAGGAAGTTCAATGGTAAATACCAATTCATCCACAGCGTTGCTTGACTTGATTTCGCTTACAACTTCGCTTTCATTCAACGCACTCTGTTGAACTGAAGTTGGCGTTGCTTCAACCGTTGGAATGGCCGGCTCCGCTGCAATTGGTGGTTCGTCGCGCTTAAACGGCGCGCCACACTTGCCACAAAACTTGGCAGTGATAGAGATGGGTTTTCCGCAAGCTAAGCAATCCATTTTGATACCTGTGTTTTTCATTCAGATGAATAAATTCGGCACGGAGAGTATTTACCTGAGCCAGCCTGGTGTTCTTCGCAATCCCTGATCACAATTTGTTCAGCCTCTTGCTGTCCTTTGTCTGTGTAAGCATCTGCACAATAGGCCGATTCGCCGTCGAAACTGTAGACAAAGGCTTTGTATGGCTTATCCGGAAAGGTTTTTCGATTGAATCTTTCAAACAATTTTTTGCATTTTCCGTACAACGGCGGTCTGTACAAATTAGCTAAGGGTTGGAAACGGCCCGGCTTTTCTTCCATTGCCATGTCTTGATTGACTTGATTTTTCTCATCTGTATCAGTTTTTAATTGATCTTCTTTAGACGAGTGATCACTGGACTGATCTCCATGTGCTGTTTTTTCATGGTCACTGCCCTGGTCTGAAGTGATCAACTCTCCATGAGTCACTGATGATTTAACCAGTGTCTTGGAATAAAAATACATTGGCACATTGATGATGGTCATCAATAAAGTCAATGCGAATAATTTATTCAAATTTGTCATGGATATCAAAAAATTCAATATTGGCGATGGGTTGCACGCAACTCTTGTACCAAGTGGATCGGATGATGATGCCCCGACTTGAGGGAGATTGCTTTTATGAATTGATAATATCGACTGAAATCTTGTAATAAAAAAAGATTTACTATTCAAATAATTGAATACCTTAAAATTTATTCTTGATTAATTTGGGTTAAAATTTATTCTTTTTTACAAATGCTATACCCAACTCAAGGATATGTATGACAGATCAGCTTTCTGAAAATAATATATTGTTTGTGGGAGAAGGTGTTACTTTTAACGGTTCTATTTACGCGCCTGGACTGGCCAGTATCCACGGTTCCATCACAGGGGAAATCAAAGTTCATGATCTGCAAATAGGCCTCAATGGCAATGTAGCAGGCTTTATAGAAGCAAAGACCATAGATGTACATGGCGTTTTATCAGAGAAAATCATATGCCATGAACATATTCTTATTCACACGCATGGCAACGTTAATGGGCAACTCAATTATGCGGATATTGAAATAGAGAAGGGCGGACAATTTCAAGGCAACATGACTCAACATCCGCCTGTCATCCCCGTTAGCAGCGATGAAGCTATCAATCACAATAGCTGATAATATTACTTAAAAAAACAAATTAAAGTATTCTTTTTTGAATCAATTTACAATAAATCAAAATTTTTTGGTTTTTTTCAAAGACTTTTGTCATCCTCCATGCAGTTTCATTCGTTAACAACCATACGATTGTCAACGGAAACTCGTATGAATAAGTCAACTCAAGTACAAACAGATCGGCTCACTGCCGAAATTGACTACCGATATCAGTATGTTCCCTCTGAACACACACCTATCAGAAATACATTCGAAAGAATCCGAACACAACTGGCGCAAGAAGCAGAACAAAAAAGCCGGCCTGTTTCCCGTCTTTATTCCGGTTTCAGGGCCGTTAAAGCCTGATTTTTTTAGCGACATGGCGACTATGATGCGTCATGGCTCTTAAATCGACAGTTTTCAAAGCTCAGTTACAAATTGCTGATATTGATAATGCATATTACGCGGATCACTCCCTCACATTAGCCAGGCATCCCAGCGAAACTGACGAACGTATGATGGTACGGTTGGTTGCACTCTCACTGAATGCTTTCCAACTGCAAAATATTTGTAACGGCGATGGCGTTTTGGCCTTTGGCGCAGGCTTGTCTGATCCGGATGACCCTGATGTTTCACTTACCGATTTCACCGGTCGAAAAAAACTTTGGATTGAAGTCGGACAACCTGACGATAAAACCTTGCAACGTGCTGGCAGCAAGTCTGATCAAGTATTGGTTTATGCCTTTTCATCATCTGCTGACATTTGGTGGAAGAGCATAGAAAATAAATTACAACGTCAGAAAAAATTGGCTGTCTTTCGAATTCCGCATGAAGCATCTCAAGGCATGGCCGCCATGGCTGAGCGCAGCATGCAATTGCAGGCAACTATTCAAGAGGGCGGATTGACTCTCAGCAGTAATTTGGGAAGCGTTAGTTTTGAAACCATCCAGTGGCTTTGATTATTTAGACGCAATCACTAAAGGGTAAATAGATGACGACAATGATGAAATTCATAAGCCATGGTTCTGGTGGTTCACCTGATGTGATGCACCTGGGTGAAACACCTGTACCTCATCCTTCTGCTGGAGAGGTACTCATCAAGGTGGCTTACGCTGGCGTCAATCGACCTGATTGTTTGCAACGAAGCGGACGCTATCCACCACCTGCTGACGCATCGCCTATTTTGGGCTTAGAAGCTTCTGGACATATCGTCGGCATGGGCGAGGGTGTGACCCAATGGCAAATAGGTGATGCAGTTTGCGGTTTGGCGAATGGCGGCGCTTACGCTGAGTACGTGTCAATTCCTCAAGGACAGGTTTTGCCAGTTCCCAAGGGACTCAGCCTGTTGCAGGCAGCTGCATTACCGGAAAACTATTTCACTGTATGGACCAATGTATTTCAACGGGGTCGTTTGCAAAGCGGTGAAACTTTTCTGGTACATGGCGGTTCTTCAGGCATCGGCTTGACCGCCATACAACTGGCAAAAGCATTTGGGGCAAAAGTATTTTGCACTGTTGGAAATGATCACAAGGTAAGTGCTTGTTTAAATGCGGGTGCGGATGTGGCGATCAATTACCACACACAAGACTTTGTTGAAGAGTCTTTGAAAGCAAGCGATCAGAATGGCGTCAACATGATTCTTGATATGGTCGGTGGTGACTATATGCAGCGTAATTTAAAAACCTTGGCTTTAGACGGTAGGCTGGTTCAAATCGCTTTCTTGCAACCTTCCAAAACAGAGGTTGATTGGATAGGGTTGATGGTCAAGCGGTTGACTTTCACTGGTTCTACCTTACGTCCTCGCACAGCAACAGATAAGGCCCAGATGGCAAATGAGTTGAAAATCAAGGTGTGGCCGTTGCTAGAGCAGGGGAAATGCCTTCCCGTGATTCACCAAGTATTTGAACTAGCGGACGTGGTTAATGCGCATGTATTGATGGAATCTTCAGCTCATATTGGAAAAATCATGTTGCAAGTCGCCGGTGATTGATTCTTTGCTCTTTGATTAATTCACATGATGAACTCTTACGCATTAAGGCTAAGCCTCTTGACACATGCATGGGCAAATCAACCCCCATTGTTTTTCATTGACAAATTGGAGTTGCCCCAGGGCAAGCATTTATTTATTCAAGGTCCCAGTGGATGCGGAAAAAGTACATTGCTCTCCTTGCTATCAGGTGTTTTGCAGGTGCAATCTGGGGTGTGTGAAGTGCTCGGCCAGGACATGAGCAAACTCGGTTCAGTTCAACGCGATGCGTTGCGTGGGGAGAAAATCGGAGTTATTTTTCAACAGTTCAATTTACTGACTTACTTGAATGTGGCATCGAATGCTTTACTCCCCACCCGTTTATTTCCTAGTCGCGCTGCGGCTGCCACGCTTGAATGGGGCAGCCCCATGAATCAGGCCAATTCACTGGCTTCGGCACTGGGTTTGAATAAAAACTTGTGGCAACAATCCGTGCATACATTGTCAGTAGGCCAGCAACAACGCGTTGCAGCTGTTCGTGCGCTCATGGGTGCCCCCCAATTATTGATAGCCGACGAACCCACTTCAGCGCTAGATGAAAGCAATCAATTGGAATTTATCGACCTTCTTCTTAAAACAGCAGAGCGACAGCAGGCCAGCGTCGTGATGGTCAGCCATAACCCAAGGCTTGCCAATAGATTTGACCAGGTATTTCATATGACATCTGGTGTAACTGTATGAATCTCTGGTTGTCATTGGCATGGCATAGTGCCTGGTCACGTCGTTTTGCATTGGTATTGGTGACTGTGTCTGTCAGTGTTTCCGTCTTGATTTTGCTTGGTGTTCAACAATTGCGAGAGGATGCCAAGCGCAGTTTTTCAAATGCGGTGAGTGGGGTTGATTTGATTGTTGGCCCCAGAGGCAGCGCGACTGAATTGATGCTCTACAGCGTTTTTCAAATCGGTCATCCAAGTAAAAACATGGGTATCCATGGCTTGGCTGAAATTCAACGTATGCCCCAAGTTCGTTGGGCAGTGCCCATACAGCTGGGCGACACTTACAAGGGTTACCCTGTGATGGGTACCACTTCCACCCTATTTACTGAATTTAAAAGCCAAGGGAAAAGTGTTGAATGGGGACAAGGCCGAGCATTTGGAAACCCATTTGAAGATCCTGAGGCTGTAACTGAAGTCGTGTTGGGTGCAGAAGTCGCTGGCCATTTTGCTCACAAGATGGGGGACAAACTTATTCTGACGCATGGTGCTGGTGGTGGCCCTGAAGATACCGATCATGATGATCATCCCCTGGTGGTGGTGGGGATTCTCAAAGCGACTGGTGCTCCTATTGACAGAAGTGTATTGATGAATTTGGAAGGGTTTGAATCGATGCACCAGGGATGGGGCATGGGCATTTCACCCAAGGCTCTGAAATCTGCTGCAGCTTCATTGCCCGAACCCGCCTCTGCTAAAGAATTGCAGCCTGTCAATTTGTCAGCTGTTTGGGTTGGTCTACATAACCGTGCTGACGTGTTTTCTGTCAAACGAAAAATTGAAAGTCTTAGCCGCGATCCGTTGATGGCTATTCTTCCAGGTGTGGCCTTGGATGAATTGTGGCAAGTAGTGAAAATCGTTGAAAACAGCATGGTCGTGATTGGCGCCATGGTGTCAGTCAGTGCTATGTTGAGTGTGGCAGCGGTATTGCTGGTTGCAATGAGTGGGCGTCGAAAAGAGTTGGCCATACTTCGTGCCATGGGAGCTGCTCCTCGCGCCTTGATGGGTTTTGTGTTGATTGAATCTGTGATGGTGTGTTTCATCGGTATAGTCATGGGCTACGTCATCAGTCAGTTTTTGATTGTGTTCTCACAAGACATGTTGCGAACCGGTTATGGGGTAGTGGTTCAACCTGGTTTGCCAAGTTCACAATCTTTGTTCAGCATGGGTGCATTGTTTGTCGTATCCGTGTTGGCAAGTTTGTTACCCGCTTGGCGAGCCTACAGCTTGTCGTTGATAGATGGATTGCATCCACCTTCTGTGTAGTTTGGAAATTGACATGTTTACAAATAACTTTCTGCTTCAGCGCCGCCACATATGTTTTGCTTTGGCTGGCTTGACCATTACCCACCATGCATTAGCAGAGACTGAGGGGTATAAAACCATTGAATGGAATGATTTGATGCCTGATCCCTGGGTGAAGGAAATGTCCAAAGAAATGGCCGCGTTGAGCAAACTTTCATATATGCAGGACACCAGCGACGAAGCCAACAAGGCCATGAATGCCGTACGCAAAAAATTGGATGAGGCGCCCATAGTCAAAGCACAGCTGAATAAAAAAATTCGTATCCCAGGTTATGCGGTTCCACTGGATGCAGAAAGATCCGATAAACGCGAATTTTTACTTGTGCCTTATTTCGGCGCATGTATTCACACCCCGCCACCTCCCGCCAATCAAATCGTGTTGGTACGGCCTACTGCGCAAAGCAAGATAAAGAAAATGCCGGAGTCTATGGACGTATTGTGGGTAGAAGGCGAATTAAAGGAGGGGCGTATCAGCACATCTCAAGGTGTCAGCGGTTACATGCTGGAAGCTGTCACCATTGCACCATATGAAACCAAGCCTGCCAAGCGCTGACCTACAATAGGTAATTCTTGTAACTTTGAGCACAATGGAAAATACCGATCCCACTGAATTGGCCGAGGCCGCAAACAACCCTTTTAAAACTTATTGTGCGTTGTTGGTTTCTGTATTGGCCATGGTTTTAGCCATCAATAATCTGGGCGGAAGCAATACCGGAAAAGATGCAACCATGAACAATATATTGGCTTCAAACATGTATTCTTTTTACCAAGCCAAAAGCATCAAACAAACACAATACAAAGTCGCTGCTGAAGAATTAGAAATACAACTTACATCTGATAAATTGAATGCCGCTACAAAAGAATTGCTACAAGCCAAATTGTCAGCTTATAAGAAAAACCTAGAGCGGTACGAATCAGAGCCTGACACTGGTGAAGGTAAAAAAGAACTGATGATCAAGGCTAAGGAGTTCGAGCAGTTACGTGACTTGGCCTTGAAAAAGGATCCTTGGTTTGATTATGCTGAAGGACTTTTACAGCTAGCCATTGTGCTCACCTCTGTTGCTATCATTACAGGTAGACGAATTATGGCCTCTTTGGCTTTGTTTTTGGGTATCGTTGGAACGGTTTGCACATTCAATGGTTATTTTCTCTTTTTCTGAACATTCTTGATTGAAAGACGCTTATGGCAACCAACATGGATCAATCTAACAACCTCGTGATCGGTAATGGCGTCACATTCAAGGGAACTTTAAATGTCCCCAAGAAAGCCACTATTTACGGAACTGTCGATGGTGAATTGACCGCGGAAGAAATATTTATCGGTCAATCTGGAAAGATCACCGGCAAAGTTACTGCGCGCAGTATTGAGGTTGAGGGTGAATTACATCAAGTGATTCATTGCCGAGACCACTTGCACATTCGTGCGACCGGTAAAGTCTCAGGCAAACTTGAATACTCCCAAATTCAGATCGAGCGTGGCGGAGAATTCCGTGGTGAAATGCAACAAGTGGGTGCTGCACCTGTTTACCCATCAAACAGCCCATCAGCTATGAATCAATCTAAACCCGTGGTTACCAATGTGGCGGTCAACGTTGCGAACCCAGCTAACAAAGACGCAGCTACTTAAAAGCGTTTTCACAGGGTCCATCTGCTGATGCTTTCATGCAAAGGCAGCTGAACCCGAAGCTTTTCACATCCTTTTTTTCTATGCCACGAATCGCAGTTCTTCTGACGCTTTTAGAAGGTATGTAGAGTTTCGGGTCGAAGGTTTGTGAGCGCTTTTTACCGTCTTTGAATTCAAAATTGGCACCAGTGCAAAAAATAGGGCCACTTAGTTGATTCTTGACTTCAAACATCATCAGTCCCGGATCATCGTTAGACCATCCCGATTGAATCGATAATTGTTTAAGCTCCGCAGGCGTTAACTCTGTCTGACGCAGTGCAGGTTCATCGGAAAACCACCCCATCGCTTCAACATGGGGTGATAAAAACAGTCCTAATGTCAGCCCAATCAGTGCGGGCAAGGCGTTCAACATACGTCTTGGCATAGCTCTGAATTTTAATAGAGTTGCTTTATATCAACTCAAGAATATCCTTGAGGTTGTTACCGCTGTAACTTGGGCGAGGTCCCAGCGTTTCAAAAGGCAGTCCTTGTCGATTGACCCAAAAAGTTTTAAAGCCGAACCAAGTAGCTCCGAGTGCATCCCAACTGTTGCTTGAAACAAACAAGACTTCCCTGATGTCGTTGGGATAGTGGTCAGCCACCAAGCCATAACTTTGAGGTGAAGTTTTAAAGTGCCTGACTTCATCTACGGACAAAACTTTGTCAATCAAACCCGTCATGCCTGCACTGGTAATTGCTGATTTCAGCATGTCTGGACTGCCGTTCGAAAGAATGGCGCAACGCATTCCCGATTGTTTAAGGCTTTGCAAAACTTCTAAGTTTTCAGGAAATGCCTTGAGTTGAGAGTATTGATCCATCAATAGCTTTTGTATGGAAGGCGTTAATTCCAACTTCAATCTTTGGCAACTGTATTGCAATGCCAGTCGGGTCAAATCCCAAAATGACTGGTAATGCCGGCTTCCTGTGGGATTGAGCGGATCACTCATTGAGATCAAACGGCTGTATTCAATTTGCTTATCACGCCACAAGACAGACAGGGCCGCGCCTTGACCAGGAAACACCGATTCAGCCATTTCACTGACGCAATACACATCAAAAAGCGTTCCGTACGCATCAAAAACCACCAGTCGAATCATGTGTACTCCTTTGCTCCGGTCTTAATTGGCCAAACAGTGTGTTGGGCTGTGGCTGTGCGTCCTCATCGTATACTCATTTGATGAAAATCCTTGTCCTGAATGGCCCGAATTTAAATTTGCTTGGTTCCCGTGAGCCTGAGCAATATGGTCACGCGACTTTGACTGATGTTCAGCAATTGTGTGAGCTGACCGCCAAATCGCTCGGTCACGAAATCGAATGCTTTCAAAGCAATCATGAAGGCGAATTGATAGATAAGTTGCACGAATATGGTCAACTACACCGCGATGGTTTGGCCATGGGCGCGGTATTCAATCCCGGCGCTTTTACGCACACTTCAGTGGCTTTGCATGACGCCATCAAAGGCACTGGTTTACCAGTGGTTGAAATACATATTTCTAATGTTCACGCGCGTGAGGCGTTCCGCCATCATTCCTATGTATCACCCGTCGCAAAAGGCATAGTGGTGGGCTTAGGTATCCAAGGATATGCACTGGCCATTCAAGGGTTAGTGGGTAGTGCATCTTGAATATCCCTGTGGCTTCATTACTGATTGCAGGTGTGTTGCCAATTTGTAGCACTGCCATTGCCAAATGGGGTTTTAAGGAATTCAATAACCAGCAACCCCGTGAATGGTTGGCACGCCAAACAGGTTTTCGATCAAGAGCTAACGCTGCCCAGCACAATGCGTTTGAGGCCTTTCCATTTTTTGCGGTTGCAGTAGTACTGGGTCTGGTGTTGCAATTAGAGCCAACTGTGCTTGACCGTTATTGTGTGATTTTCGTGGGCGCCAGAATGCTTTATCTTTTGGCTTATTTATTCAATGTTGCTTCATTCAGAACACTGTGTTGGATCACAGGCTATGCCAGTTGCATTGCTATATATGTTCAATTATTGATTCGCTGAAGCATTATTCTTTGATAACGCGACATTGCCCTTTGATGCGGCGCTTATCTTTCATTTGTTCGCAACGTTCCATGGCTTTACGTTCCGCAACAGCGGACATTTTGACGTAAATGGAGCAGGTAAAAATCATTTTTTCTTGGTCCGTGCTGCTGTCATAGCTGACGACGCAGCGGCCAATGTCACCAAGATTGGGTTTTTCGTTTCTGTAGGCCTCTTGAAGTGGCCCGGGTAGGTCATGCAAGTGCACATTAGGGTAATCATAGGCCTGCGCAAATGCGACGGACAGCGCGGACGCTAGGCAAAAACTCAATAGTGGTAAAACTTTGTTCATGCGAGATATCTTATGCGATGTGGCTGTCATCCATTCATTGATTGCAGGCGTTAATTGAAAGGCAAACTGCATCAGGGCTACACACTAAGGAGAAACAGATGAAGAACCGCTTTCTGCCTGCAATTGTGATGATCTTAATATTTTCAGCTCACAGCGTCATGGCCGACACAGGCCGTTGGTCTTCCCGTCCTGGCTATGGGGATAGATATTCTGCTCATGAAGGAAGAGGGGGTTACCACGGTGGTGGGTATCACCATCACCATAGAGAATGGGGTTGGACACCGCTGGCTGCTGCTGCGGTCTTAGGCTCCAGTTTTTATATTGCCAATTCGCTAGCTAATCCACCTGCCACGGCGGTGTATGTGTATCCGCCTGTAGTCACTTACAACCCGCCCAGATTAGCTTATTTTTGTCCAGTTAGTCAGCAGTACTATCCCGTGGTACCAAGCTGCCTTATGCCTTGGCAGGTGGTGAGTTACTGAGATCAAATCTCTCTGATCGCCAGTTCACCTTGGCGTGTTGAATATCTCACTGTGCCACCCAAGGACTCAATATGCACCATATTATTTTTCTTTATGGTGTAGACCTTGCGTTTGAGCCAATCAATTTCCTCTTCCAAGGTCTTTTCGCTGGATACATTTCGGTGCCAACAACGTTTGTCTGGGTCCCATCGATACCCCCTTGCTTTCAACACGTCCTTGCTATCAAAAGGAGAACCTATGGCGTACAGGCGAAATTGCGGTTGGTTCAAGGTCTCAAGTAATCGCAATAAAGCGGGCTGCTGGCTTTGAGGAAGCACTGCGTTGAGCAATTCAAGCAGAGCCCAGCAATCTGTTTCTGCACGGTGTGCATCATAAAAAATACCCAATGTTTGTAACAGGTACTCCAACTTAGCGGAGCCCATCCCCTCAGCTTTCCAATCTATGTCCCTGATACTGCAGGCCCATTGCTTGGTTTCAAACACAGGCCAACGGTTTTCAACGAACGGACGGTCAAACGAAGCGTTATGAGCGATAACGACTGATACATCTTTTAACAAGGTTTCTACCGCCTTGTCGTCAATGCGTTTACCACGAACCATGTCATCAGTAATATGGTGAATTGCCGTGGTCTCAGGAGGAATGGGAATGCCTGGGTCTTCGAGTTCATCAAAAACTGACAATACATTGTGTAGGGTGCCTGATTGAGGATCAAAATCGAAGAACACCATGCCCAGTTCTATTAACTTGTCATTGTCAGCATTCAGCCCTGTGGTTTCGGTATCCAGAACTACACCTTTAAGCAAAGATCGACCGGTTTCTGAGGCTTGAAATGTTTTGCGCGGAACCAGTCTGCGCAACACTCGGTATCCGGGGTGCTGTTCAAGTTGAATTGCCATTTCAGCGGCTTCAAGGTCGGATGGAATAGGTAAATTCATAAAATGGCTCAAATGGGAAATTCAAATCCTCAAGACCTCAGTGTAAGCCTTGATTTTGTTCAGCAGGATGAGCCGCTTACTCTATGGTCATCAGTCGGTCAATGGATGCTGGCCACTATAGGGTTTCTGATTGTTCCATTAGCTGTGGCACAAACGCCAACCTCCTTAGACATCATTGACATCAATAAATCCTTAGCGCAGGCAGAAGTGGTGGGTATTTATTTCACTCCACCCTCTGATGTGGCGGCCGCAGTGATAGATGTCATTGATCAAAGTAAAGCCGAGGTGCTGGTACAGGCCTATGGTTTTACGCACAATGGAATTGCTCAGGCCTTGGTCAGAGCTCATGGTCGAGGGGTGCAGGTCAAGGTTTTGTTAGACGCCAAAACAGACACCACCAACCGGTATGTCACCGACTTATTGATAGCCCAGCAGATTCTTTTGCGGTTGGATGCCAGCCACGCGATTGCGCATAACAAAGTCATAGTGGTGGATGAGGAGTTGGTTATCACAGGCAGTTTCAATTTCACCAATTCCGCCCAAACCCGAAATGCAGAAAATCTTTTGGTGTTGAAATCTACCGAACTGGCTAAAAGTTATAAATCCAATTGGCAGACGCACTGGAACCACAGTCGTTGATGGTTAAATTTAAGCATGTTGTTTCATTGCCAGTGCGGCATCACTCACCAGTGAGGGGCCTGCATAAATCAACCCGGTATAAATTTGAACCAGATCAGCGCCAGCGTGAAGTTTTTCCACTGCGTCGGATGCGCTCATGACACCCCCCACGCCAATGATGGGAAAGTTCGGTCCCAGTTCGCGCCGCAAAAAGCGTATGACGCGGTTGCTTGCTTCGCGGACTGGTGAGCCAGATAAGCCACCGACTTCAGCGCTGTGCTCCAACCCTTGAACAGCATCTCTAGATAAGGTGGTGTTGGTGGCGATGACGCCCCAAGCTTGGTCGATCACTTTGTTGCCTTGCATGCAGTGGGTGCGTATATGAGTACAGAGTTGTGACAATGAGGCATCATCCAAGTCTGGGGCTATCTTGATAAATACAGGTACTTTTTTATGATGGAAATTGGCTAATTCAAAGCGCCGCTGCTGCAACACTTGCAGCAAACTGGTGAATGCCTCGTCGGTTTGCAATTGCCGCAGATTTTTTGTGTTGGGACTGGAGATATTGACCGTGACATAGTCTGCATGCGGGTAAACAGCTTCCAAGCAAGTCAGGTAATCGCTATTCGCATCTTCGATAGGTGTGGCTGCATTTTTTCCTATGTTCAAGCCCAGTAGCATGGGTTGTTTTTCGTTTTGCCTGAAATTTGCAATTCGCACATTCGATAAAAAGCTGTCTAGTCCATGGTTATTAAACCCCAGTCGGTTGATCAATGCTTTCGCTGGAGTCAGTCGAAACATACGAGGTTTCTGATTGCCTGGTTGCGCCATTGGTGTGACTGTTCCCACCTCCACAAAGCCGAAACCCATGGCCTCCCATGCATCAATACAACGGGCGTTTTTGTCCAGTCCCGCAGCCAATCCCAGACGATTGGGAAAGGTCAATCCGCATAACTGAACGGGATCTTCAACGCGAGCTTGTCGGTACAGATACTTTAAAGGCGAATGCTGAGTGGATGACAAAAAAGAAATGGTGTAGTCATGTACGGTTTCAGCATCCAATGCAAACAATAAGGGGCGAATCAAGGAGTAGGACAGCGCTGACATGGATAATCCGTGGGTAATGAATCAGGAATTGTCACCGATGAACCAAACCGCCGCCGCCCAGGAAGAATTAAAAACACTTGTAGCCCATGCTGCATTGCAATTTGTTGTGGCTGGTGAATATCTCGGGGTAGGCACCGGCTCAACCGTGAATAAATTTATCGATGCGCTGGCGGCCAGTGGAATTGGCATCAAAGGGGCGGTGTCTAGTTCGAAAGTTTCAACCGAACGAATGAGATCCTTAGGTATTCCGGTTGTCGACTTGGCTAAGGTTGAACGCATGTCTGTTTACATTGATGGTGCAGATGAAATCGATCCCAAAGGCTTCATGATCAAAGGCGGTGGTGCTGCACTTACCCGGGAAAAAATTGTTGCTGCGCAGGCGCAGCGTTTTATTTGCATCGCTGATTTCTCCAAAAAAGTAGACATCCTCGGGGCTTTTCCATTGCCAGTGGAAGTCATTCCCATGGCGGCTCCCGAAATCATCCGTCGTTTTGCCTTGATGGGCGCTCAAGCGGAGTTGCGTGCGGTTCAGGGAGAAACCTTGGTCACTGACAACGGCCAATATTTACTCGACGTCAAGGGGTTGCAGATAAGGGATGCGCTGGATTTTGAAAATACCGTCAGTCAATGGCCTGGGGTAGTGACTGTGGGTGTATTTGCACATCAACGCGCTCATCTCTGTTTGCTTGGAACGCCACAAGGCGTGCAAACGATTGTCTATTGAGCAACTGCCATACCTTGGTGCCTGAGCAAGGCGTCAAGCGATGGTTCACGGCCTCTGAATGCTTTGAATGAATCCATCGCTGGTCGGCTTCCGCCAGCCTCTAAAATGGCTTGCCGATAACGTCTGCCCGTATCCACGCTATGTTCTCCTTCTGCAGACGCGGTTTCTTCAAACGCTGCGTAAGCATCAGCACTTAGCACTTCTGCCCATTTATAGCTGTAATAACCGGCCGCATAGCCACCCGCAAATATATGGCTGAATGAGTGAGGCATGCGGTTGAATGCAGGTGGGTGCATTACCGAGACTTCTTGGCGAACTTGTTCTAGCAGTTCCATGACATTCAAGTTTTGAGAAGCATGTGTATGCATATACATATCAAGCAAAGAAAACTCGATTTGTCGCAATGTTTGTAGGCCGCTTTGGAAATTTTTAGCTGCTAACATTTTTTCAAACAAATCACGCGGAAGAGGTTCGCCTGTATCCACATGCGAAGTCATGTGTTTAAGTACTGACCATTCCCAGCAGAAATTCTCCATGAATTGACTGGGTAATTCCACCGCATCCCATTCCACGCCGCTGATACCTGATACGTCACGCTCATTCACCATGGTTAGCATGTGGTGCAGACCGTGACCGCATTCATGGAATAAGGTGATCACGTCATCGTGCGTAAGCAGAGGAGGTTGACCGTTGATGCCTTCAGCGAAATTGCATACCAAGTGAGCCACCGGGGTTTGCAGTTTGCTGTTGTCAGGACGCAGCCAACGCGCTCTGACATCGTCCATCCAAGCTCCGCCTCGTTTACCTTGCCGCGCGCCAGGATCAAGATAAAACTGCCCAATCAATTCGTTATTACGCTCGATTCGATAAAACGAAACGCCTGTGTGCCAAACAGGCGCGGTGTCTTTGCTGATATTGACCTCAAACAAACTCTCCACAATTTTGAATAATCCGTCGAGTACTTTGGGGGCTGTGAAATAAGCTTTGACTTCTTGGTCACTGAAAGCGTAACGAGCTTCCTTCAGTTTTTCTCCGATATAGGTCCAGTCCCAAGCCTGAGGATCAGGCATTTGCAAATGATCGCGAGCAAATAGGCGCATTTCGGCAAGATCTTTTTCTGCATAAGGGCGTGCTTGGGCCGCAAGATCACGGAGAAACCCAATGACGTGCTCGGGGGACTCGGCCATTTTGCTGGCGAGAGAAACTTGGGCATGGTTTTGAAAACCAAGTAGATGGGCTTCTTCTTCACGCAGTTGCAATATTTCTTTTAACAATCCACTGTTGTCAAACTGAATGTGTTCAGATTGATCCGAAGCACGTGTAGCGTAAGCACGGTAAAGCTTCTCACGTACCTTGCTGCTGTGTGCGTATTGCATGACCGGAAGATAACAAGGCATTTTCAAAGTCAGTTTGTAACCGGTATGACCATCCTGATGTGCAGCCGCTTGCGCTGTTTGTAAAACATCTTCAGGAATCCCTGCCGTTTCGTCTTTTTGAATAATCAACGACCAAGCATCTGTAGCGTCCAACACGTGTTCACTGAATAATTGACTGAGCTCAGCTTGACGCTCTTGGATGCTGGCGAAACGTGCTTTGGCAGAACCTGTCAATTCTGCACCCGACAAAACAAAGTTGCGCAACGACAGTTCGCGAGCATGTCGCTGCTCTGCATTTAAAGTGGCAGGATCGATGGCTTTGTATTTGGCATACAAGGCTTCATTCGCGCCAAGTCGGGTCCAGAACTCAGTGATTCGCGGAAGTTCAGCGTTATATGCAGCACGTAATTCCGGTGTGTCCGCCACAGCCTGTAAATGACTGACCGAGCCCCATGCCCGTCCGAGTTTTTCTGTTGCGACGTCAAGTACCTGAGAAATTCGCAACCAATTGGCCGGAAATTCACCCCTGGTAACCTCTGAAAGTGCCTCATCTGCTTGCGCCAGTAGAACTGTGATGGCAGTATTGACATCAGTCGGGGCGATTCGGTCAAACAAAGGCAGACTGGAAAAATCAAGTAATGGATTACTCATACAGATGATGTGACTTGTCTTTCAGCAGATTCAAGAGTGTTGACAAGCAACATAGTGATGGTCATTGGTCCTACGCCACCGGGCACTGGGGTGATGTGTGAGGCGACCTTGCTGACACCCTCAAAATCGACATCTCCGCAAAGCTTACCCTCGTCGTCCCTGTTCATCCCTACATCAATGACCACCGCACCGGGTTTAACCATATCTTCAGTCAGTACGTTGCGTTTGCCAACGGCAGCAATGACGACATCGGCTTGAAGAGTGTGCGCTTTCAAGTTAACGGTTGCGCTGTGACAAATGGTGACAGTGGCGTTTTGTTGAAGCAGCATCAAAGCCATGGGTTTTCCAACTATATTGCTTCGACCTATGACCACTGCATGCTTGCCTCGTAAGTTGTACCCAATGTGTTCCAACATCTTCATGCAGCCGTGAGGGGTACAAGGCCAGAATCCAGGCAATCCAGTCATTAAGGCGCCCGCACTGGCGACATGAAAACCATCCACATCTTTCTCTGGTGCAATGGCTTCAATGATTTTTTGTGAATCAATATGGGCAGGCAAGGGCAGTTGAACCAAAATACCGTGAATGCTTTTGTCATGGTTAAGGGCGTGAACCCGGGCCAGCAAGGCTTGTTCGCTCAAACTGGCATCGTGTTTTTCCAATACAGAATGAATACCAGTTTGCTCACAAGCTTTGACTTTATTTCTCACATAGACTTGGCTGGCAGGGTTGTCGCCAACCAAAATAACAGCAAGTCCAGCCTTGATGCCGTGTTTTTGCAAGGTGATGACTCGTTCACTCACTTGCTGACGAAGTGTTGATGACAAGGCATTGCCATCGATAATAGAAGCAATCATGGTACTTAAGATTTGGTTGAATTAGGGCCAAGGGCAATTTTTAGCAGATCTGCCACAGTGTTGGCGTTGAGTTTTTCCATGATGTTGGCACGGTGAGCTTCAACAGTTTTGATACTTATTCCTAAGTCATCAGCGATTTGTTTATTCAAACGACCTGCGACGATGCGCTCCAATACCTGAGATTCGCGCGCAGTGAGCTTGCCCATGAGCGCATCACGATTGGCCGCATGTTGATAGTCGGCAAAAGCTTCACGTGCTTGATCCAGCATTCGTTCGACCACACTGAGTAATTCTTCTTCTTTAAAGGGTTTGGGTATAAAGTCCATCGCCCCTTTTTTCATGGTGGTCACTGCCATGGGGACATCGCCATGACCTGTGATGAAAACAACAGGCAAGGGAGATTTGCGTTCGATCAGTCGGTCTTGCAATTCAAGTCCGGAGATACCCGGCATTCTTATATCTACTAACAAGCAGGCGACTTCACGCGGGTCATACCGACTTAAAAAAGATTCGGCAGAGTCAAAGCAGCGAACACGGTAATCTTTGCCCTCAAGCAACCATTGCAATGAGTCACGAACCGCTTCGTCGTCATCCACGACATAAATGTTGCCTTTTTTGGGAATCAAACTCATCAGTTACTCCAAATGCTGTAAGCCATACAAAAAATCAAACATTCATTAAGGCCGGTTTGGCTGGCAGCCAAAAAGAAAAACGGCATCCGACAATGACTGTTCCATTGTAGATGTTCTCAGCGTGCATTCTGCCTTGGTGAGACTCGATGATGGTTCGGCATAAATTCAATCCTATGCCCATGCCTTCGTTTTTGGTGGTGTAGAAAGCCTCGAACACTCGTGCCATCACATCTGCCGGCATGCCTTCACCGCTGTCGGTCACGGAAAACAACACTACATTTTGATCTTCAATGACTTTAGGGACGATTTGTAGTTCAACATGCCGTTCATTCAAGGGGCGGTTGGCATGCTCAATTGCTTCAGCAGCATTTTTCAATAAATTGATCAGCACCTGTTCAATCAAAATTGGATCCGCCAGAATCTGGGTGATACGGTCCGACACATACAAGCTCAACTTCACCTGACGACGTCTGAGTTCAATGTCAGCCAGTTCAACCGCCTCGGTCACCATGGGGGTAATGCGGGTCATTACCCGATTGGTTTCACTTCGTCTCACAAAACTCCGGATACGCTGGATAATTTGCCCCGCCCGTTGCGCTTGATGGGATGTTTTTTCCAGTGCTTTGAGCAATTCTTCTTCGCTGATTTGTTTAGATTGAATTCGAGTGAGCATTCCGTTGCAGTAATTGGAAATGGCGGTCAGCGGCTGGTTAAGTTCATGCGCAACACTGGAGGCCATTTCCCCCATCGTGATCAGTCTGCTTGCTGATTGGGCGCGTTCGGCTTGCAATGCCGCCTGTTCTTCTGCGTTGCGTCTGACCGTGATATCAGTGGAAATCACCATTTGCGCCAAGCGTCCATCAACCCAATTGAGGTACCTGGACCGCACTTCCAGCCACTTGTTCAATCCGGGCAAATAGATTTCAGAGTTTTCCGACTTTGCTTGTGTCAAAGTGATGCTAGGCATGCCAGATAAATCATCCACAGTTTCATCTTGGCTTGACATGTCAGAGTAAAGCATGCCTGCTTGAGTGACCAGATTTAAATGTCCTTCGCTTTGGTTTCCAAACCATTGCCTGTAAAGTTTGTTGGCAAATAACAATTCCGTACTTCCTAGGGGTGTCACTGACACAGATGCGTCCAATGCTTCAAGCACGGTAGTAAAGCGTTCATAAGAAGCTGACAGTTGCTCTCGAATACGGTTTGGCTCCGTGATATCGGTCATGGAAGTCATCCAACCGGTTTGTTGGCCGTAGGCATCAATGAGTGGCGAAACATACAAACGCGCGTCAAATACAGTGCCGTTTTTACGCTTGACCTTGATTTGAAAACCGCTCAATGTCGTTCGACCGCTGAGTTGATCCTCCAATTTTGTTTGCATCAATTGATGGTCTTCTTCCGGCCAATAAGGAAAGGGAGAGCGAAGACCAATCAGTTCTTTGTCTGTCCATCCTGTCATCTGGCAAAAGGCCGTATTCACGTATGTGATACGACCATTCATGTCCATGGCTCGCATGCCGGTCAAGATGGAATTTTCCATGGCACGCCGAAAGTTGGTCTCAGCCACCAGTGCTTCTTGGGCTCGCAATCGTCTGCGAGTATGACGCCAAGTACCTATCAACATCCAGGTAGTCATGCCACTGAGTAAAAGTACCAGCCAAAATAAGCTGCTGCCTATCAGTACTTGAGAGGTGCGGTAAGCCTGAGCACGGAGTTGCAAGCTGTTGCCAACCGTCGAGACGGGGACGCTGTATTCGTAGGCTTTGCCCTCCAAAGGTGCATAGTCGAATAAGCCGCCCCTGGGTTTGATGCTTTGGCCCGCCAACAGGTTGTTGTTGGCATCGACCAATGCCACTGCATGTCGCGCAGTAATTTCCGCAGGCACAGCAAAACGAAGTAAGTTGTCTAAGGTGTAATCGACCAGCACCACACCTTTGAAAGTGTCGTTATTGAAAATGGGAATATGCAACTGAATATGTGCTTCTTGCATGCCAGAGCCATCATCGGATTTCAATAGGAATGGCGCTGAATAAATGGAGCGGCGAATTTCCTTCGACAGTAAAAAAGATTCCTCCGTTTGTGGTTGATCCTGCCACTTTCCATGCGCGGAAAATGGCAACCATTGTGCTGAGCCGGAAACATAATTTGATCGGGTTTGTCGAAACTGATCTATCCAACTAATGCCTGCGAGCTCTGGATATTGTTTGACCAAATCCATGGCTGTTGAGGCAAATTCAATCGCCGTGTATTTATCGCTACCAACGCCCCTTGCCAATCTCAGTAATTGCTCTTGTTGTTCTAGCAAATGCAAACGCATTTTTTGATTGGCATATTCAAGATCTCGCTGCACGCTTTCTTGTTCGCGTTCTCGTTCTTCAATCCGCAAGTAGCCTACGCTGCTGATAATGGTTAGTAAAAATATACCCACTGCTGCAACCGGCGCGACCATCGCGACCCGGTCTTGTCGACTCGGGCTTAATCGCTTCCACCAGATCGCCCAGCGAAATGTCAAAGGTTTAAGAAATTCAATTTTCATCAGCCCTCGAGTTTAGGCTAAGAGTTGAGTACAGAAACCGTAAATTTTGCAATATGAAATTGAATAGCGCAATTCGAAATTATGTCAAAATGCGACCATACCATTAGAAATAAATAAGCTGCTATTTTTCAGGAGACCAACATGTCTGCATTGCCCGACAACTCGCATACGTTTGCATCAAATGACAGTGACTCCCAAGAAACCCGTGAGTGGATGGACGCTCTGTCAGCGGTGATCGCATCTGAAGGCCCTCAAAGAGCCCATTTTTTATTAGAGCAATTGCTGGAACATGCCAGAGAAAACAGCATTGACATGCCTTTCTCTGCCAATACCGGTTACGTCAATACCTTAGAGCCTGATCAAGAAGAACGTTGCCCCGGTAATATTGAAATTGAAGAACGTTTGCGCGCCTATATGCGCTGGAACGCTATGGCCATGGTGGTCAAAGCCAATAGACATAACCCGGCTGACGGCGGCGACCTCGGCGGACACATCGGTTCGTTTGCATCTCTGGCTCATATGTTTGGTGCAGGCTTTAACCATTTCTGGCATGCGGAAAATGAACACCACGGCGGTGATCTGCTTTACATACAAGGTCATGTGTCTCCCGGCGTTTATGCGCGCGCATACCTCGAAGGGAGATTGACTGAAGAGCAATTATTGAATTTCCGGCAAGAGGTGGATGGCAAGGGATTGTCCAGTTACCCCCATCCTAAATTGATGCCAGAGTTCTGGCAGTTTCCTACTGTGTCCATGGGCCTGGGCCCGCTCATGGCCATTTACCAAGCCCGTTTCTTGAAATACCTACACGCACGCGGTATTGCCAACACTGAAAATCGAAAAGTCTGGGTTTTCTGTGGCGACGGCGAAATGGATGAAGTTGAATCATTGGGGGCCATCGGTCTGGCAGCGCGTGAAAAGCTCGATAACTTGATTTTTGTCATCAACTGTAATTTGCAGCGTTTGGACGGACCGGTACGCGGCAACGGCAAAATTATTCAGGAACTGGAGAGCGAATTCAGAGGGGCTGGTTGGAATGTGCTGAAGTTGATATGGGGCAGCAACTGGGATCCTTTGATAGCGCGTGACAAGGATGGTGCACTGCGTCGCATCATGATGGAAACTGTCGATGGCGATTACCAGGCTTTCAAGGCGAATGACGGTGCTTATGTGCGAAAACATTTTTTCGGACGTGACCCGCGTACCTTAGAGATGGTGGCCAAAATGAGCGACGACGATATATGGAATTTACGTCGCGGCGGTCATGATCCGCAAAAAGTGTATGCGGCCTATGCGGCTGCGGTAAAGCACAAAGGCCAACCGACCGTGTTGTTGATCAAGACCGTCAAAGGCTTCGGCATGGGCACGTCGGGCGAGGGTAAAAATACGGTCCACCAAACCAAGAAGCTGACAGATGACGACATCAAAGCTTTTCGTGACCGGTTCAATATCCCTATTCCTGACAGCGAGTTGTCCAAATTACCGTTTTATAAACCTGCGGACGACACGCCAGAAATGCGCTATTTGCATGAGCGCAGAAAGTCATTGGGCGGCTATCTGCCACATCGCCGTACCAAAGCGGATGAGCACTTCACGGTGCCTAGCTTGGAAGTATTTCAGTCCATCACCGAGGCTACTGCTGAGGGGCGCGAAATATCTACCACCCAAGCGTATGTGCGATTTCTCACACAGTTGTTGCGTGACCAGGCCTTGGGCAAGCGCGTGGTTCCGATTCTTGTGGACGAAGCACGCACCTTTGGCATGGAAGGCTTGTTTCGCCAGATCGGCATTTACAACCCTGACGGTCAGCAGTACACACCCGTGGATAAAGACCAAGTCATGTTTTACAAAGAAGACAAGGCGGGTCAAATATTGCAGGAAGGTATCAATGAAGCGGGTGGCATGAGCAGTTGGATTGCTGCTGCGACTTCCTACTCGACCAACAACCGCATCATGATTCCGTTTTACGTTTACTACTCCATGTTTGGGTTCCAGCGTGTAGGCGATTTAGCTTGGGCTGCCGGTGACATGCAAGCGCGGGGCTTTTTGTTGGGAGGCACTTCTGGGCGGACCACTTTAAACGGTGAGGGTTTGCAACATGAAGATGGTCACAGCCACATTTTGGCCGGTACTATTCCGAATTGCATCAGCTACGACCCAACGTTTGCCCACGAAGTCGCCGTCATCATGCAGCACGGTTTAAAGCGAATGGTTGAAAAACAGGAAAATGTGTTTTATTACTTGACGCTGTTGAACGAAAACTATGCCATGCCAGGTCTGACTTCAGGCACCGAAGTTCAAATCATTCAAGGCATGTATTTACTGCAAGCCGCAGAAGGCGCTAAAAAAATGCCACGTGTCAATCTCTTAGGGTCTGGCAGCATACTGCGTGAATCTATAGCTGCACGTGAACTCTTGGCCGCTGATTGGGGCGTCGCAGCTAACGTGTGGAGTTGCCCCAGTTTCAATGAACTCGCGCGTAACGGGGCTGAAACCGAACGCTGGAACATGATGCATCCCACCGATGCCCCTCGAGTGTCATTTGTCGCAGAACAACTTGGCGCCCACGATGGCCCCGTCGTTGCTTCTACCGATTACATGAAGTCTTATGCCGATCAGATTCGCGCTTACATTCCTGCTGGGCGCAGTTACAAGGTGTTGGGTACAGATGGTTTTGGACGTTCTGATTTCCGAAGCAAGCTTCGCGAGCATTTTGAAATCAATCGACATTACATTGTGGTGGCCGCTTTGAAAGCCTTGAGTGAGGGTGGCAGTGTGCCTGTCGCCAATGTCGCCAAAGCCATTCAACAATACAAACTGTCGGCAGACAAAATCAATCCGCTGAACGTATAAAGCAAGAGGGTACAAATAACATGGCAATCATTGATGTCACTATTCCCGACATCGGCGACTTCGATGAAGTTGCCGTGATCGAACTGCTGGTCAAGGCCGGCGACAAGGTACGCGCAGAACAATCACTGATTACCGTCGAATCGGACAAAGCTTCGATGGAGATTCCCTCATCACATTCTGGTCTGGTGAAGGAAATGCAGGTCAAACTTGGCGACAAGGTCAAGCAAGGCTCGCTGGTGCTGAAACTGGAAACGGCGGACACCGTTGCAGCTGCGCCTGCGGAGGTTCTGTCTGTTGCACCAACAGTGGCAACTGTGCCTTTGGTTGCAGTACCGCAGCTTCCTGTTGCTGCAGTCATGAGTACCCCGATGCCCATGGCCCCCGCTGCCTCTGCTGTGGCTGTTGTCGCACCTGTGCATCAACCCGCATCCGTGCTGTCCGCAGATTTACCGCATGCGTCTCCTTCTGTTCGCAAATTCGCCAGAGAACTGGGTGTGCCATTGAACGAGGTCAAGGGCAGCGGTCCCAAGGGTCGTATATCTCAAGAGGATATCCAATCTTTCAACCGCGCTGTCATGGTGGGCGAGACCCGCACACAGGCGCAAGCCGCTAAGGCGCCTGCTGGTGACGGCGCCGGTCTGGGTTTGATTCCTTGGCCCAAAGTCGATTTCTCTAAATTCGGTCCCATAGAGCGCAAAGAATTGGGGCGCATTCAAAAAATCAGCGGCGCCAACCTTTTACGTAACGCTGTGATGATTCCAGCGGTCACCAACCATGACGATGCAGACATCACCGAACTTGAGGCGTTTCGCGTGCTGACCAACAAGGACAACGAGAAGAGCGGCGTCAAAGTCACTATGTTGGCTTTTCTCATCAAAGCATGTGTCAACGCATTGCAGAAATTTCCTCAGTTCAATAGCTCGCTGGATGGCGATGCACTGGTCTACAAACAATACTGGCATGTGGGTTTTGCAGCTGATACGCCGAATGGCTTGATGGTTCCTGTGCTCAAAGACGCTGACAAAAAAGGTATTTTGCAAATCAGTGCAGAAATGGGCGAGTTAGCTAAAAAAGCACGTGAAGGAAAACTCAGCCCCGCTGAAATGTCTGGTGCGACATTCACCATCTCCAGCCTCGGTGGTATTGGTGGGAGATATTTCACGCCCATCATCAACGCACCTGAAGTAGCTATTCTTGGCGTGTGTAAAAGTCAAATGGAACCTAAATGGAACGGCAAAGAGTTTGAACCGCGTTTGATGTTGCCACTGAGTTTGACTTGGGATCACCGCGTGATTGACGGAGCTGCCGCCGCAAGATTCAACGCCCATCTTGTAAATATCCTGGCCGACTTCCGCCGGGTACTTCTTTAAATATACAGCGCAGACGCTGCCCTCGGGATTCAAACATGGCACAGATTGACATACAAGTACCAGACATAGGTGACTTTGACGAAGTGGCGGTGATTGAGTTGTTGGTGAACGTCGGTGACAAGGTCAGCGTTGATCAAAGTCTGATCACCGTAGAAAGCGACAAAGCATCGATGGAAATTCCTTGCTCGCATGCAGGTGTAGTAACTGCTTTAAAAGTAAAGCTGGGCGATAAGGTCCAACAAGGTTCGGTGGTATTGACGTTGGAAGCTACAACTGAGACGGAAGTATCTGCTGCTGCACCCGCTCAATTTGTATCCGCTACATCTGCACCTTCAGTGGCAGCCAGTAGCACTCCTACAGCAGTTACCACCCAAACAACATCAGCCACTAAGCACACTAATTCCAGCGCCGACAGTTACTCAGGCGTGGTGGATGTGCAATGCGATGTGTTGGTATTGGGTGGCGGCCCCGGCGGTTACTCGGCTGCGTTTCGTGCAGCGGATCTGGGATTGAACGTGGTATTGGTCGAGCGCTACGCGCAACTTGGCGGCGTTTGTTTGAACGTAGGGTGCATTCCTTCCAAAGCCTTGTTGCATGTTGCTGCGGTGATAGACGAGGCCAGTCACTTAAGTAGCATGGGCGTAGAGTTTGGCAAAGCCAAAGTCAATTTAGACGGATTGCGAGGATACAAAGAAAAAGTGATAGCCAAACTCACCGGTGGGTTGGCGGCCATGGCCAAAATGCGCAAAGTCACCGTGTTGCGCGGTTACGGTGCTTTCATTGGCAGCCATCATGTGGTGGTGGAAGAAACCACAGGCACGGCGCAAGAAAAAACCGGAATGAATAAAGTGGTTGGCTTCAAGCACTGCATCATTGCTGCAGGCAGCCAGGCCGTGCATTTGCCTTTCATGCCAGACGACCCGCGCGTGGTTGACAGTACTGGCGCATTGCAATTGGCCAAGATCCCTAAGCGCATGTTGGTATTGGGCGGCGGCATCATCGGTTTGGAAATGGGTACGGTCTACAGTACGTTGGGCGCACGCCTAGACGTGGTGGAAATGATGGATGGTTTGATGCAAGGAGCAGACCGCGATCTGGTGAAGATCTGGCAAAAAATGAATGCGCCGCGCTTTGACAACATCATGCTGAGAACCAAAACCGTGTCAGCCCGTGCCATGGCCAAAGGCATTGAAGTGACATTCGAAGGCGAGGGCGCGCCTGCGCCTCAGTTGTACGACCTGGTATTGCAAGCCGTGGGCCGCACACCCAATGGCAAAAAGATCGCGGCTGATAAAGCAGGTGTCGATGTGACCGACCGCGGTTTCATTAACGTAGATATTCAAATGCGTACCAACGTGCCGCATATTTTTGCCATCGGCGACATCGTCGGGCAACCGATGTTGGCGCACAAAGCGGTGCACGAAGGCCATGTGGCTGCCGAAGTTATCGCTGGTGAATTGCAAGGCAACCATGAACTGGCAAGCGCAGCATTCAATGCCCGCGTCATTCCCAGTGTTGCTTATACAGATCCCGAAGTGGCCTGGGTGGGGCTAACCGAGACCGAAGCCAAAGCGCAAGGTATCAAGGTCAAAAAAGGATTGTTCCCTTGGTCGGCATCAGGGCGTGCTATTGCCAACGGCCGCGACGAAGGCTTTACCAAACTGCTGTTTGACGACAGCGAATCAAGCCATGGCCACGGCAAGATATTGGGCGGCGGCATCGTCGGTACGCACGCTGGCGACATGATCGGTGAAATTGCATTGGCGATAGAAATGGGTGCGGACGCGGTGGACATCGGTAAAACCATTCACCCGCACCCGACGCTGGGCGAGTCCATCGGCATGGCCGCAGAGATGGCACACGGTAGTTGCACAGATTTACCCCCAGCAAAAAAATAAAATCTAATGAATATTTAAATCCTGTGTATTTTTTAGAGAACCCACGCCGCTGAGCTTCATCGACAATTCCAGCTCATCCATAAGTATTTGTAATGCGTGTTTCGCCCCAGCTTCACCTGCTACTGCGGCTCCGTACAAAACAGCTCGACCCACAGCCACCGCTTGGGCGCCAAGCGCACGTGCTTTCAGAATATCAACGCCTCTGCGAACACCTGAGTCAATGATCAGGTCTACTTTTCCAGCAAGCGCTTTGACAATATGAGGTAGTGCATCTGCTGTTGCTATTGCGCCGTCGAGTTGTCGCCCGCCATGATTGGAAATCCATACAGCGTCTACACCCAATGTCATGAGATGGGCTGCATCTTGGGGATGTAGCACGCCTTTGACCAGAAGTTTTCCCTTCCATTTTTCTCTAAGCTTGGCAAGGTCTTGCCAGCTGAATGCAGCATCCAGACTCTTCCCAACTCTGGCTGCAATAGTGAGGTCTGCGTTTTGCTGACCCATATAGCCTTTGACATTTTGAAATTGCGGTGAACCGCTGCGTAACATTTGCCAAGCCCATTCAGGGTGAGCGACGCCGCTAATGACTTGCTTAAGACCGATGTGAAGAGGTATGGAAATCCCGTTTTTCAGATCCCGTTCGCGTTTGCCGCCAGCTTGCAGATCCACAGTTACGACGAGCGCGGCGTAACCTGCGGCCCATGCACGTTCTAACAATTCATAGTTAAACGCCTTGTCTTTGAGTACGTAGAGTTGAAACCACAACTCTCCTTGAATAGCATCTGCCATATCTTCTATGGAAGTGTTTGACATAGTGGACAAGGTGTAGGGCAGTCCAAGCCCAGATGCGGCTCGCGCAATGGCTATGTCTGCATTTGGCCAAGCCAGCATACAAGACCCCATGGGGGCAATAACAATCGGTGCTTGAACTACTTTCTCTACCAATAAGCTTTGCATGTCAGGTGCACTGACATCGTTAAGTATCCTAGGAATAAGCTTGATTTTTTCAAAAGCTGCTCTGTTTTCTCGCAAGGTGATTTCATCTTCTGCCCCACCATCGATAAATTCAAATACTGCTTGAGGTAGACGCTTTTGAGCTAAGCTGCGTAAATCCGCAATGCTGAAGGCTTGTGCAAGTCGGGCATTCATATTTCATAAAATAACAAATAAGACACGTTGCAGTTTACACACATGAATACTTCCATTGAATCTCCATCCCGTGTTATTTTTTTCATCAAATGGGCGGTGATATTTGCTGGGGTAATGTTTTCAAACCTCAGTGCTGCCAACGATAAACGAAACATATTGTTGAATATGGTGCAGCAATGTTTGGATACCCAAATAGCAGACTACTGCAACCGATGCACTTTTCCAAGGCAGGAAGCTATGTGTCAAGACAAGACTTCTTGCAAGGCCAGCATAGATATTTGGGCTGAAAATTCCGAATTCATCGCAATGCGCGACATTAAGATGTGTGGTTGTGATTCAGATTTTGTTCATGGCCTGGTTATTCCTAAATCGAAAGTGACCGGCGTTGAGGACAGCCAAAAACCTGAAAATATCTGGCCATATGCTTGGGACATAGCAGCTTCTCGAATAGATCGGCAAGAAATAGCATTGGCTGTGAACCCTCAATTCAGACGATCACAAGATCAATTGCATGTACACATAGTGAGACTTAAACCTGATTCAAGATCCCGAATGAAGCAAATCGCTGTCAAACATTTGCGCGATTTGAGCTCTGTTTGGGAATCAGCGCAGCGTGCGGCATCAGAAATGAAATGGGCAGATTACGGCGTAATGGTGATTGCGTCCCATGAAGATGGGTTCGATTTGGTTGTGACTCAGGAAAGTCCGGAGCATTTATATACACAAGCGCGTTGCACACCTTGACAATGCTAAAAATTTATTCTGACTGTCATATTTCTTTCACTTGCTTATGACATAGTTATTTAGGACAGTTACTTTTAATGTTCTTT